>Ga0209343_10003616_pt1 | contig 19396 bp, 21 predicted proteins | sample RifCSPlowO2_02_FD_184026 | JGI IMG/M metagenome (GOLD analysis project Ga0209343, IMG submission 184026) | Groundwater microbial communities from Rifle, Colorado - Rifle CSP2_plank lowO2_0.2 (SPAdes) (version 2) | ecosystem: Environmental > Aquatic > Deep subsurface > Groundwater | place... | reverse complement strand
CTACATGTCCGGCTACACGGATAATGAGATCGCCCGTCAGGGCGTGCTGGAAGAAGGGACGCATCTGTTGCAGAAACCGTTCACCCGCAGCGCCTTGGCCGCCAAGGTCCGCGAATTGCTCGAGGGCAGAGTGAAATCCTAGAGCATTTTCAGTATTGGTGTAGAGTATGTGGGGACGTCAGGGCACGACTTCAGTCGTGCCGTAAAGCGTGTCCAACCAACTCCCCTTCCTTGCGGCTTCAGCCGCTGAGGGACGGACCTCAGGGGCTAAAGCCCACCAGAATGGAGGCTTCTTTTCGGCATGGCTGAAGCCATGCCCTGACGAAATCCCTGCACTCTACAGTAACTCTGAAAATGGGCTAGAGCCGCCGCATGCGCGGGAAGTTCCGGCTGACAAAGCACCCCAGGTCGCGTATTCTGGTTGGGACCGCTCGCAACGGAATCCGACCTGAAGGGAAGGCCGGCCTCATGAATCGCGTTTCCTTGGTTCTCATCCTTCATGCTCACCAGCCGATCGGCAACTTCGACTCGGTGCTGGAACAGAATTACCGGCGGGCGTACCTGCCGTTCATCGAGTGCCTGGAACGGCATCCGGGCGTCGCGGTGAATCTGCACTATTCCGGCGTGCTGCTCGAATGGTTCGAACAACATCATCCGGAGTATCTCGACCGACTGCGTACGTTGCGGGAAGCCGGAAGCATCGAGTTTTTGGGAGGAGGTTTCTACGAGCCGATCTTGATTTCGATCCCGGAGCACGACCGGCAGGCGCAAATCGCCATGATGCAGGAATATCTCGAGCGGCATGTTGGGGAGCCACCGCGCGGCGCCTGGCTGACCGAGCGCGTTTGGGAACCCGCGTTGCCGGAGACGCTGGCCCGGGCGGGCGTCGGGTACACCCTGGCGGATGATACGCACTTCTTGAGCGCGGGTCTCGAACCGGAAGCCCTCTATGGCTACTACCAGACGGAATCTTTGGGGCGGTGGGTTCGGGTGATTCCGGGCTTGAAAAGCCTGCGGTATGCCTTGCCCTGGAAGCCCGTCGGCGAAACCCTGGAGATGCTGCAAGGAATCGCGGAGTCGCACCCCGACTCGCTCGTTGCGATGGGAGACGATCTCGAGAAATTCGGCGGCTGGCCCCAGACGCATCATTGGGTCTACGAACAACACTGGCTCGCGGATTTTTTCTCCGCCATCGAGGCCAACCATTCCTGGCTCGACTGCCCGCGGGCTTCCGACTATTTGGACTCGCATGAGCCGCTGGGGACCGTGTACTTCCCCACTGCTTCGTACCGGGAAATGACGGAATGGACCTTGTCGGGTCGAGCCGCCGAGATCTATCACGATGCTCTCGAGCGCTTGCCGTCCCTGGAGCAAGGCGAAGAGTTGCTGCGCTACTTGAACGCGGGCTCCTGGCGGAATTTTTTCTCGAAGTATTCCGAGTCCAATCTTCTTCATAAGCAGATGCTGGCGTTGAGCGAACGCTTTCAGAAGGCGCAGCCGGACGCCCCGAAACGCGCCTGGCTGGCCGCCTACCGGGACTTGCTGGCGGCGCAGTGCAACGATGCCTACTGGCATGGCGTGTTCGGGGGCCTCTATGCCCCCCACCTGCGCCACGGCCTCTATTCCCGCCTGCTTCGGGCCGAGGCGGCGCTCGAGAAAATTGAAAAGCACTTCCGAAAGCACCCGGTTTCCTCCGCCCCCTGCGATTGGTTCGGGAAGGGAAGAGAAGCGCTCGAGATTCGCTCGCCGCGCGTCAGTTGCCTGATCGAACCCTCCGACGGAGCGACCGTGGCAGCGATCCGTTCGAAGACGGCCTGCGCCAACCTGGTGAACTCGCTCCGCCGGCGTCCCGAGGCGTACCACCGGAAAGTGCAGGCCGCGGCGCAATCCGCCGGTGGCTTGGCGTCCATCCACGATCGCGTCCTGAGCAAGGAAGAGGGCTTGGAGCGGTTTCTCCTCTACGACCGCTATGACCGCCACGCGTTTCGGGTTTGTTTCTTCGCGGAAGACAAGACCTGCGAAGATTTCGCATCCCTGCGGTTAGAGGAGTCGCCCGCGTGGGCTGCTGCGCCCTATCGGCTGGCGGAGACGACCGAGGCCGGCGGCATTTTTCATCGGGCCGGTTCGCTCGCCGTGGAGGGCGGCGGCTTGGAGATCGCCGTCCAGAAAGAATTCACCTTAATCGCTGCGTCCGGCGGCGACCGTCTGCGCTGTGCGCTCAAGATTGACTGTATGCAAGGGAGCGGCCGCTTCCGGCTCGGGCTGGAAATGGTCTTGAACCTGCTCGCCGGGCACGCGCCGGACCGATACTACATTGCGGGCGGCTGGAAGGAGTCCCTGGACTGGCAGGGGGAACGGATTCTTGCGGGACCGCTCGGCCTTCAAGACGAGTGGCTGAAGCTCGGCCTGGACCTGGTCCCGACGCCGATCCCTAACCGCTGGTGGTTCGCGCCCGTCTTTACGGTATCGCAGTCGGAAGAGGGCTTTGAGAGGGTTTATCAGGGTTCCGCGATCCTGCCGGTCTGGGACCTGGAGTTAAAAACCGCCGATTCCTGGGAAGGCTCCCTCACCCTGACCATCCGGTCTCCGCAATAGCGCGCGCCGCCTTACTCCAAGTCCGGCGGCGTGACCTTGGCGATCCAGGCATCGTAGTCATCTGAATAGCCCACTTTTGCGTGCAAGGCGCGCACGCGCTCTTCGAGGGCTGCCACTTGGCTTTCGGAGAGCTTCGGCAAGCTCGCCACGCGCGCGTGGACGGCCTCGGCCTGGGCCACGCCGCGCGCCTTGGCGGCCGCGGAGAAGGCGGAGAAATCCGCCTGTCCGTCGCCCTCTCCCACGCCGACATATTGCTCTATCAGCCGCGTGGTCACCTTCTGGCTGTGGACGAGTGAGACACGAATGTTTCCCTGGCCGGTCACCACGTTCCCCACTCCAAAGACGCGTTCGCAACCGGCGTATTGCGGCATCTCCCAATCTTTCCAATCGTAGTACTCGCCTTTGCTCGAAACGCCCGGAATGAACTCAGGGACCGAGCCGATGGAGGAAACAATCAGCGGCGCTCGCAATTCGTGTTCGGTGCCGGGGAGCGGCGAGGCCTTGCGGCCTTCCACCTGCGTCTCGGCCACTTTCAGGCCGACCATGCGGCCGTTTTCGACTACAATCCCGGTGGGCAATCGGCGATCCTGAAACCGAAACAGGAATTTCTCGCGGGACAGCCGCAACAGTTTTCGCCGCACGTTCTCGGTTTTCTCTAGTTGCTCCGGCGTGGCGTTCTCCGGAGGCTGTTGCAATGGCATGTCCTGCTCGCGGCGGCGGTAGATCAGCAGGCATCCTTTCACGCCCAATTCCTCCGGCTGAATCCCGTGCGCCTTGCACACGGCCGGGATGCCCTTCTTCTCGAGGTCGTGCATGGTCGTCGGGATGCCGCGTTTCTTTAGGGCATCCTCATACGTTTCCAGTTGCAGGACCTTCACCACGTCAATCGAGGCCAGACCGCCCCCGACCACCAGCGTCCCGTCCGGGATGGGATCGTAGCGCGGGCCGGTGTAGCTTTTCTCGTTCTTGTGGTTGTACCAATAGATCAGCGGATTCTGGTATACCAGGCCCTTGCTGACAAATTCGTCCGCGCCGGCCACACCGATCTCGCGGTCGCGCCAGGCCCCGTTGGCCAGGATGACGGCGGAAAATCCCCAATTACTCACCAGGTCCTGGAAGTCAATGTCGCGTCCCAGCTTCATCGAGGGAACAAAGGTGATCCCGGGCTTCTTCAGGCGCGCGTCAATCTTGGCGTATTCCTGTTTGCGCTGCTCGACGTGCCAGCGCGGCAGGCCGTCCTCGATCTTTCCATAGGGCCGCGTGTTCTGCTCGAAGACCACGACGCGGATTCCGTGTTTCGCCAGGATTTCCGCCGCCACGGACCCCGCCACCGCTCCTCCGATTACGGCCACCACATGCCGCCCGTTTCCCGGCATCTATCAGTCCTCCTGATTCGCTCCGCTTCCTCTTGTCATCCCGATCCTTTTGCTGTCAGATTGCTATTGCGGCCGTTCCCTTTTCTCTAGCCCCGGCCTTCAGGCCGGGGTAAGCGGTTAAATTTATTTTGCAGGCCGCTTCAGCGGCCTTCCCTCGTTTCGGCTTCAGCCCTGGCGGTAGCAAAGTGCTAAAGCTGCCTTCGGGAAGCCCCCTAAAGGGGACTGGGGAACATCAGGTGTTCCCCAGTCCCAGGCGTAAACGCCTGGGCTAGAAAAAAGGTCCCTCCCTCCCGAATAATCCCGGTAAAGCCATGCCCTGACGATCCTCCGGGGGGGTTAGGCATTAGTTCCTACGGACGAATCGTCACCAACTCCTCCGGCGAAGCCGTCAGGTTGGCGACGCTCACGCGCGCCGCGACTTGCTTGGCGATGTCGTAAAAGCTCTTGGCCTCGGGCGAGTCCGGGCCGCGCGCCGCCACCGGCGAGCCGTGGTCGCCCCCGGCGCGCACCTCCGGATGGAGCGCAATCTCGCCGAGGAACGGAATGCCGAAGTCTTCGGCCGTCCGTTTGCCCCCGCCGTGGCTGAAGATTTCCACCCGCGTCCCGCAGTGCGGGCAGAGAAAGTAGCTCATATTCTCGACAATGCCCAGAACCTCCACCTTCACCTCCCGGAACATCCCAACGGCTTTGCGGGCGTCTTCCAGGGCCACGTCGGAAGGCGTCGTCACAATGACCCCGCCCGAGAGTGGCACCGTCTGAGTCAGCGTCAACTGCACGTCGCCGGTTCCCGGCGGCAGGTCCAGAATCAGGTAATCCAGCTCTCCCCAATCCACGTTGCGCAGGAACTGCTGGATCACGCTATGGAGCATCGGCCCGCGCCAGATCAGCGGGCGGTCCCCCGGACTCAGGAACCCCATGGACATTACGCGCAGCCCCAGCCCTTCGAGCGGCCGGATGCGGTCGCCGGCGGCTTGCGGAGTCCCTTGAATCCCCATCATGCGCGGGACGTTCGGCCCGTAGACATCGGAATCCATCAAGCCCACCGACGCTCCCAGCCGCGCTAGCGCCACGGCGATATTAACCGCCACCGTGGTCTTGCCGACTCCGCCTTTGCCGGAGGCGACCGCGACGATGTTCTTGACGCCGTGGATGGGCGCGCGCCCTTGCAGGTCGCGGGCCTTCGGCACCACGGCTTCCATTTTGATGCGGACTTCGCGGACACCTTCGAGTTGCAGCAATTCTTCCCGGATACTGCGCTCGATTTCTTCTTTGAAAGGGCAGGCGGGGGTCGTCAGCGTGAACGTCAGGGAGACGGTCCCGCGCTGCGGGACCGCCACGTCCTTCACCATCTGGAGGGCGACAATGTCTTTGTGGAGCTCCGGCTCCTGTACGCGGCGCAACGCCTCCCACACACGGGAGACTTCCGCGCTGGACTCATCCATTCTTCGTATCCGGTCAAGGAATTTCACCGCGATCTCAAGCGAAGCAGTATAACATAGGCGAGGGACCGCGCCGGGTGGGCTTGTTGTGAGGCATTCCATTGGGTAGCCACGGCACGTCCTTTGTGCCGTGGGCTTTTTTCGCCGCGCACCCGCCTGATCTCAGCGAGGCGGGCCACGCGGCGTGAAAGGGGGCTTTATGAAGAAGAAGGTTAGTCGGCGCAAGCGGGACAGCGAGCGAGATACCATGCGGCCCGAGTACGACTTCTCGAAAGGTGTTCGGGGCGTAACAGCGGCGCGATACGCTCAAGGTACAAACATCGCCGTGATTGATCCGCAGGTGTTGGACGTGTTTCCCGATGCCGACACAGTGAACCGGGCGTTGCGCGCTCTCGCGCCGGTTCTCCGGCAACAACGTCGAGCCGCCACGAAGCGGCGAAGCGCCTAATGGCCGAAGAGAATCTCGACCTCCTGGACATGGAGCACGCCCTGCTGAGTGGAACGGTCGCCCGAATTGAAAAGGATGACCCCAGAGGGGCAAAATATGTCGTGGAAGGAGTTGCTGTAGATGGACAAACTCCTGTCGGCGTGGTCTGACGATTCACAACGGCGCGGCGGTACCTGATCATCACGGTCTACGAGATCACCCGGTCTGAGGAATAGATTCTATGTATGGCTATCAATGTGAATATTGCGAAGGGAAAGTTCGGCCAAAGAAGGTAAAGCGCGAGGCATTCAAGCATAAGAATGGATTCATCATTCTGGAGGATATCGTTATCGGAGTCTGCGATGAATGCGGGAACCGATATTACAGCGCGGACCTCCTGCACGCCGTTCATGATATCGCCACGGGAATGAAGCCGTTTGAGAGAACGGAAAAGATTCCGGTGGCTCATCTTTCCCGGTAGGCGATGCAAACCCGTAGCGCAGGCAGGAAGCAGTTGCCCGCATGACGCGGTGCAACGGCACGACTAAAGCCGTGTCCTGACGAGGCAAAGAAAAGAACCCACGGCGAGAAAAGCGCTCGCCGGGGACTGGCCGCTTCGGCGGAGTGATTCAATGGATTTTGTGGCCCTTGACGTCGAGACTGCAAATCCAGACTTGGCCAGCATCTGCCAGATCGGCCTTGTCGATTTCCGGAACGGCGAGATTCTGAATTTATGGGAATGGCTTGTTGACCCGGAAGACTACTTTGATGGAATGAATGTATTGATCCACGGAATAGATGAGGGTACCGTCCAAGGACAACCCACGTGGCCCAGTCTCCACTCAGAGATAAGCGAGATAATTAGCGGGAGAATTGTGGTGTCCCACACCGCATTTGATCGAACTTCAATGCAACGTGTCTGCGAAAAGTATCGACAGCCCCAAGTTGAATGCACGTGGCTTGACTTAGCCAAAGTGGTTCGTAGAACGTGGCCTGAGCTTTCGCGCTCTGGCTACGGCCTGTCCAATGTGGCGTCAAAACTCGGAATCACGTTCAAACATCACAATGCAAGAGAAGATGCTCGTGCGGCTGGCGAGATTTTGCTACGGGCGATCACCGAAACTGGGCTAAGCGTCGAGGGGTGGCTTGGGCGAGTAACTCGGCCAATCAATCTTTCTACTACGCGTGAAGCAAATCCAGACGGCCCGCTTTATGGCGAAGTAATTGTCTTTACAGGCGCACTGTCAATGCCCCGCCGCGAAGCCGCTGACGCAGCGTCCGCCGCCGGCTGTGAAGTGGCTGCTGGCATTACAAAACACACAACCCTGCTAATTGTTGGCGACCAAGACATCCGACGACTGGCGGGACAAGAAAAGAGTTCTAAACACCGAAAAGCCGAGGAGCTCATCACCAAAGGCCTGCGCATTCGTATCGTTGGCGAAAGCGATTTCCAGCGCCTCTTGGCTTCCGGCGCATGAAACCAACCGCATCTTTGCCTACACCTTCCACTTGTGGGCAGAACCATTTACGTTAGGCAGAAAGGTACCAATATGCGAAAACTGAAGTGCCACCAAATCAGCGGATTGACGGTACAAGAAGTGCTTGATGAATTCAACGAGAGATCTGAAGAGTTTGGCATTAGCGAGCACGACATTCTTTCTGTGAGCGCAATGCCCCCAACCTTGGGCAGTAAGCTCGCCACACCGAAAGGCACTACTGACCCGAAAGTTGAAGTTGTCATTGTTTATTGGGCAAATGAGTAGTTCTTGCCTAACATTGCGGTCAAGCGGGACGCCCCGCAAGCGGCGCCCCCTTACCTTAAACGTTGGGATAAAGCCACGGCGAGCGGGTACTGGGGGAAAAGGCAATGGGGCGTGGCAGAATCGGCGAGCAATCCCCGCGCTACTCCTATATGCTCAACCCCCATTCGGACGTGCGCCTCAGCAAGTGTCCCAAATGCGGGAAGCTGACCCATCTTCGCAAGTTTGCGCTGTTGATTCACATCGAGGCCTGGGGACTGCTGGCGCTGGGCAAGACGTGCCGGTATTGTTCGCGCTGTGAGCTGATCATGGTGCATCAGGGCGAGTTAGAGGCGGAGTTGGCGCAAAGTTTCCGCCGGATCGCGCCCGAAGTGATCGGCAAAGCGTATATGGTCCTGGGCACGATTGAGAAGAAAGCGTGGCAGGAAGGACTCAGCGGTCGAGGTCAGCCGCCGGCGAAGATGCTGAAGCATGTGGCTCAGTTCAAGAAAGTGTACACTCTTGAATATGAGCCTGGTGGATGGTATCCGGCGGATCAGGGGCCTCGAAAAAGCTAGGGTAGGGGGTAGCCCCGGCGAACGGTCTATCTCGCCGTGGGCTTTTCGCAGGCTACGGCTGCGGTACAATGGAGAGGCGAGGAGCATTTTGTGAAACGAACCATTCAGGTGCGCATTTTTCGCGGTGAAAAGCAGTGCGTTGCCGAATGTCTGGACCTGCCGGTGGTCACCGAAGCGCCGACTCTGGACGAACTGGCAGCCAACATCCGGGAGGCGATCGCCTTGCACCTGGAGGGGGAGAATTTGGCGGAGGTCGACTTAGTGAACGATCCGACGGTCATTGTCACCCTGGAATTGGAAGCCGTGGCCTGAAGCCAAACAAAAAAATACGACCAATGAGTCACTCGAGACGACACTCACCCATCACCGGCATCGCCAAGGCGCGAAGCGAGAAATGGTTCAAGCAAGCGAGTAATCAGGTGCTCCGGCAGAAGCAGAAAAAGGCGATGCGGGACGATCCGGACGCAGCCGTCCTCCCGGTGCGTAGCCGTGACGCCGTGGAGACATGGAGCGGGCCAAAAGACGGGAAAGTCCGCTTCAACCCTCGAAAAGACTCGCGCCTATTGCGAAAGTGACCCCGTTTGTGCGGTCGCAAGACAGCGCCGGAGGCGCGATAGATTCTAGCCCAGGGCGTTAGCCCTGGGAAACGAAGCGTTAGCGAGCAAGCCCCGGTAGGGGCGAAAGAATACAATCTCGGCGGACTGTCGAGCAGAATTTCTGTCGCCCCTCCGGGGCTCTTTCGCTTCACTTCCAGTTTCCCAGCACTTACGTGCTGGGCTAGATTCTGTCGTCCCGCTGAGCGGGACTCGCGGGGTGAGAAACCCGGACTGATTCGTCGAAGCCGAGACACTTATGCAGGAAACACTTTCCGCTGAACTCGCTGCCATTGTTGGCCCCGACGCGGTGCTTGACCGCCGCGAAGACTTGATGCTCTACGAGTACGACGGCTCGGTGGATCGCGCGCTGCCGCAAGCGGTGGTGTTTCCCGCTTCGACGGCCGAGGTCTTGGCGCTGGTGCGCTGGGCGAATGAGCACAAGCTGCCCATTGTCGCGCGCGGCGCCGGCACGGGGTTGAGCGGAGGCGCGGTGGCGGCCAAGGGCGGGCTGGTGGTCGGCTTCTCGCGGTTGAAAAAAATCCTCGAGATTGACATTCCCAACCAGCGCGCGGTGGTTCAGCCGGGCGTGGTCAATCTCGATCTCTCCCAGGCCATGCAATCGAGCGGCTACTATTACGCGCCCGATCCATCGAGCCAAAAGGCGTGCACCATCGGCGGCAACGTGGCGGAGAACTCCGGCGGGCCGCACACGCTGGCCTACGGCGTCACCACCAATCACGTGCTGGGTCTCGAAGTGGTGCTGCCCGAAGGCGAGGTGATCCACACCGGCGGCAAGGTCTTCGACTGCCCCGGCTACGATCTGACGGGCCTGCTGGTCGGCTCGGAAGGGACGCTCGGCATCGTGACGCAGATCATCGTGCGGCTGACGCGCCGGCCGGAAGCGGTGAAGACGCTGCTGGCGATCTTTGAGTCGGTGGACGATGCTTCGGAAACCGTAGCGGAAATTACCGCCCGCGCCATCACGCCGGCGGCGCTCGAATTGATGGACCAGTTGGCGCTCCAGGCGGTAGAGACGGCGACCCGGGCCGGTTATCCGATGGATGCGGCCGCCGTCTTGCTCGTCGAACTTGAAGGCTTGATCGAAGGCGTCGAGGCGCAGGCGGAGCAAATCCGCGAGGTCTGCCGGAAGTGCCGCGCCCGCGACGTGCGCGTGGCGCAGTCCGAGCGCGAGCGGCAACTGCTCTGGGCCGGGCGCAAGAACGCCTTCGGCGCGATGGGGCGGCTCGCCCCGAGCTACTATGTTCAGGACGGCGTCATTCCCCGGACGCGCATTGGGGAAACGCTGCGGTTCATTCGGGAAGTCAGTGACCGCACCGGACTCAAGATTGCCAACGTTTTCCACGCCGGGGACGGCAATCTTCATCCCGTCATTCTCTTTGACGCTCGGGACAAAGAACAGTACCGGCAAGTCATCCAGGCCGGAGCCGAGATTCTCAAATTCTGCGTCTCGATCGGCGGGTCCCTGACGGGCGAACACGGGATCGGCATGGAAAAGAATGAGCTGATGCCGCTGCTGTTCACCGAAGACGACCTGACCGTCATGGGAAGGATCAAGGCGGTCTTCAACCCCGACGGTCGCTTGAACCCGGCCAAGGTTTTTCCGACGACCAAAGGCTGCGGAGAGATTCGCATTCCGCCGCAGGCCGGAGCGATTGCCGGCGCCATGTGAAATCGGAGGTAGCCACGGCACGTTTTGTGTGCCGTGGGCTTTTGCCTTTTCCGGAGCGAACCCGGAACGTTCCCACGGCATGAAAAGCATGCCGTGGCTACCCCAGATCGAGGCATTCCGACGATGGCAGCAGACCTTTTCTGGAGGCGGTTAGGCGAGATGGTCGGGGAGGAGCACCTGAGCTTCGACGCCGGCCGTCTGCTCGACGGGCGCTGGGATGACCCGCTGCCCAACGCCATCGTCCGTCCCGCAAATCGCAAACAGGCCCGCGAGGTCGTGCTGCTGGCCCACAGCGGACGGCGGACCGTCGCTCCCGCGGGCGGGTGCAGCAAGCAACGCTTCGGCGGCGTGCCTCGGAGGATTGATTTCCTGCTCTCACTCGACCGGCTGAACCGCATCACCGACTATCAGGCGGCGGATTTAACCGTCACGGTGGAAGCGGGAGTTCGGATGGCGGACCTGGCGGCCACGCTCCAAGCCCAGGGACAGATGCTGCCGCTCGATCCGCCGTTTGGCGCGGAGGCAACCGTCGGCGGAGTCCTCGCCACCAACGGCAGCGGCCCGCGGCGGCTGGCTTACGGTACGGCGCGCGACATGATCCTCGGCGTCCACTTCATCGCCCCGGTGGGGAAACTCGCCAAGAGCGGCGGGAAAGTGGTCAAGAACGTGGCCGGCTACGATCTGGCGAAAGTGCTCATCGGCTCCCTGGGCACGCTCGGCGTCCTGACCGACGTGACCTTCAAAGTCTTTCCCATCCCGCCGGCCAGCGCGACCTTGGTCCTGGGATTCCCCGACGCCGCGCAGTCCCTCCACGACGCGCATCGCATCCTGAACTCGCCCTACGCGCCTCAGGCGCTCGATCTGCTCGACCGCGCGGCGGCGAGCTTGATGGAAGAGCCGGGGTTGTCGGAATTCCCGTTCGTTGTCGTGGTCAGCGCCGCGGGGCCGGAGCCGGTCGTCGAACGCATCAGCCGCGATTTGCCTGCGCTGCTCCAATCGGAAAGCCCGATGGGAAAAAGCCCAATGGCGAAAAGCCTCACGGAGGTTGCGCGGCTCAGCGGCGAGGCCGAGTCGAAGCTTTGGAGGAAGATTCAGGAGATCACCCCTTCGTTCCTGCGCGCGCACCCTGACGGCGTGGTCGTCAAGGCCTCGGTCTTGCTGACGCAGATGGTGGAAGTCATCGAAGCTGCGCGCCGGGCTGCCTCCGATCACGGACTGGGTTCGGCGGTGGTGGCGCGGGCCGGTACAGGAATCGTGTATTGTTATCTCTGGCCGGAGGAGGCGGCGGAGCCTCCCTCCCCGGCCGAGCGTCTGGGGAGCGCCTGCAAGTTTCTGTTGCAAGAGACCGAGCGCTTGGGCGGAAGAGCTATTGTCGAGTGGGCGCCGGTCGCCGTCCAGAACAGAGTGTACATCTGGGGGACGCTTCCGGATGATTTCCCGTTGATGCAGCGGCTCAAGGGGCGGATGGACCCGCGCGGCATCTTGAACCCTGGCCGGTTTTACGGCGGACTATAAAATGAATCCGTACTTCGACGCGGAAGACGAACCGTTCCCGTTCGAGGAAGAGGGTCCGGTTGCCTCTCGGGAGCCGGAGCCGGCGCTGGCCGAAATGACTTCCGGGACGGAATCTGGCCAGAGTATCGCGCCCGGCTTTTCGGGTCCGGACCAGCCGGAATGGGACGTCTACTCGAAGTGCATCCGCTGCGGCCTGTGTTTGAACCAGTGCCCGACCTACCGGGAACTCGGCGTCGAGATGGACTCGCCGCGCGGCCGCATTTACCAGATGGTCCTGGTGGCTGAGGGGCGGCTGCCCTTGGGCGAGAGCTTTGTCCGCCACATTGATCTGTGTCTCGACTGCCGCGCCTGCGAGACGGCCTGCCCGTCGGGGGTCGAATACGGGAAGCTGGTCGAGGCGGCGCGCGCGCAGATCGTGCAGCATTATCCGCGTCCCTGGCAGGAGCGTCTGCTGCGCCGCCTGGCCTTCCATTATCTGCTCCCCAACCCAATGATCCTGCGGCTCGCTGCCGCTTTGCTCCGCTTCTCCCAGAATTCAGGGTTGCAGGAGATGGCGCGCCGCAGCGGCTTGTTGCAGGAGTTTCCCCGGCTGGCCGAAGTCGAGCCGCTCGCTCCCGCCATGGAATCCCCTTCGTTTTTCCCGCAGATCGGAAAAGTATTTCCGGCGCGGAGAAACCGCCGGTTCCGCGTGGCCTTCCACGCCGGGTGCATCGCCAACGTGGCGTTTGCGCGATTACAGGAAGCCACGGTGCGGGTCTTGCAAGCAAACGGCTGCGAGGTGGTCGTGCCGAGAGGGCAGATTTGCTGCGGAGCCTTGCACGTTCACGCCGGACTGCGCGACGAGGCCCGCTCGCTCGCTCGCCGGAACATCGAAGTGTTCTTGCGCGAGCCGGTGGACGCCATCTTGACCAACGCCGCCGGCTGCGGCTCGACGCTCAAGGAATATGGGTACCTGTTGCGCGATGATCCGGTCTGGCGCGAGCGCGCCGCTGCGTTCGATGCCCGGATGAAGGACGTCACCGAATTCTTGGCCGAGATCGGGTTAACGCAAACGATGCGCCCTCTGCCGGGCACAGTCACGTATCAGGATTCCTGCCACCTGGCGCACGGGCAAAGGGTTCGGCAGCAGCCGCGATCGCTTCTCCAGTCGGTGCCGGGTTTGCGCCTGGTCGAGATGCCGCTCGCGGACCTCTGTTGCGGCAGCGCGGGGATTTACAACGTCACCGAGACGCGGCTCGCCATGCAGTTGCTGCGGAACAAGATGGAGGCGGTCAACGGCACGGGCGCTCAGACCGTCGCCACCGCCAATCCCGGTTGTATCCTGCAATTGCGCGCCGGAGTGAAGCTCTACGGGAACGGACAGCGCGTCGCGCACGTCGTGGAACTGCTCGATCAGGCTAACGTCAGAGATTGAACCAGCATCTTTTCCGGGCAGACCCCGAATTTAGCCCTCCGCGCGCTCATCCAGCAAGTCCTCCACCAGCCCGCAGACAATGTGGCCGACGGTGATGTGCGCTTCCTGAATCCGCTGCGTGTCGCGGGAAGGAATCAAAAGACAAACGTGCGCGATTTCCCGGAGGCGTCCGCCGTCCCTGCCGGTCCAGCCGACCGTTCGGGCTTTCCGTTCGTTCGCCGCCTGAATGGCCCGCAGCACGCTTTCGGAGTTGCCGCTGGTGCTCAAGCCGATCAGCATGTCGCCGGGACGGATCAAGGCCTCGACCTGGCGGGAGAAAATCTCCGCGTAGGAAGTATCATTGGCCACGGAGGTCAGGATCGAAGTGTTCGTCGTGAGAGCGACCGAGGCGAGCGCCCGGCGTGAGCGCCGGAGCCGCCCCACCAGTTCGGCGGCCAGATGCTGCGCGTCCGCCGCGCTCCCGCCGTTTCCCATCCAGAAGATCGTCCCGGCGGCCCGCAGCGTCGCCGCCATCTCTTCGGCCAGGCGCGCGATCGCGGATTTCAGCTCCTCAGAAAACTGCTGCTTCACCCGGCAGCTTTCCTCAAGCTCCTCCCCCACGCGCGCCAGCATGGCTTGACGGTCCATTGTGTACCTGTGCCCACAGAAGTTGGTAGCCACGGCATCCCGGCCAGCCGGGATGCCGTGGGTTTGTAAATCGGAGAAAGGCCCACGGCGACAAGAGCATTCGCCGTGGCTACCCGCCGGAGCGAATCTTTTCGAGGAGCCTCGTCGTGGAGATGCCCTGCCGGACCGGGACCAGCCGGACTACGCCGCCGTAGCCTTTGAGGAACTCGGCTCCCACCACTTCGGCTTCCCCGTAATCGTTGCCCTTCACGAGCACGTCGGGACGGATGCTCTGCAACAGGTCCATCGGGTCCGGCTCGTCGAACACGACCAGGTAGTCCACGCATTCCAGCGCGGCGATGGCGTCGGCGCGGTCCTCCTGCGAGACGATGGGCCGCTCGTCTCCTTTGAGCCGCCGCACCGAAGCGTCGCTGTTCAGCCCCACGATCAACACGTCGCCCAACTTCTTGGCTTCCCGCAGCAGGTACATGTGCCCGACGTGGAGCAGGTCAAAGCAGCCATTCGTGAAAACGATCTTCTTTTTCTCGCGCCGCAGGGCTTCCGCGAGAGCGCCGATCTCGTCGCGGGGGCGAATCTTCGACTCCGCGGAAAAGTGGCGGGCGTCGAGTTCCCGCTCCACTTCAAACGGGTAAACAACCGCCGCGCCCGCTTTCCCGACTGCAACGCCGGCCGCCAGGTTCCCCAATTGCGCGGCCTCGCGGCACGAAGCGCCCGAAGCCACTGCGAGCGCGAAGGCCGCCAGCACGGTGTCGCCCGCTCCGGTCACGTCGAACACCTCCCGCGCGCTGGTCGGGAAGTGATGGAACCCGGTGCGGTCAATCAGGCTGAGACCTTCGGGTCCGCGCGTGATCAAAAGCGCGTCGAGGCTCAACTCCTCGAGCCGGTCCTGGACGGCCCGTTCCCACGCAATGCTCGAAACGTCGGCGGCGGCAGAGAACGAAATTCCCAGTGCAGCCTCGGCTTCGGCGGCATTCGGCGTCAGCACCGTGGCCCCGCGATACCGGCTCAGGTCCCGCGCCTTGGGGTCCACAAAGACCGGCTTGCAGGCCGCCCGCGCCATGCCGATCAATTCCTGCAAGAAAGTGGGTTGCAACGCGCCCTTGGCGTAGTCGGAGATCACGACCCCCTGCACGTCGCCGATCACATCTGCCGCGAAGCCTAGGATTTGAGCGGTGGTGTCCGCGGAAACGGCATGGGTCGTCTCTTCGTCGAATCGAAGAACTTGCTGATGGCCGTAAAGCGATGCGCCTTCCTGCGCGCGACTCAACGACCGCCCGGCCTGCGCGGCGACCACGCGGGTTTTGAGCGTAGTCTTGCGGCCCGGTTCCTGGATCATCGAACACGCCCGGCAGGCGCGCACCTCGCACAACAGTTCTTTGAGGATTCCGGCGGCCTCATCGTCCCCCACCACTCCGGCGCACCAGACCTCGCCACCCAGGCTGTCCACGTTGCGGACAACGTTGCCCGCCCCTCCCAACTGCTGGCGCGTCTCCGCGACCCGGATCACCGGCGTGGGCGCTTCCGGCGAAATGCGGCTCGCCTCGCCGTAGATCGTGCGGTCCACCATGAAGTCGCCGACGACGAGCAGGCGAGTCCCGGCGATCGCTCGCAGGAGGTTCCCGATGGATTGGTGGTCCAACGTGTGCATGGACGAAGATTATAGTATAAGCCCGCGAATTGGCACGAACCCGCTTGGCCACATCTTCCCGCACTATCGTTGTCATCCTGAGGAGCGCAGCGACGAAGGACCTGCTTTTCCACCAAAACGGTCAGCATCGCCAACCATCGCTCTGGGAAATCTCGCAATCGGGTATAATTGGCGCGGCCGTGGTTTCGTCTTAGGCTGATCGGGGTGTGGCTATATCCAGGTCAGCCTAAACAGAAGTTAGGAAGCGCGTTTGTGGACAACGGGTAATTGGGAGAGGCCAGTGCTAAGTTGGACCGAGATTTTGGATTTCCTTTCAAAGTACGGAACATTGATCCTTGCCACTTACGGTATCATCCAGGTTTGGCTGATTGCCATTTGGAAGCACTTCATTTGGAGCAGTCGGCTGTCGATCTTCAAGACAGGCCGTATCGAAGTCAGCTACAGCAACTTTGGGCCAACCCTTGCGCTGAACGGAACTCTTCGGGCCGAGCGAAAGACGGTCTTTGTTCGGGAAATCACTGTCACCCTTACGAAGCAGCGCGACGGTTCCGTACACCGGTTCGAATGGACGGCTTTTCGGTCGACCCAACTCCGGATCGCTGCCTCCGATCCCATAACCCTTGAACTGCCCGCAGGTTTCAATGTCTCCTTTGATCATCCGTATCGATATCACATTTTTTTCTCCGATCGTCAAACGCGAACAGAATTGGAGGCCCCACTCCTTAAGCTCCAAGAAGCGTGGCGCCGATACTTGATCTCGAAGAGGGACGAGATCGCTAAAGGACTCAACACGCCCGGCCAAACCCAGGAGACATTTACGGCGTACCTTTACGACAGTGAGTTTGCTCGGAACTCGTCTGAGCACCACGAGGCCTGGGATGTTCTAACTCGACGAAACTACTGGGATGGTGGAAGTTATCGACTTCGATTTGTTGCACAGACGAGCGCCCCCGAAAGAGATTTCGCAGCAGAGTGGTCCTTCTCCTTGACGGAGCAGGATTTCGAGGCTCTGCGCTTGAACGCCGTATCGACCTTAAGAGAAATCTGTCTCGGGCAGGTTCAATACTTCTTTGCACTCCCAGATTACGAGTAGCGGGGTAACAACGGCGAGCGCTTTTTTCGCTGTGGCTACCCACTCGGCAGGACCGACGCGGGGCGTTTGCTCGTCGTTGTCTTCACGCTGCGCGGTTCTCTCCTCCGGGTGATCTCGGCCCGGCCGATGGGTCGGCGCGAAAGAAGGGACTATGCCCAAGCGATCGGTTAGTAAACCTCTTCCGGCATTTGCCTCCGAAGCCGAGGAGCGGGAATTCTGGGAAACGCACGACACAAGCCCGTACTTCGATTCGAAGCAAGCTCGAAGCGCTGTCTTTCCCAACCTGAAGCCTTCGACGGAGACCATTTCCTTGCGTCTTCCAACCGCGCTCCTTGCCGAACTCAAGGAACTGGCCAACAAGCGCGATGTCCCCTATCAGTCGCTGCTCAAAGTATTCCTCGCGGAGCGGGTTGCCCGCGAAACGTCGAGCCTCAGTGGGGCGTTTGGAAGAGCGCTGCAGCCGACGAAGCGTGGCAGGCGTCGGCTTCGGAAGTCAAAGATCTCCCGGGCGGCTCGCGGCTGAGTGGACGATTCGTCCTTCCCGGGAAGCGAATTGGTATCCACCCATGAACGGCTCCACCCACTCCGGCGAACGGCGCTCGATCCGGGCGCTGCTGCTTTCCCCCTGGGGGATCGCGGCCGTGCTGGTCGGGGCATTTCTCATAGTGCAGGGGTATGAGTCCTGGCGGGACCGCGGGCTGCAAGCTGCCATCGAGGGCTACGAGCCGTTTGCGTCCCCGACATTCGATCTCCAATTTTCCCGCAAGCTCCCTTTTGATCCGCTGTCGTTTCTGGGCCGAGGCGTGCAGTCTGGTCTTTGGCAATGGACGCCGGAGGGATTGATCCTGACGGACGAGGGGCGAAAATTCTTTGAGCAGTCCGGGGATCAGTTCATCAGCCGTGCCTCTGCCGGGCGGCGGAAGGTCCAAAGAATGCCCAGCATTCGTTCCCCCAGAGGCGGGCGCGAGATCGAGTTTTTTTACGAGTGGACCGAGATTTCCCCTCCCGCAGTGGCTCTGCTCTATCCCCCTCCGCGCACCGGGGAGGAATATCTCGGCCGGGCGACTCTGGCGCGCGAGCAAGGGGCGTGGAAGGTCACCTCGCTCGTCACGCGCGATTTTGACGAAACCCTGTCCCATCTCCAGGACATTGCCTCCGGAGTACGGAAGTAGGGCGATCCCGAACCATCCTCCCACACGTTTCCGGACTCAAGGATAAGGATAGAGTTTCCGGGAAGGCCGGGCGCCGATTTCCGTTTTTAGGAAAATTTCCAATCCGCCTGCCCCTCCACACCATCGTAGGAACAAATGACGAAGCCGGTATGCAGACACAGGACTATAGTCCCGGCAAAAAAAGCAACCGATAGGCTATTGAGCAAAGCAGGCAGAAGCGATTCAATAGGACTTGAGGCAAGACCGCAATCGATTGAAATGGTTCGGTCAGAGGAGGGGACGATGGAAGCAACGATGACGTACGATGCGGCGCCTGGAGCCGGCGCCTCGGAACAGATGAGTCAGCTGATCAAGAAACTGTTGATGCTGAGAGGGGCACGGAACGTGATCTGCCGCGTCTTTCCCCCGAGCTCCGGGCAGCGCGCTTACGTGGTTATCTTGGAGCGAGACCGCGTCCGAGAGCAATTCCTTCTCAGTCCCAGGAATGGAGCAGGGCCCGGTTCCCAAGGGCTCGAAATGGCGATGCAGACGGAGATACGCACTGCGCTCCACAACCTGGACCGACTGGACAGACGGAAAGCCTCTCGCTAGAGAGCGCCCCGGTCAGGCAAAGGGAGGAAACCCGAGATAACCCGGCAGCGGCATGGCAAAGAGTTTCCATTCCCGCCAGATCGGAAACGTGAAGACCCAGCGAGCCTCCGCCCAATAATTCCAGAACTCCCACAGAATCCCGCAAACCCACCCGGCCACGAGCAACGCAGCGAGCCGGGATAAGTCCCCGCTCCGGATGTCGCGCCGCAGAGATTTGCTCCCCATCTGGTCTCCAATGGCAGTCATCAACGGCAGTCGTGGGTTCAGGGCGAAGCGCAGATCGTAGCGGTCGCGGCCAGCCTCAGGTTCCGGCCAATCGCCAGGGCACGAAACCACCGGCTAACGGCCTAAGGCCAAAAGCCCCAAAATATTCTTGCCCGGAAATGGTTGCGAATCAAGCGGCCTTGGGATAAGATGATATTGGTCCATTGTCTTTGGATCCTCTGCGGGAGTCGAGACGGGATAGTCATCGAGGGGAACAGGGTTCCTGAGATTCTCAGGAAAACTTCTCCTCAGAACCAGCAACTCTCCTAACCGGACAGATCAGCAGGATATTCCCGAGCACTCTCCCCAACCATTCTTCGAATCGTGGAAGATTACCCATGACCATTGCTGAGCTGAAAGAAAAGAGTATCGCGGAATTGACGCGCGTCGCCCGCACGCTGGAAATTCCCGGGGCCACCGGGATGCGGAAGGCGGATTTGATCTTCAAGATCCTGCAAGCGCAGGCCGAGAAAGAAGGCCTGATCTTTGCCGAAGGAGTCCTCGAGATATTGCCGGAGGGCTTCGGGTTTCTGCGTTCGCCGGACTACAACTATCTGCCGGGGCCGGACGACATCTACGTCTCGCCGTCGCAAATCCGCCGCTTCGACCTCCGCACCGGCGACACCATCTCC
>Ga0209343_10003613_pt1 | contig 19400 bp, 18 predicted proteins | sample RifCSPlowO2_02_FD_184026 | JGI IMG/M metagenome (GOLD analysis project Ga0209343, IMG submission 184026) | Groundwater microbial communities from Rifle, Colorado - Rifle CSP2_plank lowO2_0.2 (SPAdes) (version 2) | ecosystem: Environmental > Aquatic > Deep subsurface > Groundwater | place... | reverse complement strand
CATGCCGCCCAGCCAGATGACGAGCGCGGCGAGAGCGAGATACCGGACGACAAGCATCGGGTCATTATAATTGCAGGATTGCAGGATTGCAGGATTGCAGGATTGCAGGATTGCAGGATTGCAGGATTGCAGGAAGTGGGAATGCTGCGGCTTGATGCGAGCGGGATCGAGTGGATCACCGGGCGCGTGCTCGAGGCGGTGGTGCGCCATCAGACGCTCGAACCTGCCGCCCTGACCTTCCTGCTGCGCCGCTACGGCGCTACCCATCGCGACGACCTGCGCGACGCGCTCGATCCGGCGCTCGACCGGGCGGCGGCCGGCGTGCCGCGGCTCGAAGCCTCCGAGGACCGCGCCGGCTGGCTCGTCGTGTTCGGCGAAGCCGCCGCGATGTCTGATGCCGCGTCACTTCGGAAAGCGGCCGCAGATTTGATCTCGCACCTGCGCCGCGAGTGGCCCACCTCGACCCTCGTGGACGGCAGCATGCGGTCGATTGCCGCGTGCCTTGCGGCCGCCGGCGCGTGCAATCCGCGCGAGCTCATCCCGGACGCCATCGACGAGCTCGAGCGGATTGTCGGCGCGGCGTACCGACCCGGCGAAGGCATGGCTCATGAGATCGGCCGACCGCTGTTCGCTCGCGGGGACCTCGGCGATCAGGTGGGTGCGGCGGGGGCGCTGCTCTCGGCGTACCTCGTGACCGGTCGCCTGCCGTACTCGATGCTCGCCGAGGAGCTGATGCGGTGTGCGCGGCGCACGTGGTGGGACGTTGAGAGAGGTGGATTTCTGCCGCCCAAGCCCTTTGCACAAAACGGCGAGGCCGCCCTGGTCTTGTGTCGTCTGGCGGCGCTCCACCGCGACGCGACGTATCGTGGCGCGGCCGTGGTGGCCCCCGAGGCGGACTACGCGATGGACGCGATGCGCATCCTGGCGGCGCAGACCGCCGCACTCACAGATGGCGGCCTCGACGCGGCGCTCTTCGGCCTCGCGCTCCACGAACTGCTCAGCTTACGATAAATTGCAGGATGGCAGAATTGCAGAATGGCAGGATTTGGATTGTAGGATTTCTGGTTCAATCTGAAATAGAATCTGAAATCCTGAAATCCTGAAATCCTGCCATTTCATGAGTTCCCATGTCCCTTGACCGATCCTCTCTGATTCCGGCGCTGAAGAATGTCGCGACGCGGCTTCGCATCGAATCCATCAAATCCACGTCGGAAGCCGGCAGCGGTCATCCCACCAGCTGCTGCTCGGCAGCCGACCTGATGGCGGCGGTGTTCTTTGCGGAGATGCGGTTCGATCCCCGCAATCCCGGCAATCCCGACAGCGATCGCTTCGTGCTGTCGAAGGGACACGCGGCCCCGATTCTCTACGCGGCGTGGGCGGAGGCCGGCGCTTTCGATCACGCAGAGCTCCTCAAGCTGCGGCAGATCGGATCGGACCTCGAGGGCCATCCGACGCCGCGCCTGCCGTTTGTCGACGTGGCCACCGGCTCCCTCGGACAGGGTGCGTGTGCCGCCGTCGGCATCGCGCTCAACGCACGGCGGATCGCGTCGGACTATCGGACCTACGTGCTGATGGGCGACGGGGAATCGGCCGAAGGCTCGGTGTGGGAGGCCGCCAACGTCGCCTCCGTCGAAGGCCTCGACAATCTCTGCGGCATCACAGACGTCAACGCGCTTGGCCAGAGCCGCGCCACGATGTGGCGGCACGACCTGGACGAGTTCGCGCGCCGCTGGCGCGCGTTTGGCTGGCATGCCGTGGTCATCGACGGCCACGACATGGCCGCCATTCTTGACGCGCTGGACGAAGCGCGCCGGATGAAGGGAAGGCCGACGATGATCCTGGCCCGTACGGTCAAGGGCAAGGGCGTGTCGTTCGCGGAGGGCAAGGATGGGTGGCACGGCAAGGCGCTGAGCAAGGCCGAGCTCGCGCGCGCGCTGGCCGAGCTCGAGAAGCAGTTCGTGCCGCTTGCGGCTCGCGGTCCGGCGGCCAACCTGGCACATCAAATTGCCAAGCCGGCGTCGGTGCCGCGAGCGGTCGTTGCGCCGCAGCCGGTGGCCCCGCCGTCGTACACGATCGGCGAAGAAGTCGCGACACGAGAAGCGTACGGCACGGCCATCGCCAAGCTCGGCCAGGCCGACGCGCGCGTGGTGGCGCTTGACGCCGACGTCAAGAACTCCACCTTCAGTGACAAGTTCGAGAAGGCGCTCCCCGACCGCTTCTACCAGAACTTCATCGCCGAGCAGGTGATGATCGGCGCCGCCATGGGGCTGGCCGCGCGGGGCGCCATCCCCTTCCCGTCGACGTTTGCCTGTTTCCTGACGCGCGCGGCCGACTTCATCCGAATGGCCGCCATCAGCCAGGTCGGCATCAAGATGGCCGGGTCGCACGCCGGCGTGTCGATTGGCGAGGACGGACCCTCACAGATGGCGCTCGAAGATCTCGCGATGTGCCGGGCGCAGCCCAACATGGCCGTGCTCTACCCCTGCGACGCGGTGAGCGCCGAGCGGCTCGTCGCGCTGGCGGCGTATCACCCGGGGCCGGCCTACATTCGGACGAGCCGGCCGAAGACTCCCGTCATCTACGCCAACAACGAGAGCTTCACCATTGGCGGCCTGAAGGTACTGCGCGAGAGCGGGGCCGATGTCGCGACCGTCGTCGGCGCCGGCGTCACCGTCTTCGAGGCGCTCAAGGCGTACGAGGCCTTGAAGGCGTCCGGCATGACGATTCGTGTGATCGATCTGTATTCGGTCGCGCCGGTGGACAAGAAAGCGCTCGTCGCGGCCGCGCGCGCAACCGGCGGGCACCTGATCACGGTCGAAGATCACTACCGAGCCGGCGGTGTCGGCGACGCGGTGGCCGACGCGGTGGCCGAGGCCGGCTTTACCGTCCGGCGTCTCGCCGTGCAGGAGATCCCCCGCAGCGGTAAACCGGCCGAACTGCTCGACCGCTACGGCATTTCTGCGCGGCATATTGTCGAGGCCGTTCGGGCAGTCGCCGGCCGGGCCGTTGGCGCCTCGCACTAAACACCTCGTCCCCCCTAAACAGACTCCGGCCACTATTCGTATTCCGACATAAGGCCCGAAAGGCCAGGCTGGCGGTGCCGCTGCTGAAGGCACCTGCCCAAGTGTGACAAAACCGTGAACTCTCCGCGTGTCCTGATCGTCGAGGGCGAGCCGACCATCCGCGACCTCGTGTGCCAGCATCTCCGGGATGAAGGCTATGCCTGCGACAGCGTCGGTGACGGTCAGGAGGCGCTGCGCCGCACCTCGGCGCAGCCCTTCGATCTGGTCGTCCTGGACCCCCTGGTTCCGGGGACCAACGGGTTGTCGCTGTGCCGGGCGGTCCGCAGCGGGCCGGTGAATCGCGACGTGCCCATCCTGATGCTGAGCACGCGACACGACGAGTCGGACAAAGTCGTGGGCCTCGAGAGCGGGGCCGACGACTATCTGACGAAACCGTTTGGTGTTCGCGAGTTGGTGGCCCGCACCCGCGCGCTGCTCAAGCGGCGGCGACGGACGGTCGCACCGGGCGGTGGCGGTGCGGCAGCTGACTCCACACCGATTCGGCTGAAGGGCCTCGAGATCGATCCCGCGCGGCGCCGCGTGCGGATCGAAGGGCGCGAGGTGGACTTGACGGACCAGGAGTTCCGCATGCTGCAGCTGTTGGCGACGCACGCCGGCATCGTGTTCAGCCGCGAAGCGCTGCTCGCCAAGATCTGGCGCGGCGACACGTTCGTGACCGTCCGCAGCGTCGATACGCTCGTCAAGCGAGTGCGCCGCCGCATCGAGCCCGACCCTCCCAATCCACGGTTTCTGCTGACCGTGTGGGGCGTTGGATACAAGTTTGCTGACGCTTCTTAAAGTCAAAAGTTAAAATTTAAAAGTTAAAAGGACACAGCGACGGGCGCACCGCCGTCCGGTGTTCTGTCCACCGGCTGGCGCGATTCGAGCAGGAAGCGCGCGCGGCGGCCGCACTCAATCATCCCAACATCCTGGCCGTCTACGACATTGGGACTGTCGACGGGACGACTTAAGTGTTGACTTTTGAGTGTTCAGTTTCCCTCGGTTGTCGTGCCTTCCTGACAGTTGCCGTGAAGATACCCACCAGTTCATTGGCTTCTTGGAGTAGCGGAGCCACGGTTTCAGCTTCGGCAAGCCGCGTGGCGGCGACGAGCCGCAGCCAGTACCGGGCCTCGTGACATTCGCGAAGCACAATGGAATGCTTGGACGCGAATTCGCGGCGGGTGTACGCAGCTTTTGCCTCCTCCGTATTCGGGCCGATTGAAGTTCCTGCCCGAAGGAGCTGACCGGCCACCTGCCTGGGCGCGCCCGGTTCCATCGAGATGGCACGACAGAACCTGACGATATCGCACGCGAACAGAAACGTGCGCTCACTTAGATCCCGAGGCTTCGCAGTTGACATGCTGTATCTCGACGCAAAAACCTCTCCATCGCCCGCTCAGTCCTTTTAACTTCTAAATTTTCACTTCTCACTTTGGCTATAATCCTCCGGTCGTGGCCATTCGCGTGTTGCACTTCGGGCTCGGTCCGATCGGCGCCGCCGTCGCCCGGCAGGTATGCACGCGCCCGGGATTGAAGAGTGTTGGCGGCGTCGATATCGATCCGGCCAAGGTCGGCCGCGATCTCGGCGACGTGGCGGGCCTGACTCGGCGCCTCGGTCTGAAGGTTTCGAGCGATGCAGCCAAGGCGCTCAAGGCCGCCAAGCCCGACGTGGTCGTGCACTGCACGAGCTCGTTGATTCGGACCGTGCTGCCGCAGATCGAAACGATTCTGAAGTCGAAGACGCCGATCGTGTCGACGACTGAAGAGCTCGTGTATCCCGGCTACACGCACGTGCGTCAGGCGCAGCAGATTGACCGGTGGGCGAAGAACGCCAGGGTCGCGGTGCTCGCGACGGGCGTGAACCCCGGCTACACGATGGACGTGCTGCCGATCGCGCTGACCGCCGCGTGCGAGCGGGTGGACCGCGTCATCGTGAGCCGCGTGCAGGACGCGCGGACGCGCCGGCTGAGGTTCCAGCAGAAGATCGGCGCCGGCCTGACGACCGAGCAGTTCCAGAGAAAGGCCGAGGACGGCAGCGTGCGGCACGTCGGCCTCACCGAGTCGGTGGCGATGATTGCCGACGCCCTCGGCTGGACGCTCGATCGCATCACCGACGAGATCCAGCCCAAGCTGGCGTCGGTGACGATTTCGAGCGAGTTCCTGGCCGTGGATCCGGGTTACGTCTGCGGCATCATTCAGGACGGCGTCGGCTATCGGAAAGGGGAGCCGGCGATCCGCCTGCACCTCGAGGCGTACCTCGGTGCGCCAGAGGCGTACGAGGCAGTGCACATCGAGGGCTCACCCCGCCTGTCGATGAGAATCGACGGCGGTATTCCGGGAGATGTGGCGACCGCTGCGATCGTGGTCAACTCCATTCCAAAGGTCGTTGGCGCCGCCCCGGGCCTGCACACGATGCTCGACCTGCCGCTGCCGTCGTTCTTCCCAGGGACGTGATTGGCTCAGGGCTCAGACTGCACGTCCTCTCGACGAAGCCCTGTCATGTGTGCTCTACTGCGGGCAACCGGAGTGACCGCCGCATATCGTGACTGGTCGTCGAAGCGCCCGTTGTCGTCCGTCGTCTTGGCGACGCGCTCCCGCGTAATCTCCGAGCCAGAGCGGCACCGGAGATCGCGCTATTGACAACCGGTCATTCCATATCAGGTTAAGCGATGCATATCCTTGTCCGATGCCCGAAGTGTGATGTCGGCCTGCCCGTCCGCGGAGATAAGGCGCCGGCGGCAATCGCCTGTGGCCGCTGTGGCCGTAACATCGTGCTGACGTTCAGCGGGGCCGTCCGCGCCGATCAGTCAGTCGACATCTGTCCCGTTTGCACGGGCGCCGACTTCTACGCCCGCAGGGACTTCGATCCAACCATCGGCTTGACGATCGTGGTCATTGGCGCGATCGTCAGCGGCTCGTTCTACGCGTTCGGCCGCGACCTTATTGCGTACAGCATTCTGGCCGGCGCGGTCCTGATCGATCTGCTCGTGTACTGGCAGCTGAAGGACGTCACGGTCTGCTATCGCTGCCACACGGAATTCCGCGGCGTGTACGAGCGCACCGCTCTCGCGTTCGATCTGAACACGGCTGACGTGCTCGAGCGGGAATACGCACGACGAACCGGGAAGCAGTGAATTGCTGATTGGGACTATTGGTTGATGGTTCTTGCCGACTGCCGGCTGCCGAACCAATCCGCAATCAACAATCCGCGATATCAGCAATCAGCAATTCGCGACTACTTGGCGAGCGGGTTCGGCCGGAGCTGGACGTGGGCGACCTGGCTCGTCGTCCCCTTGCCGGTCTCGTGGAGCCAGACGACCCGGTCGTTGTTGGCGGCCCACAGTCCGCGACCCTTCCACCCGGCATTTGGATCGTCGATGCGGCCGTCCATGCCGCGCGTGTAGAACCCCAGCGGATACGGTACGCGGATCGTCACCCACTCTTTGGTGTCGGGCTTGAACGCGATGAGCGAATCGGACCCGGTGCCGTTGATGACCGGCACGTTACTGCCGAGCCCGAGTGTGTTGTCGCGATCCATCCACATGAAATAGTAGAAATCGGTCTTGGCGTCGACGCCCTTGAATGTCGGGCCGGGCACCGGATAGAGCGTCCACGCTTCGGGGCACTGCTGGCCGGTGGCCGTCGGTCCATTCTTGACCGCGCACTTGCTGCGGTCGAACGCCGCCAGCTGGTTGCTGCCCGTGAGCGCGGCCCACACGATGCCGTTGGTGTCGATGTCAACGCCCTGTAGCCAGAAGGCCTCGACGCCAGGCGCCTTCGGGTTCTTGTACGGCGGCTCGAACACCTCGGTCAGACAGGTGGCTGGCGGATTGGCACCCGGCGTGATGCGGATGAGCCGGCCCGGCACGGCGGCCGTCCTGCCGCCAAGCGTGCCGGCGGCGATCCACAGACTCTTGTCGACGGGGTTGAACGCGATGCCGTATCCGTTCGCACCGGCTACGGCACGATCGAGCATCGGATCTGGCGGCTCGTTGACGCGAGTCCACGGGCCGGTCTTCCCGTCGCCGTTGTAATCGAGGACGGCCGGACACCAGCCTTGCGCCTTCTGGGCATCGTGCGTCTCGTCCCACACGCGCGTCTTGAACCAGCCGATGCCGCCGCCACCAGTGGAAAAGAGCGTCTCATCCGGATCGTCGGCAAAGATGGAATGCTGATCGCCGTAGCACAGGTCGATCGGCGTGGCTGTATTGGTCTTCGGGTCGTACACGACGAGGCCTTTGCCCGTCTGGTCCTGCGGGAAGTTCGCGGCGAACGGATTCTCCGATCCGGTCCTGCAAAACGGCAGCTGGTCGGCGCGGGTCTGCGAGCGGTACCAGACGCGGCCCTTCGTATCCATGTGCGGCTGGTTCGAGTTGATGGGATCGGTCCAGACGACCTCATTGCCCCAGAAGAGCGAGGGCTGCGCGAAGGTCTGCGGCGACCACGTGCGCATGTTCGCGCGGTCGGAGGGGACCGTCATCGGCGACGGGATCATCCCCTTGGTGAACGTGGTCGGATCGAGCACCGCCAGGGCGCCCGCCGACCAGTCGGGCCCGAACACCGGTCCATTCGCATTGATCGTGGGACGCAGCTTGTTGGTCGCGATCGCGTCGTGCACGAACGCCCGATCGGTGTTCCAGTCCCACAAAGAGATGACGATGTTGCGTTCGGCGCCCGATGGTCTTGGCGGCGCCTGTGGCGTCTCACCGGCGGCAATGCGATCGACCCAGTCGGCAAACATCGCCATGCCGCGCTCGTGCCCGAAGGCGTTGACCGCGTTCAGCATGCCGGCGCCCGTCTGGCCCGAGCCCACCAGCCGCTCCCAGGCGGCGGCGGTCGAGTCGAACGTGCCGAGGCTCGCCGGAATCTCACGCGTCGCCTTCAAGCCCATCTGATGGCATGCCTGGCAGCCGCGCTTCAACATGAAGATCCATTCCCCTTGGTCATTGATCACTGTCGGACCGGCGGCCGCAGCCGGCGCCCCGCCGACCGCATTGCCGCGTCCGGCGCCCTGCGCGGCGCCCGCGCCAGCGGCACCCGCCGCACCCCGCGCACCTCCCCCCGTGCGTCCGGCGCCCGCAGCCGGCGTCGGCGCCGGCACCGTGATCGGAAACGCGCTCTTGGGAGGAATCTGCATCAGCGACAGCCAGTAGTTGCCCGGATAGTAGTGCGCCGCGGCCTTGGCGTCGGGTGCCGGCACGGCCGTTAGCGCGAGCGTCCGCCCCGTCGCGGACTGCACGGCCGCCGAATCCACCAACCCATACCCTCGGACCCAGATTCTGTAGTTGGCCCGCGGCAAATCCGGAATCACGTACCGGCCCCGATCGTCGGTCACGACGATCTTCCGGAACGTGGTCCCCAAATCCGTCGTCTCGGCGATGACCCACACGCCGGCTTCAGGGCCGTTGGGACCCGTGACGATGCCGCCGATGTCATCAGCGTCAACGGCCACCTGACTCGCGGCGGTCTGCGCCCTCGCCGCGGGCGCCTGCTGCATGGCCGCCACGACGGCAATCGCTCCAGCGGCCACCAAGCCGCCGGTCATCAACACGACGTTGACCGCGAAGTGCTTTCTCATGACGTCTGCCCTTTCATAAGGCGCCTGATATCTGTAGTGTCCGCCTTCAGGCGGACTGAGGCAGAAACCGTATCAGAACAGCGTGACCTCGACAAGTGTTCCTTCCTCGACCACACTCGACTCGGCCGGGATCTCGATGTAGCCGTCGGCCAGCGACAAACTGGTGATGTTGCCCGAGCCCTTGAAGGCGGGGAGGGCGGCGCCGTTCCGCAGTCGGACGGTATAGAACTGATGCCGCCCCGCGCTCGACGCGATCCGGCGTCCAAGCGGCACCAGCGTGGTTCGCGGTGTGTGTGGCGGAAGCCGGGCGATCGCGCGAAGGAACGGGACGAGCAGGATGTAGGCGTTCGACAGACACGAGGTTGGGTTGCCGGGCATTCCGAAAAACGGCGTGCCCTTGACCGTCGCGAACGCCGTGGGTTTCCCGGGCTTGATGGCGAGGCCGTGAAAGATCAGCTCGCCGCGCGCGGATACGAGATCGATGATGCGGTCGCGCTCGCCGACCGAGCTCCCACCCGAGAAGATGATGAGGTCCGCACCGGCGCACAAGTCGAGTGCGGTGGTGAGCGCCTCGACGGTGTCGCCGGCCGGCGGGTGCGGCTCGGGCACGCCGCCATGCGTTTCGACGATGGCGCCGAGCGTAAACCGGTTGACGTCGTGAATCTGTCCGGCCGCGAGCGGGCGTCCGGGCTCGATCACTTCGTTCCCGGTCGAGAGGATGGCAACCCGAGGCTTCGCATACACCGCGACATCCGCGCAGCCAATGGCCGCGACCGCACCGACGCGGCTTGGCGTCAGCACGTCACCGGCCCGCACAACCACGTCGCCCGAGGTGATGTCCGCTCCCCGGCGGCTGATGTGCTGCCCGGGCGCGGCGGCCGCGAGGATCTGAATCTCATCGTCGCGACCCGGCGTGGTCTGCTCGACCATGACCACCGCGTCGGCGCCTGACGGCAGCGGCGCGCCGGTCGCGATCTCTGCGCAGGCGCCGCTCGCAATCGTCACGCGCGACGGCTGACCGGTGTAGATGCGATCCAGGAGGCGCAGACGCACGGGCGCCTCGGGTGTCGCGTTGGCCGTGGCTGCAGCGACGACCGCATAACCGTCCATGGCCGATCGCGGGAAGGGCGGGACGTCAACCTTTGACGTGACATCGGCCGCGGCCACGCGGCCGGTAGCCTCGGCGAGGCCCACGCGCTCGCGGCGTTCAATCGGACGGACGGTGGCATCCAGCCGGCGTCGTGCTTCGTCGATTGAGATGGTGGATGTGAAGGGTCGCATAACCGCCTTCAGGCGGACCTATCTTGTTGCCTGTTGCACCAAGTGTCCGAGTTCCGGTATCACCAGCTTCTCCATGGCCAGCCGCACGGCCGCTTCCGATCCAGGCAGCGAGATGACGATATGGCCCGCGACCAGGCCGGCGCAGGCGCGGCTCATCATCGCCGAGGGGCCGATCTGCTCGTAGCTCAGCATGCGGAACAGCTCGCCGAATCCGTCGAGCCGCTTGTGGAGGAGCGCGTTCATCACTTCATAGGTCGTGTCGCGGGAAGTGATGCCGGTGCCGCCGGTCGTAATGATCGCCTGTACGTCCGGGGTCGCGAGCTGACGCTCGACCGTACCGCGGACCAGGTCCGGCTCGTCTTTCACAATCGTCCGGCCGGCGACCACGTGGCCGGCGGCCGTGAGCAGCTCCATAATTGCGCGTCCGCTCGTGTCGGTCTCTTCGGTCCGCGTGTCGCTGATCGTTAGGACGAAGCAGCGGACCGACTGCGGCGCTTTCTCTCTGTGCTCGACGTGACTCAACGGGCCCATCGCGACGATTCTAGCGGTTGACCGTGTGATATATTCGGGTTTCATTCGATCCCCAAAGGGCCTTTAGCTCAGTTGGATAGAGCGTCTGGCTACGAACCAGGAGGTCGCAGGTTCGAGTCCTGCAAGGCCCACCACTCTTCGACCAATCCCCGACTGAACCCCGACGGGACTTCCCGCCGCTGCGCGATCTTTTACGACCATACAAGTTGACTTGTGGGGCCACAATGACATATTTTGAATGGTCAAAACATCATGCGGGTTCCCGATCTCACCCGGCGCTCGTGGATTCAGACGGCTGTAACGGCCGTTGCCGGCACCGTCGCAGCCGTCGCCGGCGCTCAGGATACTAACCCGAGACAGCGAGAGAGCTTCGGGCACACGACCCACGCAATGGGCCCGGTGGGGCGAACCGACAAGTCCATCTTCGACCCATCAGCCTATCTTCGCGCCTGGAACTTCTCGAACCTCCCGGCCTCCGAACGGTCGAGGTTCTATCGCGAAACCCGCAGGCCCGACGGCAGTCTGCTGCGCGAGTACGAGTTGTACGCCGTCGATCGTGAGATCGAGATCGTTCCCGGCGTGTACTTCCCGGCCTGGACCTACAACGGACAGGTTCCCGGCCCGACGATCCGCGCAACCGAAGGCGACCGCGTCAGGGTCAACTTCACCAATCAGGGCTCGCACCCGCACTCGATCCATTTCCACGGCTGGCATCCGCCCGAGATGGATGGCTCGATGCCGGCGCAGCAGGTGCTTCCCGGCGAACGGTTCGTCTACGAGTTCGACGCCGAGCCGTACGGCCTGCACCTGTATCACTGCCACACCGCGCCCCTCAAGCGGCACATTCACAAGGGTCTGTACGGAGTGTTTCTCGTCGATCCGCGCGAGGCCCGACCGGCTGCCGACGAGCTGGTGATGGTGATGAACGGGTTCGACACCAACTTCGACGCCGACAACGAAGTGTATGCGGTCAACAGCATCGCGAGCTTCTACATGCACGAGCCGGTCGTGGTCGACGTCGGGCGCCTCGTCCGTATTTACCTGGTCAACCTGACCGAGTTCGATCCCATCAACAGCTTCCATCTGCACGGGATGTTCTTCGACGTGTTCCGCACGGGCACGCGGGGCATGACCGAGGAACACACCGACACGCTGATGCTCTGTCAGGGTGAACGGGCGATCCTCGAAACGCGCTTCCGCTATCCCGGCGACTTCATGTTCCACGCCCACCAGAGCGAGTTCGCCGAGCTCGGCTGGATGGGGCTCTTCCGAGCGAGGACGGCCCAGTCGTGAGAACCGATACGATTGTCGCGCCGCCGCCGTCGCGTGGCCGGATGTGGCTGATGGCACTACTGCCTCTGGCCCTGCTGGCGCTCCTTCTTGCGGCCATCCTGTGGCGCGGACCCGCCGACATGCTTCGCGGCGAGGACTACCCGCCGGTCGAGCGCCTCACGTTTCAACGCATGGAGCTTGGCCCGGAGGGCATCGTGGCGACGGTCATGAATGACGGGCCGGACGCCGTGAAGATCGCTCAAGTCCAGGTGGACGAAGCGTACTGGTCGTTCACGTCGGACGGGGGAACGGACCTTCGCCATCTCGGCAGGACGAAGCTGACGATCCCGTATCCGTGGGTGCAGGGCGACACCCACGTGGTTCGGATCGTGACGTCAACGGGGGCGACCTTCGAGCACGAGATTGCGGTTGCCGTGGCGACGCCGCAGCCCAACGCCCGGGCGCTCGGACTCTTCACGCTGATGGGCATCTACGTGGGCGTGCTGCCGGTCGCGATCGGGCTGCTCTGGTTTCCGCTGGTGGCGCAGCTCGGCCGCCGAGGACTCGAGTTTCTTCTGGCGCTGACGGTTGGACTGCTCTTGTTCCTGCTCGTGGACGCGACCGGCGAGGGCCTCCAGATCGCAGGCCGAGCTCCTGAGTCGTTCCAGGGCGCCGTGCTGTTTGCGTTTGGCGCACTCGGCGCCTACCTCTGGCTCGAGAGTCTCGGAGCATGGCTGCGCGCCCGCCGCCAGAAGGCGCAGGAGACGAGCGGCGATGGCCGCGTGCTCGCCCTGCTCGTGGCGGTCGGCATCGGCCTGCACAATTTCGGCGAAGGCCTCGCGATTGGCGCGGCCTTCGCGCTCGGCGAGGCGGCGCTTGGCGTCCTGCTCATCGTCGGCTTCACCTTGCACAACACGACCGAGGGGCTGGCCATCGTCGCACCGCTCGGTCGCGATCGGGTTGGGACGGGCGAGCTCGCGAGGCTCGGGCTCATCGGCGGCGTGCCGACGATCGGTGGAGCGTGGCTCGGCGGGCTGGTGTATTCGCCGGTCTGGTCGGTGCTGTTTCTGGGGATTGGCGCCGGCGCCATCGCGCAGGTCGTCCTGCAGATTACCAAACAGATGTCCCGCGATCAGCCCGTGATTCGGTCCCTTGCGTCGGGCCACGTCATGGCAGGTCTCGCGGCGGGGTTCGTCGTGATGTACGCGACGGGCATGCTCATAGGATGAAAGAGATGCGAAGACTGTCAAGCGCGATCGAGCATTCGTCGGCAATCAGCCGGGCGGTGTTCATCGCTGCCGTGGCCGGCGGCGTTGGTCTGGTCGCCCTGATTCCTTTGATCGCCAATCCACGTCCGGCCTCGAGGGAAGTGGTCCTCGTCGTGCGGGACATGACCTACTATCTCTCTGGATCCGACGTTCCGAATCCGACGCTCACCCTGCAGCCAGGCGAAGAGGTTCGTGTCGTCGTCCGCAACGAGCAGCCGGGACTGACGCACAATTTCTCTGTGCCGTCGCTACAAGTCTCGATGAAGCCGATTCGCGGCGTTGGGACCGCAAGCGTCTCGTTCCGCGCGCCGGAGCGGCCCGGCCGACATGAATACCGCTGCACCCCGCACGCACAGATGATGAGCGGCGTGCTCCTCGTGGCCGAGTAGCTTCGTGCATCCTGCCGTCATCAAGCCCGCCGAACACGCCGAGTGGCGGCCCGACAAGATGGGCAAGAGCACCATCTACCAGTCGCCCCATGTACTCGTCGGATTGAACGCGTTCGAGCCCGGACAGTCGCACTCCTTGCACGCCCATGCGGGTATGGATAAGGTGTATCAGGCGATCGAGGGCGAGGGCGTGTTTCTCCTCGAAGGCATGACGACAGGGCGACCTCATCGGCACTATCATGATGGGAGCCTTCTTGAAATCGGATCTAAAGGAGAGTATGCGATGGGCTCACGTGTGTTGATTACGACCGGGTTGATCGCGGCAGTTGTCGGACTCTCGGTGGGCTCGGCGCTCGCACAGCAGGTCACGAAGCCGGAGGTTTCCGGCATCCGGAATCTCGCGCGTCTCGAAACGACCGTCGCCTGCGCCGGCGCCACGGCCGTCGAGGCCGTGCCCGAGATCAAGAAAATGGGTTTTGCGTCGATCATCAATCTACGCGAAGCGTCGGAAGCAGGCGCCGAGTTGGAGAGGGAAGAAGCCGCGGCCAAGGCCGTCGGGATCCGCTATTTCCACGTCCCATTCAATGGCGGATCGCCCAATACAAAGGCGGCCGATCAATTCCTGGCCGCCATTACGTCTCCAGGCGCCGAGCCCGCCTTCATCCACTGCTCGGGCGGCAATCGTGCGGCGACAATGTGGCTGATCAAGCGGATTGCGGTGGATCGCTGGGACGTGGAGCGCGCGACCCAGGAGGCGATTGCGCTTGGTCAGACCAGTGCCGCGCTGAGGCAGTTCGCGATCGACTACGCACTCGCGCACCGACGGTAGATGTGCCGGACTCCGGACTATGGTGGCCGGTTTCACGTGTCCTTCAGCGGCCGGTTTTCGGCGTCCAACGAGAGCTGAAAAGGCGGAAAATGATTCATATTGACGATGAATGTCGTCACTATGCTCAGTATTAGAACACTTAGGACCTGGGTTGGAAACCAAATAGGGCAGAATCCTTAGTGTTTTGGCGCGGCATCTGGATTGCGGTTGGCCTTGGAGCCAATGGATTCAGTTGCTCGCCCCCGGAACGGACGCCGCCGCCCTGCGAAGGTCTTCGCGCTCGCTTTGTCGTTAGTCCTTGCTGGCGTTTCCGCCGCCCGCGCCCAGCAGACCCCTTCGGAGTCGAACGGGCCGCAATCTCACGGCCGGTTCAGCGTCAGGCTAGGAAAGGACTCGACAGACGTTCCGCCGATCACGACCAAGGCCCGGTTCAGGATGGCGGCCGAGCGTTCGTGGGTGGGCGTGGCGACAGCGGCAACGGGCGTGGGCGTGTCGCAGGAACCGGCTCCTGTCGATCAGGCGCAGATCGCCGCCGGCTTCGGGACCCGGTTAGCCGCCGCCGCCGCCGACAACACCATCGCGACCTTCATGACGACTGCTGTGGCGTCGTCACTCTTTCGTCAGGACCCACGCTATTTCGCCGCCGGGCGCGACAAGGGCTTTGCGCGCCGCGCGGCGTATGCGGCGAGCCGGGTGCTCGTCACGCGTGGCGAGTCCGGCCGACCCCAGTTCAATGTCTCGAGAGTCGCCGGGAACGCCGGGGCCGTTGGCATTTCCACTCTCTACAACCCAACCACCGACAGCTCGGTGTCGGGCATGCTCACCTCTGTCGGGACGCGACTGCTCTGGGACGCTGTCTCGAACGAGCTCGGGGAATTCTGGCCCGACATCCGCCGCGCTATTTTCCGCCACTGACTTTTCCCTGAACCGTAGTATTCTCCCGCCGCCGTGGAGCGGTCCTACGACGTCTTGATGTCAGCCGCGCTCGATCAGGCCGGCCTCGCGCGCGAGGCGGGCGAGGTGCCCATTGGCGCCGTCGTCGCGATTGACGACGGGATCGTGGGGCGCGGGTTCAATCAACCGAAGAGCGGCGGCGATCCGACCGCGCACGCCGAAATCGTCGCGATCCGCGACGCCGCCACACGCATCGGGAATTACCGTCTGACCGGCGCCACGCTGTGCGTGACCATCGAGCCGTGCCTGATGTGCGTCGGCGCGCTGGTGCACGCGCGGATCGGGACGCTCGTGTACGGCGCGGCGGAACCCAAGTCGGGCGCCATCAGCTCAACGGTACGTGGTGGGGAGCTTGCCGGGCTCAATCATCGGTTCGAGATTGTCTCGGGAGTGCGCGAGGACGAGTGTCGCGCGCTCCTGCAGGCCTTTTTCAAGGCACGACGTTGACAGGCTCCGGGTTCTGCACATCCTGTCGTACGTCGTCGTACGTCGTGTCCGGCTTCAGCCGGACCATGCGCGCGTGGGCTATAATTCGAGGTCCGCGCCGCGCGATTTCCCCTCAAGGAGAGGTACCGAAGTGGTCGTAACGGGGACGCCTCGAAAGCGTCTTGTCGGGTAACCGGCACGTGGGTTCGAATCCCACCCTCTCCGCCACTAACTAACTTGTTCAATCAAAATAAGTTACGCTAACGGATCGTGGGAGCTGCACCTGTTTCGTACCTGAGAATCGCCACGTGGGTGGGATTCCCACCCGCATGCCTCACCCCGGCTCAAATTAGATTCAGGTGAATTTGTTACGATGGCCGGCGTGAGCAGACGCTTGAGGCTCTCCGCGTGATCTGCTTTTTTGGCTCGCTCGAAGCACCGTGCCTCCGAGCGTAGTCATTCTCGCCGGGCCGAACGGAGCCGGGAAGTCGACCGCTGCGCCCGCGCTGCTGCATGGTGCTCTCGACGTGGACGAGTTCGTCAATGCTGACGTGATTGCTCGAGGCCTCTCGGCCTTCGACCCTGAAAGCGTCGCGATTGCCGCCGGTCGGGTGATGCTCGCGCGATTGCACGAGCTCGCCGAGCAGCGGGTGAGTTTCGCGTTCGAAACAACCTTGGCAAGCCGTACGTTTGCGCCGTGGCTTCGAGATCTCAGCGCCTCGGGATACGCTGTTCATTTCGTTTTTCTCTGGCTGTCGTCCGCCGATTTGGCGGTCGAGCGAGTTGCCGATCGAGTCCGGGCAGGCGGCCATAACGTCCCCGTGGAGACCATCCGTCGACGCTATCAGGCGGGCGTGCGCAACTTCTTCAGTCTGTACGAGCCCGTCGCCTCGACGTGGAGGCTGTACGATGGTTCCCGCCGCGAGCCCCGGTTGATAGCGAGGCGCTTGGAATCACAGCCCCTGAAGATCTACGATGAGACTGTCTGGGCGGTCGTCAAGCGTCAGGGAAGCATATGAAGGCTGAAACACAGAAAGACATCAATCGCATCCTGGTTGAGGATGGGGACGTGATCGACCAGGCTCTCAAGGAAGGCGTCCGCGACGCCATGCTCCGCCACAAGAAAGACGGCCTGCCCGTCGTCATCGACCGCGATGGAAAGATCGTTTGGGTGAAGCCGGAAGACCTCGGCTACTAGCCACATCGTCCTCACCGACGCTCTCCTTCAGATGGCTTGTCTCCCTGATGGTGTTGACGGATCGCGCTCGACGATGGCATCGTCGTCGCCATGTTCGAGAAGCCGTCGAAGACCTTGATGATCGCCCTCCGCGAGTTCGTGTTTCGCCACGGAATCTTCGTTGAAGCCAGCGAGCTCGACGATGGATTGGTGTTCACGCGAGAACGGAAGGGCCGGTCGAAGAGATTCGGTCCGCGGCGCCATTTCGCGGTATTCCTTCGCCGCAACAAATGTCGAGTCCGTTGTTACACGCTGACGTGCGGATCTGACGACCATGAACGGTTGCAGGTCCGGATTGACTTCCCCGAGAAGGCACTTCTCCTGCCGGCGGAAGCGGCGATCGAGTACGAAGCGTGCGGCCGAGACGTGAAGCGTTACTCAGCACGGTTCCCAGAGGACGCGGAGGTGGGTCCAGCGCTTTTCGGATATGTGCGATCGGAGTCGCGTCTTCTTGAGAAGCTTCTCGGCGATACCGCGTACGGAGACCTCCTGCGGCTTATCCGCCGTCACCGTCGCAAGTCGAGATCGCGGGCGGCAAGTCGGCGCCTGAAAGCCAAGCGACCAAGCAGGCGAGCATGAGTATCTACGCGACGCTTTGGCACTTGCAGTTCCCGCGCACCGGCGACGCCTATATGGGCTGCGAGTGGGTGGAGGTGCTGGCGCAAGGCGTGCCGGCGCATGTGGGCACGCCGACGCCAGGCCACGGCTACGAGTCCGGCGATCCGTACGAGGCTTTCCTTCCTCCGGCGATCCGAATCGAGAGCGACGCGTCCGCGGATGGTCTGCGAGCCGTGGTATTCGTCGTGAGCACCTCGAAGAAGGGGACGACCCGCTCGGGACAGGAATATGAGTCGCCGCTGCTGGTGCTCACCGGCGCGGAATACGCTGCGGTGCCGTTCCAGGTCCTCTGCGACCGACTGTGCACGGCACTGCGCGGGACGAGACCGCGACTGGTGCTCGAAAGGTGATCGTACTGTTGGAGGATTTGTTCAGGAGTGTGGCCGGCGGCAAGAAGATCCATCACGAGTTCGACGCTGATGCGCGTGCCCTTAATCACGGGCTTTCCGACCAGCACTTCCGGGTTTGCGACGATCCTCGTCCGCCAGTCCATACACACTCCGAACTCACTCTTGTCATCGGTCAAGCACGCCGGCCCGCCAGGCGACCGGAAGTTGGATAAGCCGCCTGCCTTCAACGCAAGCAGAGAAGGTGTCGAAGGCTCCTTCGCGTCGCTGGCTTTCGGCTGGCTATGTACCCCGTAACCTCGTACTGGTTGAACACCCGCCAGACCGCCGCCAGAAACCTGGGGAGCTCCTTGGCAAACTTGGGATCGTCCTTTGCCGTGTCGGCGAACATCAAAAGCTTCTCGCCAATCAAGTAGTCGAGCGCGCTCTTCGCGCCGAAGCGTCTCCTGATCGCCTTGGTCGCGTTCCTCCACGCTTCCTCGTCGTGCGCTCGACGCTTCGTCACCATGACGCCATCTTGCGCTGCCGGCATCGGAGCTCGAATGGCGCCCGGTTCCGCTCAAGGGCACCTGTGAAAGAATACGTCGATTCGCAGCCACCAATTTCGAATTCCCAACTACGGGGAAGATATGCAAAGCCGTTCAGTTCAACCCGACGCGATCGCCATCACCGAGAGCGAGACCTATCAGACGCTGCTGGCACGCGCGCACCGGCGGACGGGCGGCCTGCCGCCCGATCGCGTCGTCCGCCATGTCCTGTCGGTCACGCAGGGAGGTGACTGGCCGGTCCAGCGCGACGCGCTCGACGCGGTGCTTCGCCGCTGCGCGTCCACCCACACGGACGAGATTCAGATCGTCGCACGGCCACGGGGCCGGCTGCTGGGTCTGTACTCGACCCGCCGCCGCGGGTCGCGCGCCCGCCCGTACCGCACACTGCTCCGTCGGATCGAGCCGCTCGACGGCAGTTGCGAGTGCGCCGATTTCCTCCGGAACTCGCTCGGGCTGTGCAAGCACCTGGTGGCCGTCCTCGAGGACGGCGTCTCGAAGCGGCGTCGCGTCGACGTCGAGAGCGAGGCGGCTCAGGCGCCGGCATTGCGCTGGGATCCCGTCCGTCCGTTGACCGGCCTTGGCGACTGGCTGGCGCGTGTTCGCTGGGCCGACGGCATGCCCGACCGCGATCTGCGGCGCTGGCTGCGTCGAACAAGCGGACGCGGCTGGATCGCCGCGATTCCCGAAGCGGCGCAGCAGCGGCTGGCGCTGGTGGATCGATTGCTCGGCGCGCTTCGCGACGGCAATAGCGAGCCGGCACTGCACGTGCTGCTGCAGCAAGAACGCGCGCGACTGGCGCGCCAGAACCAGACCGCGGGCGCGCGGAAGCAGCTGCACCATGCGCTGCAGACCCTCAAGCAATCGCTCTACCCTTATCAACACGACGGCGTTGACCGGTTTTTCATGCGGGGGCGCCTGCTGCTGGCCGACGACATGGGCCTCGGCAAGACCGCGCAGGCAATTGCCGCCTGCCACGCCCTTTGGCATACGGGCCGCGTCCGGCGCGGCCTGCTCGTCGTCCCCGCTGCGCTCAAGCCGCAGTGGCTTCGTGAGTGGCAGG
>Ga0209343_10003602_pt1 | contig 19417 bp, 18 predicted proteins | sample RifCSPlowO2_02_FD_184026 | JGI IMG/M metagenome (GOLD analysis project Ga0209343, IMG submission 184026) | Groundwater microbial communities from Rifle, Colorado - Rifle CSP2_plank lowO2_0.2 (SPAdes) (version 2) | ecosystem: Environmental > Aquatic > Deep subsurface > Groundwater | place... | reverse complement strand
ACCAATGGCGCAGGAACGACCTACGGAGAGATTGTAAAGATACCTAAGGAAGAGCTAAGTAAGGGATGTGGCAAGATTCTCCAAAACTACTCAGGCTCTGGCCAGGAAGGGCTTATCTGTGAGACATTAAAAGAGCCATTTACTGTGAAAGCAACTGATACCAGCGGAAATCCTGAAGCTGGTATAGGGATTGGCTGGCAGATTGCTGCAGAGCCGCAAGGCGCTGGCGCAAGTGTAACACCAGCAAATAGCACAACAAGTTCTGACGGCCTTGCGTCTTCAACCCTTAGATTAGGCAGTCTGCCCGGAGATTACACAGTCAATGCCACATGCAGTGAATGCACAGAGGGCAGCCCCCAGACATTTACTGCAACGGCAAAATGTCCTGATGTGCCGCAGTATTATCAGGATGATTATAGCGATGATTATGATGGGATATGCAAGGATTATGAGAATCTTACCGCAAGTGGCGAGCCGGGTGTTAAATCCTGTGCAAGTGCAAATGACAAGCCGTGGAGTATCAAAGATAAAGGATGCGCGTTGACAAACATGGCAATGGTGATGGGAAGGTATGGAAACACCGCTTCACCATCAACATGGAATAAGTTCTTAACGCAGATTGGAGGATATACGGAAGATGGAAATATATGGTGGACTGTTCCAGATGTTATTACTGGAGGGGGAATAAAGTTGATAGAGAGAAGCGCCTATAGCGGTGATAGAAAGTTGGGAATAACAGTGCCAAAATCGCTTATGGATGATTATCTTAAAAAATGTATGCCGGTCATAGCGCAGGTTTATAACTCTCTTGAGAAGAGTATGCACTGGGTTGTTGTGACAGGAAAGGATGGTAATGATTATATAATCAATGATCCGGGTTATCGTGCAAACACAAGACTTTCACAATATGGAGATGTATACAAAATTCGTCCTTATGTAAACCAAAATGGAGGTTGCCAATGAAAATAATGATAATAGCAACAATTTTTATATCTACTATCTTGATGAATTTGCAGATTGCTTTTGCAGAACCACACATACAAATAAACTCACATGTTAAATACGCTAATGGCGGTTTTGTAAGCGAAGAAGTTGTTTACTATATAGTTACTGACCCTCAAGGACACGTGCTTGGGTATGATCCAAGGACAAAACAACATTATAATGAATTTGACGGAGGGTATGGATCGGAAGGAATAGGTGATATCAATACTGTAGTTGCAGGCTTTATACCAGTGGACGGCACTTATACTATAGAAGTAATCGGAGATGGCTTGATGGTATTTTCCATAGAAATGGGAATTTTTCGCGGAAACTATACTGAAGGACTGTCAAAATTGAAAGTAAGCGGCCTCACCGACACTGGCCTCACCTCCAAATTCCAGATGACCTATAACTCAGACCCCTCTAAACCCGCAGGCAGTGTAATCAGGGTTGCCACCCCCTCCAGCCTCAAGCAGGATATTGCCCTGTCTCGTAAGATAGGCTGGATTGACAGCGACGGCATCATGATGAGTCTGTATAAAAAAGCTGAGGCAATTGAAAAGTCGCTTGAAAGGGGATCTACAGGAACAGCAAAAAACCAGTTAGATGCCCTTATTAACGAAGTCAACGCACAGAAAGGGAAACATATAAAAGACGAGGTAATAAAAATACTCTTGGAAGATACACAGTATATCAGCGAACACTTATAAATCCTTTTAAACAACCACCCTTTATAAACTTAGACTTGCCTATTCAGGCTCTGGCCAGAAAGGGCTTATCTGCGAGACATTAAAAGAGCCGTTTGCTGGGAGCCGAGGTGTCAGGCCTTGACAATTGACTTTAATGGGAGCCGAGGTGTCAGGCCTTGACAATTGACTTTAAGAAATTATTCTGATACAGTTTGGCTCATGGGAAGGCCTCTGAGGATACAATACCCTGGCGCTTTATATCATATAACAAGCCGTGGAAACGAACGGAAAAAGATATTCGTTCATGATGCAGACAGAATACGGTTTTTAGAAATTCTTAAGGATTATCATGACTGCCATGGAATCCTGATCCACAGCTATGTGCTTATGGACAACCATTATCATCTTATCCTTGAAACGCCATACGACAACCTTTCAAAAGTAATGCATGGCATAAATAGCAACTATACCGGATATTTTAACCGCAGATATAAAAGAACAGGCCATCTATTACAGGGGCGATATAAGGCTATCCTTGTTGACAAAGATAACTATCTTATGGAATTGAGCAGATACGTTCATCTAAACCCTGTCAGGGCAAAAGCAGCAGATAGACCGGAACAGTACAGATGGAGCAGCTACTGCGGATATATTGGAAAAGAAAAAGCGTCTCCATGGATAGAATATATTTGGGTGCTTACTCAATTAAGTCATGACATCAAAAAAGCGAGCCGAAAATACAAAGAATTTGTAGAAGAAGGTTTAAGGAAAGAAATAACGACTCCCTTAAAAGATGTTTATGGTCAGACAGTGCTGGGAGACGAAAAATTCATAACGAAGATAAAGAAGATGCTCACGGGAAAAGCATTAAGCAATGAGATCATAGCACGTCAAAGGCTGAAGATGCGGCCGAATCCAGATGAAATCATAAAAGCAGTTGCAAAGGCATTTGGAGTAAATGAAGACATGGTAAGGGAGAAGGGGCAAAGGAACAGCATGGCGAGAAAGGCTGCGATATATTTAGTGCAGAGATATTCTGGCCTTAAAAATGAAGAGATAGGGGAGATGTTTGGAGGGATACATTTCAGTGCAGTAAGCAAGGCAGCCGATAGGCTCAAACAGGAGACTGCTGAAAATAAGCAGGTCGCAAAACTGGTTGGTGCAGTTAATTCAAAATTCAAGGCCTGACACCTTATGGATACCAGCGGAAATCCTGAAGCTGGTATAGGGATTGGCTGGCAGATTGCTGCAGAGCCGCAAGGCGCTGGCGCAAGTGTAACACCAACAAATAGCGCAACAAGTTCTGATGGCCTTGCGTCTTCAACCCTGAAACTTGGCAGTCTGCCCGGAGATTACACAGTCAATGCCACATGCAGTGCATGCACAGAGGGCAGCCCTCAGACCTTTACAGCAATGGCAAAATGTCCTGATGTGCCGCAGTATTATCAGGATGATTACAGCGATGATTATGACGGGATATGTGCAATCGGCATAGACCCAAACACTAAGAAGAAGTATGGAGTGAAACCATGCGAGAAAGATGCGCAGGGCAATGTGCTGTCAACAGAAATACCATATACAATTGCAGATAAAGGATGCGCATTGACGAGTATGGGAATGGTGCTTGATAGGTACGATAAGAATCCAATTAATTTACCGTCATTGTTAAATACCACATTAAAGTATTCATATCTGTTTAAGTTTAAAGGATACAAAGAAGATGGCGCCGTTTACTGGGATGCTGTTAATTACATTACTGGTGGTCAGGTTAAATTTAAAGACGAAGAAGCATTAGATGGACATTGGATTAACAATGTACAACAAAGTCTATCAAAATCAGAAATAGATCAATATCTTGACAAATGTTCCCCTGTAGTTGTTAAAGTGAAAAGAATTAGAAAAGATGGAAGCTGGGGTTGGCACTGGGTGGTTGTAACAGGCAAAAGTGAAACTGATTACAAAATAAATGATCCGGCAGGTGATTATAACTTTTTATCACAGTATGGGGATATATACTCAATTCGAGCTTATGAAAACCAAGGTGGAGGTTGCAAATGAAGATGAAAATAATGGCTTTACTTGCTTTGTTAATCCTTATTCTTTTCAGTCAGATTGATATTGTAAACGCTGGAATTCAAATTAATTCTAATGCACGAAAAGGGGAAACTTTTTTAAGCAATACAATTGTTCACTATATTATTACTGACCCAGCCGGGCGTAAGTTAGGCTATGACCCGCTCTCTGACAAGAATTATAACGATTTTCCTAAAGGTGGAGGAAGTTATGGGGATGGTGGTATAGATGATACATGGAGTGCAGAAGCAATTATTAGTCCAGCGGATGGCAACTATACAATTGAAATAATTGGAGATTCGCTGATGGAGTTTAGTATAGAGGTAGCTATATCGTGGAGTATTATAAGTGAAGGTATGATAAATTTTAACTTTCGCGGCCTCACCGACAAAGGCCTCACAAGCAAATTTGAGATGACCTACAACTCAGACCCTTCAAAACCAGCAGGGAGTGTAGTAAGAGTAGCATCACTCTCCAGCCTCAAGCAGGACATAGCCCTGTCCAGAAAGATAGGATGGATTGATAACGACGGCATCATGATGAGTCTGTATAAAAAAGCTGAGGCAATTGAAAAGTCGCTTGCTCGGGATGATAAGAATACAGCAAAAAACCAATTAGATGCCCTTATTAACGAAGTCAACGCCCAGAAAGGAAAACATATAAAAGACGAGGCAATCAAGATATTATTAGAAGATGCACAATACCTTATGGAGCATTTATAGGTAAAATCATTCCAGAAAAAAGATACAACCTATCCCATTTATCTTATGGCTTTTGCCACATCAGCACCCCTTAAAAGTTGCCCACATAGGAAACATCTACATTTCGTCTAAAGGTATGACCAGAGTTGGAGTCAAAACCTATCTTGACCTAACAGAAGCATCTATTCTATAATAAAATCTCTATGAAACTATCCAGTCTCTTCATAGCCACGATAGCCATAGTCGGCGCATTTGCGCTTGGTGTTGTAACACAGGTAATCAATCCATCAGAACATGTGAATGCCCTGTGGTTTGTTATTGCAGCGGCCTGTTTTTTTATCATCTCATACCGCCTCTATGGCGCCTTTATTACTGCAAAGGTGTTAAGCATTGATGAGAGAAGGATCACTCCTGCCACGAGGCTTGCAGACGGAAGAGACTATCACCCTACGCATAAATGGGTCCTCTTTGGCCACCACTTTGCGGCCATTGCAGGCGCAGGGCCGCTCATAGGTCCGGTGCTGGCCGCGCAGTTCGGCTATCTACCTGGTTTTCTCTGGATACTTATTGGCGCTGCGTTGGGCGGCGCTGTTCATGATACAGTCATCCTTGCCGCATCTGTAAGAAGAAACGGACGCTCCCTTGCCCAGATTGCAAAGGATGAGATTGGCCCTGTTGCAGGCATTGCAGCAGCGCTCGCCATATTATTCATTATCATAGTTGCTTTGGCAGGTCTTGGACTTGCTGTTGTGAATGCACTTTCGCATAGCGCATGGGGGACATTTACTATCGCAACAACAATTCCGATAGCCCTTTTTATGGGCGTTTACCTGTATAAAATAAGGCATGGCAAAGTTGCTGAAGTAAGTGTAATTGGTGTTGTGCTACTCCTTCTTGCAGTAATATTTGGGAGATATATCCCGGGTTCAGGTCTTGAACCGTATTTTAATATCAATAAAAACACGCTTGTGCTTCTCATGGCAATCTACGGTTTTGTGGCATCAGTACTCCCTGTATGGCTGCTCCTGTGTCCGAGGGATTATCTCTCAACATATATGAAGATTGGCACTGTCCTTCTCCTTGCGGCAGGGGTGATGTTCATTGCTCCTGATATCCAGATGCCTATGGTGACTAAATTTGTTGGCGGAGGCGGCCCAATAATACCGGGAAGCGTGTTTCCTTTTATGTTTATAACCATTGCGTGCGGGGCTGTGTCAGGATTTCATTCCCTCATATCATCAGGCACAACACCGAAGATGATACAGAGCGAGTCTGAGATACGGATGATCGGTTTCGGCGCCATGCTTGCAGAGGGTTTTGTTGCCGTCATTGCAATAATTGCAGCAACGATACTTATTCCTGGCGACTACTTTGCAATAAACACAAAGCTGTCATTTGAACAACTTGCTCAACTTGGTTTTCCTGTAAGCAAGATTCAGGAACTCTCACAAATTGTAGGGGTTGATGTATCAGGAAGGCCAGGCGGAGCTGTTTCTCTTGCTGTTGGCATGGCATATATATTTTCAAATCTGCCGGGAATGAAAGGCCTTATGCCCTATTGGTATAACTTTGCCCTTATGTTTGAGGCGCTCTTTATATTGACCACTGTTGATACAGGCACAAGGGTTGCCAGATTTATATTGCAGGAGCTTGGCGGATATGCGTTCAAGCCATTGGCAAGAACCAACTGGATGCCGGGCACTGTATTTACAAGTCTTCTTGTTGTAGGCGCATGGGGTTATCTTATTTATTCAGGAAGCGTTTCAACAATCTGGCCTATGTTCGGCGTAGCCAATCAGCTGCTTGCTGCCCTTGCCTTTTGCGTTGGAACAACAATCATCATAAAGATGGGGCGGCTTAAATATGCATGGGTAACATTTATTCCAATGCTTTTTATGTTTATAATGACTATTACTGCTTCGTGGCAGCTCTTCTGGATATTCTTAGACAAGGCTAAAAAGGCAATAAACCCTGCTGATATATTTACATTTAAATTAGATGCGACACTCGTTGCAATGATGGCCGTGCTTGCCATAGTCACAGTAACAGATTCTGTTTACAAATGGTATGGCTATCTCATGGGCAAGCGGGAGATTGTAACTAGTGAAGTGGTTGAGTGGGCGACTGATATGGAAGTAAGATAATTATTTACCAACCTCTATTATTACCTGCGCGACACAATAATCGCCATCATGGGAAAGGGTCAAATGAGTTCGGAGTTCTTGAAAACCAGAGGTTGAGAGGCTGAGGGGTTGAGAGGTTGCGTGTTTTTTCTCATCTTCTAAACTTCTCATCTTCTTATTTTCTGTTTTTTCCCCAACCCCCAATCCCCAATCCGAAATTTTCATGTAGGGTTTCCCCTCCTGATTATTTAGCACTTCAATATTGGTAAGCTTTATTCCCCTTCCAAGCGCCTTGATAAATGCCTCTTTTGCTGCAAAACGCGCTGCAAGGTGTTGTTCAGTAAACTTCCTTCCATTGCAATATTCGAGCTCCTTTTTAGTGAAGACCCGCTTTTTAAACCTATCTCCCCATCTTTCAATCGCTGTTCTGAATTGAGGGATATTAACAATGTCTATGCCAATGCCATAAATCATAGTGATTTTAGATTTTAGATTGTAGATTTGAGATTTTTAAAATCTAAAATCGTAAATCCCAAATCGTAAATCTATTTTATCAGCTCCTTCATCTCCCTTACTGCCCTCTCTATGCCAACAAATACGCTTCTTGATATTATGCTAAAGCCAATAGCAAACTCCTCAATCTCTTTTATTTCCGCCACTTTTTTTACATTGTAATAATCAAGGCCGTGTCCTGCATGAACAGCCATTCCAAGCTTTGATGCAAGGAGGACTGAATTATATATCCGTTCTAATTCCTTATTTCTCGTTGTCTCATCCTTTGCATCACAATACCTGCCAGTATGTATCTCAACGCCATTTGTATCTATCCTGTGGCCAGCCTTTACCTGCTCTGGTTCTGGGTCAATAAAAAGATTCACCCTTATATTGGCCTCTTTAAGCGCTGCCACAATCTTCTTGAGCGGCTCTCTATGAGTCCGCACATCCAATCCTCCCTCTGTTGTCAGCTCCTGACGCCTCTCTGGCACAAGCGTAACCATGTCTGGTTTTAATTCAAGGGCAATCTTTAACATATCTTGTGTTGCAGCCATCTCCAGATTAAGCTTTGTTTTAACGAGCTTCCTCACGAGAATCGCATCCCTGTCCTGAATGTGTCGCCTGTCTTCCCTGAGATGGATAGTTATGCCATCAGCGCCGCCAAGCTCCGCCAAACTTGCTGCTGTTACAGGGTCAGGCTCTTTAGCGCGCCGCGCCTGCCTTATTGTAGCAACATGGTCAACATTTACAGATAATCTTGCCATAGTCATTTCACTCCATTGAAAAACAGCAGTTGAGGGGTTAAGAGTCTTTTCTCATCTTCTAAACTTCTTACCTTCTCAACTTCTGCCTTTTCTCATCCCAGTTCCTTCTCTATCGCCTCTGCAATATACTTTGCCATCTTCTTTATCTCTTTTCCATTTTTTCCTTCAATCATTACCCTGGCAAGTGGTTCTGTGCCTGAATATCTGACTGAAAGTCTTCCGCTTCCATTCAGTTTCTTCTCTACTTCCCGAATCCGCTTAGCTACCTGAGGCACTGCGGTAAATTCCTTCTTCTCCTTTACCTTTATATTCATTAAAATTTGTGGATATGTCTGCATAACTGTAGAAAGCTCAGAAAGCCTTTTCCCTTCCTTAACCATTATCGCCAGCACCTGCAACGCAGAAATAATGCCATCTCCTGTTGTTGTGTGCTCCATAAAAACGATATGTCCTGACTGCTCGCCGCCAAGATTGTATCCACCCTTCAGCATTTCATCAACTACATATCTATCCCCAACCTTTGTCCTGATTATTTTGCCGCCCACCCTTTTTATAGCGTCTTCAAGTCCCATATTGCTCATGATGGTTGTAACAAGGGTCTTTTTTTTCAAAGCATTCTGCTTCAACATCCTGGTCGCCACGATCGCCATGAGATAATCTCCATCCAGAACCTGCCCCTTTTCATCTACCAGTATTACTCTGTCTCCGTCTCCATCCAGTGAAATTCCTATATCTGCCTTTTTTTCTTTAACAAGTTTGGCAACAACCTCTGGATACAGTGAACCGCACTTATAATTTATATTTTCACCATCTGGTTCTACACCGATTGGAAAAACCTCTGCGCCAAGCTCATAAAACACCTCTGGCGCAACTTTATAAGTAGCGCCATGAGCACAATCAACCGCTATTTTTAAACCAGATAGGGTCAATTCCTTGGGAAAGGTGTTCTTTGAAAAGACTACATACCTGCCAATTGCGTCATCAATCCTGTATGCCTTTCCAATGTCGCTGGCAGTAGGTCTATAAGATTGCTCGCCTTTATTAAATATAAAATCTTCTATTTCTGCCTCAAGCCTATCCGGCAATTTAAACCCATCCCTTGAAAAAAATTTTATGCCATTATCCTGATATGGATTGTGGGATGCTGAAATCACAACGCCCGCATCCGCCCTCATACTTGATGTGATAAATGCAATACCTGGCGTTGGAAGCGGTCCAACCAGCATTACATCAACACCCATTGAACAAATGCCAGCAACCATTGCATTCTCCAGCATATATCCAGAAAGCCTTGTGTCTTTTCCAATTACAATCTTATGCCTGTGGGGTTCCTTTTTGAATACATATGCTATTGCCCTGCCAAGCTGTATAGCCATCTCAGCGGTCATTGGATAGACATTTGCAACTCCCCGAACACCATCTGTGCCAAAAAGTTTTCTCATAATCTTTTCCTCACAATTGGCATATTATTCTATTTTCCTGTTTCCTGTTCCTTAGCAGTGGGCTCCAAATGAACAAGTATAGAAGATGGATTTACATTTATAATTTCCAGCGCCTTTGGCGCTTTTATGTCACTATGCGCAATCCTAAGATTATTGATGCCTACGTGTGTGTCTGAAAGGTCAACCGATGCCATTAGCTGCGCAGGAGATAATTTTTGCAACAGTTTTTTTGAGCCGAGAATAGTTACTTCTATCTCTCGCACCGACTCGCCAATTATCATCATATCTTTAGGCAGATTTTTAAGTTCCAGAGGTATCCTGAAACTTACCTCTACCTTCTTTTCACCAATAACTAAAAACCATAAGGCAATTGCAAATGCAAGGGCTATTATCTTTAATATTGTGTTTTCAAAAAAAAGGCTTTTCAATACATTATCTTTCACTTGAAAATTCCCCTTATCATTGAAACAAGAGCGGCCACCCGTGCGCAGGGGAGACCCTTGTGGTCTCCCATCGGGAGGGGACAAGCCCCTCCCCTACGGAAAAATATTTTCATCCCCCTTTGGCACGCTTAGCGTGGCTTTGTGAGCCGAAGGCTTATAAGTGTTTCATAATAATTTTCAAAACCTCTTACGGATTAGCCTCCAAAAAGCTGCTTTTTAACCTCTGCCTAAAGGCCTCTGCATTCATATTTCTATCTATCTTACCATCGCTTACCAGAGAAACCTCTCCAGTTTCCTCTGATACAACAATAACTGCTGCATCTGTTTCTTCTGTAAGGCCAAGCGCAGCCCTGTGCCTTGTCCCCAATGTTTTGCTTATCTCAGGGTCTTTGGTTAATGGGAGAAAGCACCCGACTCTGCTTATCCTTCCTTTTCTGATTATTGCTGCTCCATCATGGGTTGGCGAAGTTGGATTAAAGATAGAAACAAGCATCTCTGAGCTTACCTTGGCATCTACATCTATTCCCATTTCAAGATAGTCTCCCAATCCTACATTTCTTTCCAGGACTATCAAAGCGCCAATCTTTTTTTCAGACATCTGGAAGGTTGCCCGAGCCAGCTCTTCAAAAAGCTCCTCTCTTAACCTCTCACCCCTTCCAAACAAAGAAGTTTTGCCAACCTGCACCAGAACACGCCTTATGTCACGCTGAAAAACTACAATAACTATTATTACTATCGAACTAAGAAAATTGCTCAGAATCCAGTGGAGGGTAAACAATTCCATCCTCTGGGATATAAAATATACAAGGACGATTATGGCCAACCCCCAGAGCATCTTCTCAGCCCTTGTCCCTTTTACAAGAAGCATGAGCCTGTAAATGATAAAAGCAACTATTAAGACATCAACTAAATCTATCCAGCGTATATCAAAAATAGCCTGTGGCATAAGTCGCTTCACTCCATTGAAAAATGCAAACTGCAAATTTTAAATTGAAAAATATTAAATCTTCATTTTGCATTTTGCATTTTACAATTTACAATTTCATTTCTAATCGCATCCGCCATTGTAGCAGCCATTCTCGCTTCTTTAACATCATGAACCCTGACAATATGGGCGCCATTTAATATGCCCGCTACAACAGTCGCAATAGTCCCCTCAAGCCTGTCCTTTACATCAAGACCAAGCGTCTTTCCAATAAGTGACTTTCTTGAAGCACCAAGGGCAATGGGTCTACCTATAGTCTTAAATTCAGATAGCCTGTTTATTATCCTGAGATTGCCTTCTGGACTTTTACCAAAACCTATACCAGGGTCTATAGCAATCCTCTCTCTCTTGATACCTGCCTTAACTGCAAAGCTAACTCTCTCTGATAGATGATTAAATATATCTGATATGACATCGTCATATTTAACATCCATTTGCATGGTTGCAGGTGTTCCCCTCATATGCATAAGGATAACCCCGATTTTACTTTTGGCGCATACCGCAGCCATTCCCGGGTCGAATCTCATGGCGCTAATATCATTTATTATATCAGCGCCTGCATCAATTGCCTGCTGCGCCACTGCTGCCTTGGTTGTATCAACAGATATTAACGCATCGCTCTTTTTTGCCACCTCTTTTACAACAGGTACCACCCTTTTAAGCTCTTCTTTTAAAGGAACTGGCTTTGACCCCGGACGAGAAGATTCGCCTCCCACATCTATAATATGAGCGCCATCCTCTGCCATCTGTAACGCCCTTTTTACTGCATTGACTTTTTTAAAATACCGTCCGCCATCATAAAACGAATCAGGGGTAATGTTCAAGACACCCATAATCAGAGTCCGTTTTCCTAAAACCAGTCTCTGTTTTCTGACCTCAAGTATTACCTCTTTTCTATAGATATTGTCAATGGCGGTCTTTATGGCGCTGGCAACCTTCTTTAAATTAAACGGCTGCATATTCAATTTTTTAATAACGTTACTTAACTGCTTTTCTGTTCCGAAGACGATAACATCTGTAGTATCAGTGCCGCCGATAATAACATCCTTTGATACTGCGGCGTCTCCACCTGCAGAAAGCATTTCCTGCTTGAGGATATTTGCCTGAGGACAGATAAGCCCTTCGATCTTAAGGTTTAGATGTCTCATTTTAGGGGCCATTAATTTAATACCCACAGGGTCAACCCCTATATTGGCCATTTCAACAAACGATTCTTCTTCAGAGACAATGTTCAGGCGTCTTGGTGGTTTCAAAAGGACCTCACAAATTCAGGGTTATCATTGACAGGATTGACAAAGAGGCAAGGGACAAAGATTAAAAAACTTTCGTTTTAAAAAATCTGAGAGGCCACTTCATACAGCAGCCTCTTTTTAAATCAAGATAAAAAGATTAAACGACAACAGCTCCAGCTGAAGAATCTTCTTTCACAGGTTCGATACTGTCTTTACCTTCACGGATTATCCTATCTATCTCCTCACCGTCCAGCACCTCTTTCTCTAATAGGGCATAGGCAATCTTATGCAGAACATCAATATTTTCCTCAAGTATCTTCTTTGCTTTATTGTAGCCTTCCATGATAATTGTCTTTATCTCAGCATCTATCTCCCTGGCGGTCTGTTCGCTATAATCCTTATGCGTGGATATTTCTTTCCCAAGAAACACCATCTCCTCTTTCTTTCCAAATGTTAAAGGCCCAAGTTTCTCGCTCATACCCCATTCACATACCATCTTTCTCGCCATCTCTGTTGCCATTTCAATATCGTTGCCGGCGCCGGTTGTCATATGTTTAAGCACCAATTCCTCTGCCCCCCTTCCACCCATCATTATGGCAATCTTTCCAGCAATATATTCCTTGGGCCATGTATGTTTTTCATCCAACGGCAGATACTGTGTGAGACCAAGGGCAAACCCTCGCGGAATAATCGTTACTTTATGAACAGGGTCAGAGCCTGGGATAAACTTCCCAACAAGCGTATGACCTGCCTCATGGTATGCTGTATTCCTTTTTTCATTTTCACTTATTACCAGACTCTTTCGTTCCTTACCCATAAGAACCTTATCCTTTGCCTCATCAAAATCGCTCATCTCAACTTTATTTTTGCCCTTTCGAGCAGCAAGTAAAGCAGCCTCATTCACTAAATTAGCCAGGTCTGCCCCTGACATACCAGGAGTTCCTCTCGCAACTATCGCGAGATTCACATCCTCTGCAAGGGGTGTCTTATTTGCATGAACGCCTAATATCTCTGCCCTTCCTTTTAAATCAGGTTTTGGAACAACAACAGTCCTGTCAAATCTTCCCGGCCGCAGAAGCGCAGGATCAAGAACGTCTGGTCGGTTAGTCGCAGCTATGAGAATTACACCCTCATTTGACTCAAAACCATCCATCTCGACAAGAAGCTGGTTCAATGTCTGTTCCCTCTCGTCATGGCCTCCGCCAAGACCAGCGCCCCTATGTCTGCCAACAGCATCTATCTCATCTATAAAGATTATACATGGCGCATTTTTCTTGCCCTGCATAAACAGGTCTCTTACCCTTGACGCTCCCACACCAACAAACATTTCAACAAAATCAGAACCAGATATGCTGAAGAACGGAACGCCTGCCTCGCCTGCTATTGCCTTTGCAAGAAGGGTCTTTCCTGTGCCAGGCGAGCCCACAAGAAGCACACCCTTTGGTATGCGGCCACCAAGCTTGGTAAATTTCTTTGGGTCCTTAAGAAAATCAATTATCTCCACCACCTCTTCTTTGGCTTCCTGCACACCTGCAACATCCTTAAATGTTACCTTCTGCTGGCTCTCTGTAAGAAGCCTTGCACGGCTCTTGCCAAATGCCATTGCCTTGCCGCCGCCCACCTGCATCTGCCGCATAAAGAATATCCATACACCTATGAGCAGGAGCATCGGAAACCATGATATGAGTATTGCCCACCACTGGGATTGATCTACCGGTTTTGCAGATATCCTTACGCCCTTGTTTCTTAAGGTCTTTACAAGTTCAGGGTCGTTAGGCGCAAATGTCCTAAACTTCTTGCCATCATTAAATTTTCCGTAAATGTCATCTCCCTGAATAGTAACCTCTTCAACGGCTCCACTCTCTACCGCCTCTATAAAATCGCTGAATACAACCTCGTCAGAAGACGGTTTTGTATGGCTGAACATATTGTATAAAAATATCATTGTGGCTATTATGATAAGCCACAATGCAAGATTTTTATGTATAGATTGTTTCATTCTTAAACTACCCTCCTCATAACATTACCCCAAAAACTAAAAGTTTTATAGGCGTTAGATATTTATATTGTCATAAATCATATAACATTACAATAGAAAATTCATTTTGAAAAGGACAATTCTTTCATTAGTTATTCTATACCCCAAGAACCGCTTTTACCAGTCTTCGCATGAATGTCTTTAAAAATCTTCTTGAGCAATTTATTTGTTGTCATAAGCTCTTTCTTCATATTATTCCTCAGTATCATAAGACTCATAAGACTATTGAAATCATCTATATCATACCACTTTGGTAAAATAGCTAATTCTAAACCAATATTCTTTGCCTTTCTTTTCGTCTCCTCAAGAACCTTATTTGTACTCCATGGAATGTCTTGGAATATTTGTCCCGAAAATATCTCAAATCTCCCCTTACCCCTCTTTGCCAAAGAGGGGAACTTTAAACCTCCCCCTTTGAAAAAGGGGGATTGAGGGGGATTTTCATCCCCTCCGCCAATGGCGGATGAGCCAAAGCTCGTGCGGGTTTGTCCCGAAAATCCTCCTTCACCCACTTTGGGGACAAATTTCAAATCTGTCCCTAGGCGCGAGAGGGGATTAGACATGGCAATAAGATAGTAGCCGCCGTCTTCAGAAGGCCCTAACACAAGTTCTTTTTTCCCATCTAACAATAAAAAAGATTTTTCAATATATTCAATCGGCAGGTCAGGACTGTCGCTACCGATGATTGCCACCTTCTCATAACCAACAAAGAAAAGCCTTGAGAAAACATTGTGAAGCCTTTCGCCAAGGTCTTTGCCTTTTTGGGGGATGAGGGGTATCTGCGGCGGCACTACCTTTCTTACCCTGTGCGCCAGCTTTTGAGGAGTAAATGCTGCAATGATGTCAATATCAGGCAGTGTGTTCATGCGATGAAATGTGTCGAGTATAAAACATGTGTAAAGCCTTGCCGCATCCTTTGGGCTAAGCGGCGGCACAAGCCTTGTCTTTACCTGACCAGCAACAGGCGCTTTGAGCATTACAACCAGCGCATGGGAAGATTTTTTTTGAATGGATTGCATTAAAGAAAAGGCTAACACAAAATGGCTGACTGAACAAGGGGTAGGCTGATGCGGTTGTTCAACCAAAAAAAATGCAGTATTTAATTCACTTCTTTAAATGTAATCTTATATTTCAGTTCCTTCTGGCCCGCAAGCCAGTCTATTGCCTTACCGTCAATTTCAGCGTATGGATACATGAAACCATACGGTATTGGCCCCTCTTTTGCCGCAGGGACAAGATTATAACCCTTTGCGCCTCTTGTGAGTGCAATCCTGTATTCATCCACTGCGCCAAAGTAATAGTCGCGGTACTCTTTTGTCTTAGGGTCAACGAGTTCAAGCTTTTCTGTAAGCATAACCTTTCGCACATCTGCAGGATCAACAGGAATCCAGCCGTAACCGGGAAGATAAAACTCTGCCCAGCAATGATGGCCTCCGGTTATATCATCCACCTGCTTTTTGCCGAGCCTTAAACCCCAGACCTCCCGCGCTGGAACGCCTGCTGCCCTTGCGAGGGCAACATATACGCCGCTTATGTCAGCGCATTTGCCGCTCTTTTCAGATAAAATCCTTTCCACATCGCCCGTACCGCATCCTTTGACATTAGGATCTCTGAATGTATTTGCAATAACCCAATCATACACAGCGACCGCCTTTTGAAGGATATTTTTTTTACCTTTAGTAATTCCTAACGCTATCTCTTTAATCTTTCCATCGGTTGGAATAAACTGGTTGCCTTTGAGATATTCTTGAATCTCCACCGGGATGTTAGATTCCTTTGAAGAAAAACCCTTTCCCTGCTTAAAACTTGCAGAGCCTGCCCCGTTCTTTATACGGGGGATAAGTTTCACCCTCTCCATTGCCTTTGCCTTAAATGTCAGCGTAAGAAATCTTGTCTTTTCAGGTTTCGTCCATTCTGCATAAAGAGCAGTATCACCGGGATATTGTTTCTGTCCATATACGCCGCTGTAGGTAAAATTTCCTTCAATCTTTATATCTTCTATAGCCTGCTCAGCATCAGATACGGGATAGGGAACCCATAGCCGCACATCCTGAGAATTTTCAGGTGCCTCGATATTGACCTCAAAAGCTACCTCCCCTGCCCTCTCTTTTGCATAGGAAATGCTAAAAATAAAAGGTATTATTGCAATGGCAAGAATAATTTTTTTTAACATAAATACCCCCTCCTCATAGGGTCATTGAGTATTACACAGCAAGAATAGTATAGACAATACGAATATGTCAAATTGATTTTTTGAATATAAAGGAGGTTTGCTATAAAGGGGCAGAAAGGTCTTTTATGAATGCCTGACAGATAGGCGACAATGCCCTTGTATTATTAGTAACTATGTAAAAATGTCTTGAAATATCAAGGTGTTTAATTGATATTTCGACCAATGTCTTATTTGGTATTTCATCCTTGACAGCGATTCTCGATAAAAATGAGACACCGATACCAGCCCTTACTGATTGTTTAACCGCCTCTGTAGAGCCTACCTCTGCTGCAATATTCAGGTCTTCTACATTTATACCAACATCTTTCAAAGTTTCCTCTAATGTCTTTCTTGAGCCAGAACCCTTTTCCCTGATTATAAAAGGCAATTTCCTTAAATCTTTTATGTCCATCTGTTTTTTGTAATTTTTAAGATGTTTCGGTGACGCAACAAGAATAAGTTCGTCATTGAGAAATTCTCTGCGATCTATTCTCTTATCGTCTGTCCTTGAGCCGACAATGCCCATTTCAATATTACCATCAATTAACAAATTTATTATGTCCTGAGTGTCACCGAGTCTTAGCGTTACTGCAATATTTGGATACCCTTTTTTAAATCTTGCAATATATTCAGGTAAAATATATTCACCAGGAATTGTGCTGCCGCCGATAATGAGGCTGCCTTTTACATTTCCCATGAATTCGTTTAATTCCTGAATTGCATTGCTTTTTAATCTTACAATCTCTCGTGCATATTTATATAATACCTCGCCAGCCTTTGTTGGAAGCACATTTCTGCCAAGACGGTCAAGCAGTTGAATACCGACCTCATCCTCAAGCGCCTTTATGTGGTTGCTTATCGTTGGCTGCGTCAAAAACAGCTCATCAGCAGCCTTTGAAAAGCTCTTCAACTCAACGACCTTGCAGAAGATTTCGAGATATCTGAGTTCCATGGTCCTTCATTTTGACTTTTGCAATTTGCAATCTTCATTTTGCAATTGCAGTAATTACCCTCTCGGATGACTCTTTTTATGAATTGATTTAAGTTGCTCTGTCTTCACATGGGTATAAATCTGCGTGGTTGATATATCAGCATGGCCGAGCATGGTCTGAATAGCCCGCAAATCCGCCCCTCTTTCCAAAAGGTGAGTTGCAAAGGAGTGGCGGAGGGCGTGAGGTTTTACCTTGTTTTTTGAAATCCCTGCAAGCAAGGCATATCTTTTTATAAGCGCCCAGAATGCCTGCCTTGTAAGTTTTTTGCTTCTATTCGTTACAAAGAGATATTCGCTTTTCCTGTGTTTTAGAAGCATTGGCCTTGATGAATCAATATATTTCCTTATATATGATATTGCAGTTTCTCCGAGAGGCACAATCCTTTCTTTAGAACCTTTGCCGTAGGCAACAATGTATCCTGTTTGCAGGTTTAAATCATTCAATTTTATGGAAACCAACTCGGAGACACGCATACCTGTTGCATAAAGCGTTTCAAGCATTGTCTTGTCTCTTAAGCCTATATTGTTTTCTGCCTTTGGCGCCTCTATCAGCCTGTCAACCTCATCAATGCTTAACACCTCCGGAAGTCTTGCCGCAAGTTTCGGCATGTCAATATTTGCGGTGGGCGCATTGGATATATGGCCATTCTTCATGAGAAATTTATAAAACATCCGGACGGCAATAAGATTCCTCGTATAAGACCTTGTTGAAATGCCGTTTTCTTTGAGCTTAGAAAGAAATGAAACAATGTGGGAAGGCGTGGCATGCAGCAGCGTCACGCCCTTATCTTCCAGATATGAAAGGTATTTGATAATATCCCGGCTGTATGCCTCAATGGTATTTTTAGAGAGGCCTTTTTCAACGGTTAAGTGGTTGAGAAATTCGTCCAGAAGTATGTCTGATTCTTCCATGAGTAAAGGTTAAGGTCAAGGTTAAGGTTAAGGCTAAGGTTAAAGATAATTTTTATCAACCTTAACCTCAGCCTCAACCTGCTTTAAAATACACCATGCTTTCCTTTTTAAACTCCTGTGAGCTGAACAGAAGCCGATACTCCTTTATTCCTGTAGCCTCAGAAATTTTCTTAGCTACCTCAAAGCATTCTTCTTTTGTCCTACCATGTATCATGGTAAAGAGATTATACGGCCAGCCTTCAAAGGTCGGCCTTTCATAACAGTGGCTGACCTCTTTAAAAGTCGCCATAATTTTCCCAACCCTTTCCCTATCAGCCTCGGGCACAATCCATATACCCATGCCATTGGCAGTTATACCTGCCTTTCTGTGGCGGATTGCAGCGCCAAACCGCCTGATGTAGCCTTTTTCCAAAAAATCATTAGCCTTTTTTATAAATTCATCCTCGGATATACCGATTTTTTTGGCGAGCTTTTCAAACGGTCTTGGTTCTAACGGAATATCATCCTGAATTGCCGCGCATATTCCTTTTTCTGCTTCGGTCATTATCTTTTTGCTCATGAATTATAACCTCCGGAAGTGTAATCGCATTTACCATATCATAAAGACAGATATGTGGCAAGACCGGCTGGCAGGTTTTTGTGCTTTTAGATAATGTCCCCACCCCTTACCTGTGAAGACAAAGAGAACCTTCTCCCTTAGCAATTGTCCAATTGATTAAAATTCCGTTCAATGGAAATAGGGAGATGTTAAATTGTATCTGACCCTCTTTTCCTCAGTGTTCTTTGAAGCGTTTTATTATCTCCTCAATATAATAATCAGTAATCCAGTAGCCTTTTTCTCTGAGATTTAGAAGTTCCTTCCGTATATCAGCCAACAAACCATTCTTGTACGCGATTCCTATAATAGTAGTGGTTCTAAGTGGTTCAAGCCCCATTTTCTTGGCAAGATTTACCCCTTTTCTGTCGTCCATTAAAACCTGTTTTATATTCATCTCTTTTGCAAGGATTATTGTCTCTGCCTCACCTTTATCAACTACAGCATATAGAGCATCAACTGCCATACGGTCTTTAACTTTTGCAATCTTTATCCATTGTGGACAACGTTCTTTCTTAATTTCATAAACTTCTCTGTAAACCTCCTCAGAAATATAAATAGAAGTGAATAGATGTTTTAAAAGGTCTATGCGGTTGATTTTGGTAAGTACAATGAACTACCCCGCAGCAAGCTGACGGGGTATCAGAAAAACGTTAATTGTTGTTGATGAATTCTTTGATATTCTTTCTCTTTCCCTTGAGCCTGAATATATTTTTGAATTGTATTTTCATTCCCATA
>Ga0209343_10003601_pt1 | contig 19421 bp, 23 predicted proteins | sample RifCSPlowO2_02_FD_184026 | JGI IMG/M metagenome (GOLD analysis project Ga0209343, IMG submission 184026) | Groundwater microbial communities from Rifle, Colorado - Rifle CSP2_plank lowO2_0.2 (SPAdes) (version 2) | ecosystem: Environmental > Aquatic > Deep subsurface > Groundwater | place... | reverse complement strand
GCTAAGGATATAAAGACAGACCCTTTCAACATCATCTATCCTGCCAATACATCCTGATAATTATCAATCCCATTTGATACAGACAAAGGGGATTACCTTTCCCCCGTTCACCGAGGGGTTACAAATTGCTTGACTAATATATATGGCATACCTTATTGTTATGTAGAAAATGGAATCATTAACCCTCTTTTTTATATCAAGCGGAGCATTTTTATTAAACTTCCCTTTTGGGATTATAAGGATTAAGACACGGAAATTTTCATTAGTCTGGTTTTTATGTATACACCTGCCAGTTATACCCATTATCTTTATAAGAAAGCTGACCGGCCTTAATTATACTGTAATCCCCTATACCATTGGTTTATCAATCCTTGGGCAATTCCTTGGGGCTAAAACCGGGAGATGGTGGTTTAGTTCTTGACAACTTGCCTAAAGTTATCTAAACTCTTATAGTTTCATGTATTTTTATTATAATATATCAGAAAATGTTTGAAAATCTGACATCTAAAATAGACGCTGTATTAAAGAAGTTTAAAGGCAGGGGTATCCTTACTGAAAAGGATATACAGGAAGGGCTGAGAGAAGTGCGACTTGCTCTTCTTGAGGCTGACGTAAACTTCAAGGTGGTTAAATCGTTTATTGAAAAGGTTAAGGACAGGGCTTTGGGACAAGAAGTAATGCAGAGCCTCTCACCAGGCCAGCAGGTTGTAAAGATTGTTTTTGAAGAGTTGTGTTCTGTTATGGGTGAAAGGAGTAAGGGTATACATCTTTCACCTGCTCCTCCAACTGTTATCATGCTTGTTGGATTGCAGGGGTCTGGAAAGACTACAACAGCAGGTAAAATCGCTAAGATGTTTAAGCAGGATAACAGGAAACCTTTGCTTGTGGCAGCGGATATCAGGAGGCCTGCTGCTGTAAAACAACTTTCAGTCCTGGGGGAAGGGCTGAGGGTCCCTGTTTTTACACCTGATGCTGGTAAAGACGCAGTGGAAGTCTGCATTGGCGGCGTTGAATATGGAAAGATGTACGGCAATGATGTTGTTATACTTGATACTGCAGGAAGACTCCATATTGATGATGAATTAATGGAGGAATTGATACGAATTAAAAAAAAGGTTAATCCAGGTGAGGTACTCCTTGTTGTTGATGCCATGACAGGTCAGGATGCAGTAAATATCGCCACCCATTTTAATAATACGCTTGATATCACAGGATTCATACTGACAAAGATGGATGGTGATGCCAGAGGCGGGGCTGTCCTATCGATCAGAGAGGTTACAGGTAAACCAATTAAACTGCTTGGGATGGGTGAGAAACTTGATCAGCTTGAACAATTTTTCCCTGACCGTATGGCATCAAGGATATTAGGGATGGGTGATGTACTCTCTTTGATAGAGAAGGCCCAGAACGCGATATCAGTAGAAGATGTTAAAAACCTCAAGGATAAATTTAAAGGAGACAAGTTTACCCTCGAGGATTTCAAATCTCAATTAAAACAACTGAAAAGGCTCGGTTCACTCACAGATCTCATACAAATGATACCTGGCGGCCGGAAGATATTGCAAAATGTCGGAGGGGAGATTCAAGAGAACAGCCTCAAGCATGTGGAGGCGATTATAAACTCAATGACTGTTAAAGAGAGGAAGGACCATACAATAATTAACGGGGACAGGCGTAAGCGTATTGCAAATGGCAGCGGAACTAGTGTTGAAGAGGTAAACAGACTCCTTAAACACTTTTTAGAGGCAAAAAAGATGATGAAAAGCCTTTCAGGAGGAAAAGGGAAGCTCTCCATGATAAATCAGGCAAGGAGACTCTTTTCATAATAAAGACAGGATAGGCAGGACATCTTGTCCTGCAAGAAAATACAAATGTTTAATATAGATAATCTCAGATTGATAGATATCTTTGATTATACCTCTGATGCCATTTTTATTATTGATAAAGAGTGGCGGGTATTGGCAATAAATAGTGCTGCTGAGGAAATCACCGGATGGAAGAAGTCAGAAGTGGAATCTACCAGGCTTTGTACTGAACTTTTTTTATGTTTTGATACTGAAGGCAACCAGTTATGTGAAAATGATTGTCCAAAACAGGGTGTAATACAGACTAAAAGGGGATCGGACCGGTTAGAGATAAAGGTAATGACTAAATCAGGCGGATCAGTTATACTTCCAGGCGTATGTGCAGCATTACAATATGAAAATAACTCCGCATATGCAGCAATTATAATAAGAAATGAGATTAATAAACAGTTGTTAGAGGAAAAGCTCCTTTCAGGTGAGCGGCTTGACCCTCTTACACAACTTTATCACAGGCAATATTTTGAGGAAATATATAACATAGAGGCAAAAAGAGCCCAGAGGCATGGTGGAGGAGTGGCGCTTCTGATGATGGATGTGGAGAGGCTCAGGGAGATTAATAATAAAGCTGGCAGTAAAGTTGGTGATGATGTCTTGAAGGGGATAGGGAAGGTTATAAGGAAGACTATAAGAGAGGTCGATGTGGCAGGGCGTTATGGAGAAGATGAATTCATAATACTGCTTTATGGTGTAGATGAGATAAAGGCTCAACCCTTTGTACAGAGACTCAGGGAAAATTTTCATAAGTGGAAACAATCTGAGAAGATTCCGGTAGATGTGAATGTCAATATCCACTTTTTGGTTGCAGACAGGGATTTTGATTTGCAACTCTGGAATATAAAAGGAATAATAGATGAGCATAAAGGAAGACCACTGGAATAATAACGATAGAAAGAAAAGGAGGTGAATTAGTGGCTACAATAATACGTCTCACGCGGATGGGCAGGAAAAAAAGACCATTCTACAGGGTGGTAGTGGCAGACTCCCGTATGCCGAGGGATGGAAGATTCATTGAGATACTCGGGGTATATGATCCCCTTGCAGAGACACCTGTAATTAAGATAGACGAGAATAAGGCCCTGAACTGGCTTTCAAAAGGGGCACAGGTCTCTGATACAGTGAAACAGCTTTTTAAGAAAAGCGGCGTCATGAAGAGATTTAACGAGATTAGGGAAACATCCTCATCGTAAATTTTTTTTGATTCTTGATATTTAAAAGAAATGGAGGTGGTTGCGATGAAAGAACTGATCGAGCAAATTGCTAAAGCCCTTGTTGATAGCCCGTCTGATGTAGTTGTTGGAGAGGTTCAAGGAGAGAAAACAGTAGTTTTTGAACTACGGGTGGCACGTGAGGATCTTGGTAAGGTTATTGGGAAGCAGGGAAAGACCGCAAGGGCAATGAGGACTATACTAAGTGCTGCAGGGACAAAGTTGGGGAAAAGGTGTGTACTGGAGATACTGGAATAGGGGAGTGGAGAAAAGAAGATTTTGTTGCTGTAGGCTATATAGTAAAGACCCATGGCATAAAAGGGGATATTAAAGTAATATCCCTCTCAGATAATCCGCGTCGTTATTCAACCCTTAAAAAGGTTTGTATATTTACAAAATCCGGAATGACTAAGGAATATCATATTGAGAGGGTAATAATGGCAAAGGGGGGGGTAATAGTCGGGTTTAAACCTCCATTGACAATAGCTGAGGCAGAAGAGATTGTCGGCGGCCATATAATGGTTCCTGCAGATGAAGTTCCAGGACTTGAGAGGGGACATTATTATCATTTTGAGATAATCGACATGGATGTTTATACAACAGATGGCAGGAATCTTGGCAAGATTGTGGATATCATGGAAACCGGGAGTAATGATGTATATATTGTTAAGGGTTCAGACCGGGAATATCTGATACCTGCTATCCACGATGTTATCAAGGAGGTGGATATCAGGACCAGGCGGATGATTATTTCATTAATAGATGGATTAACCTGAAAATATGCGTTGTGACGTCCTGACACTCTTCCCGGGGATGATATCTTCAGTCCTCGATGAGAGTATAATAAAGAGGGCGATTGATAAGGGCCTGTTAGAAGTAAGGGTTATCAATATAAGGGATTTCACATTCGACAAGCATCACACTGCAGATGATTCTCCCTACGGTGGCGGCGCAGGAATGGTTTTAAAGGCAGAGCCGATTTTAAGGGCTGTTGCGCATATAGGAGAAGGTGATAAAGATTTAAGGATTATTCTTCTATCACCACAGGGGAAACGATACAGTCAGGAGATCGCTTACGATCTGAGCCAGGAAAAGAGAAGAATATTATTTATATGTGGTCATTATGAGGGTATAGATGAGAGGGTAAGGATATATCTTAAACCAGAAGAGATTTCAATAGGGGACTATGTTTTAACAGGAGGAGAACTCGCGGCACTCGTGATAATAGATTCTACAGTCAGATTGATAGAAGGTGTTTTAGGGGATATATCATCTGCAGAGGAAGAATCTTTTAACCGGCTGCTTGATTATCCGCATTATACAAGACCATCTGAACTTATGGGTATGAAGGTACCGGATGTATTACTCTCCGGCAATCACGAAGAGATCAGGTTGTGGAGGAAGAGACAGAAGTTAGTAAATACATTAAGGAAAAGGCCTGATCTTTTATCCACTGTGGAGCTTTCAGAAGAAGAAAAAGACTTACTTGGAGAGATCAGGGAGGAGGAATCAATATGAATCCAATAGAGCGTATCGAAAAGCAGCATTCACAGAAGAGTATACCACCCTTTAATATAGGGGACACTGTGCAGGTATTTGTCAAGGTCATCGAAGGTGACAGGGAACGTCTGCAGATGTTCGAGGGGAATGTTATTGCCAGGAGGGGGAGAAACACCAGAGAAACAATTACAGTAAGAAAGGTCTCATATGGAGTGGGGGTTGAACGTATATTTCCTATCTATTCTCCAACAGTTCAGGATATAAAGGTAATAAAAAAAGGCCGGGTACGCCGGGCAAAGCTATATTATATCCGTAGTAAGAAGGGACGGGCTATGCGTATAGATGAGGTAAAGGAGATATTTCAAAAAGAGAGAGTTGCAGGGAAAGAGGCAGAGAAAACAGACGGGGGATAGAAAATGTGCCTGGTACCTGACCTCACTTATGAATATGAGGCATACAGGCAGGGCTATAAATATATTGCAGGGATTGATGAGGCTGGCAGGGGATGCCTTGCCGGGCCTGTTGTAGCAGCAGCAGTTATACTGCCAGTGGGATTAACCATTGATGGGGTAAATGATTCAAAGAAACTGACACCTTCAAAAAGGGAGTTTCTTTTTGAGATAATAAAAAGGTGTGCAGTGTCCACAGGTGTAGGTGTTGTCGGAAATGAGGATATTGATAGAATAAATATATTAAGGGCAACTATTAAGGCCATGGAAATGGCTATTAAGGAATTAAATATTCCTCCTGATTTCCTGCTTATTGATGCGGTATCACTCTCTGATGTCGACCTTCCACAAAGCTCAATTATTAAGGGTGATTCAAAGAGTATTTCGATTGCATCAGCGTCTATTATAGCAAAGGTTACAAGAGACATGCTGATGGTCCGGGAGCATTCAATATTTCCCCAGTATAATTTCATCACGCATAAAGGTTATGGTACGAAAGAGCACATGGAAAGGCTGAAACAATTCGGCCCATCTGTGATTCATAGAAAGAGCTTTTTAAAAAAGTTCTTAAATCTGAAATTTGATTTCTGATAATATGGTAAAGGAAAGTACACGGGCTAAAGGAAAACTTGGTGAAGATGCTGCAATAAAATATTTGATGGCTAATAATTATTTGATAATTGAGAGAAATTATAAGAACCGTTTGGGGGAGATTGACCTTATAGCCAGGGATGGTGATACGATAGTTTTTATTGAAGTCAAGTCAAGAAGTACATTACATTATGGGAATCCTGAGGCAGCGGTTGATTTGCGGAAGCAGAATAAGATAATAAGAGTTGCATTGTCTTATATCAATGAAAAGAAATGTTCAGACCACCCATGCCGGTTTGACGTTGTCTCTATTTATGGAAATAAGTTGGAAGTTATTAAGAATGCCTTTGAAATACAGGAAAGGTTTTTATGGTAACAGGTATTAATAGTGATATTGTGCATAATGGGAAGGTATATCATGTCCAGACAGAAGACGGAGGGGTGAATAATCCAATTGTACTTACCAGGACATTCTTCGGAGGTGTTGTTATATCTTCAAAAAAGACAAGTTATGTATATTTACTTGAAAGGGATGATTTAAGAGGGGTTGTCGAGCAATTGATGAATGAGCAGCATAAGGAGATGATACAGGCGATATATAAAGGTAACTTTTTACATGATACAACTTAATAATGTTACTAAAGTATATAACGGTATTCCAGTATTGGAAAACTTTACTGCTAAAATAGATAAAGGTGAATTTGTCTTTATCTGCGGCCCTACCGGCTCAGGTAAAAGCACATTACTTAAACTTATTTTTTGTGAAGAGATTCCGGATTCAGGACAGATAATATTTCAGGATGAAGATATTTCTGATATAAACCGCTCGCGTATACCATATATCAGACGCAGCATAGGATTTGTATTTCAGGACTCAAGACTACTTTTGCATAAAACAGTTTATGATAATATCTCCATTGTGTTAAGGGTAACAGGATTTTCATGGAAAGATACGGAAAACAGGGTTAAAGAGACTCTAAGGCTGGTAGGCATGGAAGACAGGATATATGCAGTTTCAAAAGAACTATCCGGTGGTGAGCAGCAGAAGGTTGCAATATCGAGGGCTATAGTAAAAGATCCGCTCGTTCTGTTAGCGGATGAACCAACAGGGAATCTGGATTCAAAAAGTGCGCTCGAGATATTTCAGATACTTGAAAAGGTGAACAAGACCGGGACTACAATAGTTATTGCCACGCATGATTATGATATTGTTAATAAGATGAAAAAGAAGGTAATATCATTGGAAAATGCACAGCGAGCGTAATCACTGCAGCTTGCTGCAGGGAGCTTCAAAGGAAACATTCACCCCCACCCTCCCCTCCCCCCTTGAGGGGGAGGGATAGGGAGGGGGGGATTTTCGGGTGAAATAGATGATGCTGCTTGAAGGGATACGGGAGGCCTTTTTACAGATAAAAGCTTACAGGTATATCGCTTTTACTGCTATTGGTATTATGTCCTTTATCCTGCTTGTGTTTGGCATCTTTCTCCTTTCATTCTATAATATTACAATATTTGCAGAGACATTAAAGAGTGATATGCAGGTTATCGCATATCTTGATAATAGTGTACCGCATGAAAGGGTGGCTGATATAAAAAATGAGATAGAAGATTTCAGAGAGGTTGACGCGGTTAACTTTATTTCAAGAGATTATGCGCTGGAGATGCTGTCAAAGAATATACTTAGTGTCCGTGAGATTGTTAAAGAGTTGGATGGAAATCCTTTGCCTGATTCCTTCAGGATAAGCCTTGTTAGTGATGCAAGAAACCCTGAAGGAATCAAAACACTTGCAGCAAGATTAAAGGGATTAAAGGAGATAGAGGATGTGGAGTACGGCAAAGAGTGGGTTGAAAGACTTGATATCCTTATTTCTACTGCAAAGGTTATTGGGGCTGTAATAGGGGGGATCATCATTCTACTTGTTTTATTTACAGTCTACAGTACAGTGAAGTTCACCCTTATCACAAGACGTGATGAGATAGAGATTATGAAGTATGCAGGGGCAACAAATATATTCATAAAGATTCCTTTCTTAATTGAGGGCGGGGTCTTATGTCTTATCAGTGCCCTGAGTTCAATTGTAATGCTGTTTCTGGCATATAAGCTAATCCTTTACAAGATCCCTCCTGCAGCCTATTTATGGTTAGGGGGCATGGAGTTTACATTTATTCCATGGGAGGCCATTGCCCTGATTATAGGTTTAAGTGTTATCATAGGGTGTTTCGGGAGCTGGGTTTCAGTTGGTAAATATTTGGGAGTAGCTATATTTTTATTTTTATGCTTAAATGTTTATAATGCAGCTGATGCAAAGTCAGGTAATCCTCAGGTCGTTGATATCCAGAGTGTAGATAAAGAAATAAAAAAGAGTCAGAAGGAATTAGAGGATATAAACAAAAAGATCAGTGAGAAGAAAAAGGCATCCAAACAGGCTGCAATAGAAGAGAAGAAGGTAAATAAAAATATTAATGTAAAGCAGAAGGACCTGATTGACAAGAAGAGTGATCTTAAAAAGACCGATAGAAGGATCATAGAAAAAGAGAGGGAGTTAAACAGCACCCAGGTTGAGATAGATATAATTACAACTGAATTGACTGACAAAAAGAGAGAGATGGCAGAATTTCTGAAATACACATATAAGTCACAAATAGGAAGAAATAAAGGGCTAAGTGGAGTACTGTTTGCCTCTGCTGACTATAATGAATTTATTGTAAGTGCTAAATTTGAAGATATTTTAATTAACGAGGCAAACCGAATGTTAAAAGACCTCGATAAAGAGGTTGATTCACTGAATGGGCAGTTGCTTGGGATAAATAAGAGACATCATACCTTAATGGCAGAGAAGGATAAATTGCTTAAGGATAAAACATTGATTGAAAGGGATGTCAGGCAGAGTCGTGTAAAGCTTGCAGGCATCCAGGAAAGAAAGGCAATATACGAAGGTGAATTGAGAAGACTTGCCGGTGCATCTGCAGAATTAAAAAGTCTTATAGAGATATATGAGAAGAAACGAAGTGACCTTGCATCAATCAGTACTGGTTTTGGAAAAGAGAGAGGGAGGCTTAACTGGCCTCTTGCAGGAGAAGTGGTCTCAGGGTTCGGAAAACAGAAACACCCTGAGTTTGACGCGTATGTTTTTAAGAAGGGGATTGAGATAGTTTCTAATAGTGGAAAAGATGTGAAGGCTGTGTATGATGGAGTGGTTGCTTACGCAGATTCGCTTAAAGGTTATGGCCTGATAACAATTATAGACCATGGAGATAGTTACTATTCTATTTATGGTCATTTATCAAGGCTTGTTGCCTTAAAGGGTAAAAAGATAAAAAGGGGTGATATAATTGCGGCAGCAGGTAGTGGTAATGGTAATCTTACAGATAAAGAAGGACTTTATTTTGAGATCAGGCATAATGGGCAGGCTATTGATCCACTTGCGTGGCTTAAAGCAGGTAACAGGTAGAAGGGAATTGGAATTATATTAATTAATATATTGGAGGAAGAGTAGAATGTACGACAAGAAAAGACAATGGAAAAAGGGTTTTGCTGTAATTGCAATCATGGTGGTTGCAGGGGCATGGATAGTCTTTGGTAAAGGTCTCTGGACTCCGGTGCTTGGAGGAGAGAACTATGAAGAGCTGCGGGTATTTGCAGAGGCACTATCCCTTGTTCAACGGAACTATGTAGAAGAGACTAAGACGAAGGACCTTGTCTATGGTGCAATAAAGGGAATGCTTTCCGATCTTGATCCGCATACTAATTTTATGACACCTGAGACATACAAGGAGATGCAGGTTGATACAAAGGGGGAATTCGGCGGGCTCGGTATCCAGATCAGCATAAAGGATAAAAAACTTGTTGTTATCGCACCGATTGAAGATACACCTGCATGGCGGGCCGGTATAAAGGCAGGTGACCATATATTCAAGATCAATGATGAGTTTACAAAGGATCTTTCATTAAATGATGCAGTGGAAAAGATGAGAGGGCCTAAAGGCACAAAGGTTGATCTTACAATAGTCAGGGAAGGGGAAAAGGAGCCTCTCGATTTTGCAATCGTACGGGATATAATCAAGATAAAGAGTATAAAGAGTAAGATGATTGATAATGAAATAGGTTATATACGGATCACACAATTCCAGGAAAAGACAGGTGATGATCTTGAAAACGCCATTAAGGATCTTCAGAAACAGAGTATGAAGTCTCTCGTACTCGACTTCAGAAATAATCCAGGGGGTCTGTTAAAAGTGGCCGTGCAGGTTTCGGAGTTCTTCCTGAAAGAGGGGAAACTCGTAGTCTCGGTAAAAGGGAGGGATGGTGAAAAAGAGGAATATCTTTCATCTTCTACTTCTGAAGTGATCAAGGAAGACTATCCAATAGTTGTTCTTGTCAATGAGGGGAGTGCGAGTGCCTCTGAGATCGTTGCCGGAGCACTCCAGGATTGGGGAAGGGGTGTAGTCCTTGGGGCCCAGACATTCGGAAAAGGTTCAGTTCAGACGGTTTTTTCATTAACTGATGGTTCAGGCATGAGGCTGACAACGGCCAAATATTATACACCTAAGGGGACGTCAATCCAGAATACAGGTATTACCCCGGATATTGTTGTTAAATTACATGACGGCAAGGTTGAAAAGGATTTAGAAAGAAAGGTTATCAGAGAAAAGGATCTTAAAAAACACCTGGGAAATGAGACAGCCCCTGTTGAAGAAGAAGAAAAAAAGGACGGCATTAAAAATGAAAACGAGAAAGATGAGGAACCACCTGTATTAAGTGAAGCTGTTACAGAAGAGGAGGATGTGCAATTACAGAGGGCTGTTGATCTCCTGAAGGGGTGGAAGATATTTAAAGGGATTGTACCTATTCAGACTGATAAATCCTGAACACACTTAAGACTTCTTAAACAACAATAGGAGGAAATCTTATGGGGGATGTAAAGGCTGTAACTAAGGATTCATGGGATGCAGAGGTGTTGCAGGCAAATGGGGTAGTATTGGTGGATTTCTGGGCGGCATGGTGTGGCCCATGTCGAATGGTATCACCTATAGTGGATGATTTATCTAAAGAGTACGAAGGAAGGGTTAAGGTTTTAAAACTTAATACAGATGAAAACCCTGATGTTGCAGGCCGTTATCAGATAATGGGTATACCTACAATTATGTTTTTTAAAGACGGAAAGGTTGTTGATAAACTCGTGGGTGCCCTGTCAAAACCACAGTATAAGGAAAAGATAGAAAAATTACTGACCATCTGAGAATTATAAAAGATGTAATAAGGAAGGCAGATGCTAAGGATACTCAGGATCAGGGACTTTGCCATCATAGATGAAGTAAGTCTGGAATTTGGCATTGGTTTAACTGTCTTTACAGGTGAGACAGGGGCTGGAAAGTCGATCCTGGTTGATGCCCTGAGTCTCATAGCAGGTGGAAGGGCATCAGCAGATGTAGTCAGGGATGGTGCAGAAGAGGCAATTGTTGAGGCAGTCTTTGATGAGTTGATCGATCCTGATCTTCTTAATAAGATAACAAATTATGGGATTCCGCTGGATGGAAGTGAATTAATAATCAGGAGAATTATATCCTCAAGCGGTAAAAGCAGGATATATATTAATGGCATCCTTTCAACCCTTTCAATTCTGCAGGATATAGGCGCATGTCTAATTGATTTATACGGGCAGCATGAACATCAGAATCTGCTCAAAAAGGAAATGCATATAGACTATCTTGATACCTTTGGCAGGGTTACAGATCAGAGAGATAAGGTAAGAGAGAGCTATCTGTATCTTCTGCAGTTAAAGGATAAGTTAAATACCCTTGAAGAGTCTCTCAGGGATAAAAAGGGTAAAGAGGAATTCTATAGGTATCAGATATCGGAGATAAAAGAAGCGGATTTAAAAGTAGGAGAAGATATAGAACTTACATCAGAAAGGTACCTCTTATCAAATTCAAAACTCCTCTCTGAACTGAGTAATGAAGCCTATCACAATTTATATGATAATGAAAGGTCTGTCTTAAGTGAGTTGAGTAAAGTAATTGATAACATTGCTGAAATAACCAGGGTATATCCTAAGATTCAAGAAGCCGCAGAACTTGTCAGAACAGCCAATGTTAATTTAAGAGAGGTATCAAATCTCCTTCGCAGATTTAAAGATGAAATAAGATATGACCCTGAAAGATTAGGTCAGATCGAAGAGAGGCTTTATCTTATTGATAAGTTAAAAAAGAAATATGGACAGACCATTGAGGAGATATTATCTTACCAATCAAAGATTAATAAGGAACTGGAGGAGATAGAATATTCAGATCAGGATATAAGTTTATTAAATGGGGAAATCAATAGGGTGACAGCGGAATTGGAAAAAGATGCAGGTGAATTATCAGGGTTAAGGAAAGTAACATCAAAAGGGCTTGAACATAAGGTTATGCATGAACTTTCACTCCTTCAGATGGTGAATACCCAATTTGTAGTCAGTCTTGACAAGGGTGCCATATCAAAAAATGGTTTTGATACAGCAGAGTTTTTAATAGCCAACTTGAATGAGACACCAAGACCATTAGCAAGGGTAGCATCAGGCGGGGAGCTTTCAAGGATTATGCTGGCTATAAAATGCCTGTTGCCGAGGTCAGATAGTGTGCAGACCCTGATATTTGATGAGGTAGACAGTGGAATTGGCGGAGGTGCGGCAGATGAGGTTGGGAAGAGACTTAAATACCTGTCTTTGGAACATCAGGTATGCTGTGTGACTCACCTACCACAGATTGCATCAATGGCTGATAACCATTATAGTGTCGAAAAGATAATATCAGATAACAGGGTTGTTACAAAGATAAAGAGATTGGATGAAAATGAGCGTCTGAAAGAGATAAGCAGGATGCTCGGAAGCAGGGACACTACAAAAACAGCTATAAAATATGCGGAGGAGATGATAAAACGGGGACAGAAGGCTTTAAGTATATAGTCCCTTTTGCGATTGTTTATGCTCACCACTCTGAAAAAGGGGATAAGGGAAGAAATCCTTTGTAAAAGGGATAGATTAAATCTTCAGGAGAGGGCTGAACTTAGCAGTATAATTTGTAATAACCTTTTAAATCTTTATGAATACAAACAGGCCAGAGTTGTGCATTTCTATCTCGCTATAAAGAGTGAGGTTATAACAGAAGATGCAGTAAAAAGTGCAATTTCCACAGGTAAAGATGTTGTAATCCCTGTGATGGATAAAAGACATAAACGCATACTATTATCAGGATTAAATGACTATGACAAAGAATTAGCTCCAACTTCACACGGGATAATTGAGCCGAAACCTGAATTTTACAAATTTGTTGATCTAAATGATATTGATTTAATGGTATTACCAGGCGTGGCTTTTGATTTAAATGGACACAGACTTGGTTACGGCGCTGGTTACTATGACAGATTATTAAGAGATGCTGATACCAGGCCATTTCTCGTAGCGCTCGCGTTTGAGGTTCAGATTGTAAACAAGATACCGATCGGGGATCATGATGTCAGGATGGATAAGATTATTACTGAGAAGAGGATTATAGATTGTAAATAAGGATTACACTATGTCAGCGAAGATCATAGATGGCAAGGCAGTCTCAAAAAAGATAAGAGAAGAGATAAGAGAAGAGGTTGAAAAATTAAAATCAGTGGGTGTACATCCTGGTCTTGCTGTTGTTCTTGCAGGTGATAATCCTGCATCCAGGGTTTATGTGAAAAACAAGGGGGAGGCTTGCCGTTCTGCGGGAATACATTCAGAAGAACACAAACTTCCTGCTGATGTAAAGGAAAGTGAACTAATAGATATTATTAACAGGCTTAATAAGGACCCACGCATAAACGGCATACTGGTTCAACTGCCGCTTCCTTTGCATATCAATAAAGAGCTGGTACTTAAATCCATATCACCTGATAAGGATGTCGATGGGTTCCATGAGATCAATATGGGAAGATTATTTATTGGGCAGGAAGGGCTAATCCCATGCACCCCTTTTGGCATTATTAAATTACTTGAATATTATAATATACCTGTTGAGGGTAAATTTGCAGTGGTAGTGGGAAGGAGTAATATAGTGGGGAAGCCTGTTGCAATGATGTTACTCCACAGGAATGCCACTGTTGCTATCTGTCATACCAGGACAAAAAACCTCAAAGAGGTTTGTCTCATGGGTGATATACTTATAGCAGCGGCTGGAAGGCAGGGGATGATAACAGGTGATATGGTAAAAGAAGGGGCCGTTGTTATAGACGTTGGGATAAACAGGATGGATAATGGGAAGCTTACTGGCGATGTTGATTTTGAATCTGCCTCAAAGAAGGCCGGCTGGATAACGCCTGTTCCAGGTGGAGTTGGCCCAATGACAATTGCCATGCTCCTCTATAATACATTAAAGGCTGCAAAGATGGGACAACGAAATTAGTTTCACCTGAAAATCCCCCCTTCCCCCCTTTAATAAAGGGGGGTGAGGGGGGATTTTCATTGTCCTTTGTGTTTATGAACAAAATCAGTATAACAGATATCATTAAACGAAAGAATGAAAATAAGAAAATCAGTATGCTAACTGCATACGATTTTGTCTTTGCCCAGATTGTAGATGAGGCAGGGATTGACATAGTCCTTGTTGGTGATTCTCTCGGTACAGCAGTACAGGGACATGCTACAACACTCCCTGTTACAATGGATGAGATGATCTACCATACCAAAATGGTCAGCAGGGGTGTAAAGAATGGTCTTGTGGTTGGTGACATGCCGTTTCTTTCATATCAGGTCTCTGTAGAAGAGGCGATACTCAACGCAGGCAGATTTCTTAAAGAGGGTGGGGCTTCTGCTGTTAAAGTTGAAGGCGGGGCCAATATCATAGACAGGATAAAGGCATTGATTAACATTGGGATTCCGGTTATGGGTCATATAGGGATGCTTCCGCAATCTGTTCATAAGATGGGGGGATATAAGGTCCAGGGTAAGGAAGAAACTGCTGCTGAGAAGATACTGAATGATGCAAAGATGCTCGAAGATGCAGGGGTTTTTGCAATCGTACTTGAAGCAATACCTGAAGGTCTTTCAAAGAGGATAACTGATTCACTTTCAATTCCAACTATCGGAATAGGTGCAGGTATCCACTGTGATGGTCAGGTACTTGTGCTTTATGACCTCCTCGGTCTTTTACCTCAACCAATGCCAAAGTTTGTAAGGCAGTATTTGGACCTCAGAAGTTTGAGTCTCGAGGCCATTAAAAAGTATAAAGAAGATATTGATGCCGGCCGCTTTCCCGGGGCTGACGAAACTTACCATTAAAACCATCCAACGAATCAACTGTAGATAAAATAAAACTGAATTTGCTTCTTGAATATAGTGAAATTACAGGTTATAATTACCATGGAAAATTAACCTATAAGGTTAAGGTGAAAAAGATGATGTTTAAACGACTCATCCAGCTCCCCATAGGAAAACACAGTATTTTTCTCTTTGGACCCCGCCAAACGGGAAAGACGACGTTGATTCAATCCATCCTGTCCGATGGGTCACCCCATTTCTCTGTTAACCTCCTTGAAATAGAAACCTATATCAAATACAGCAGGGACCCTGCCCTCTTTCGTCAGGAAATCGAATATTGGCTTAAGAAACATGCGAAAGGGGTGGTGTTTGTTGACGAAATCCAAAAGTTCCCCCTTCTTCTGGATCAGATCCATTTACTGATTGAAACTTATAAAGGCCGGCTTACATTTATTATGACAGGTTCAAGTGCACGGAAAATGAAGCGAGCCCAGGTAAACCTACTGGCCGGCCGGGCATGGTCATTCAATCTTTTTCCCCTTACATATCCTGAAATCGGAGATGTCTTTCAACTGAAAAATGTGCTGAGGTATGGTGCGCTTCCCATCATCTTTATGATGGAGGGGAAAGACAGGGTAAGGACGCTCAAGGCCTATACGGATACCTATCTGAAAGAGGAGATACTTGCGGAGACGATTGTCCGTAACATCCCCGCTTTCAGTCGCTTTTTAGAGCTGGCTGCAGACCAAAGTGGTATGTCCGTCAACTACAATAACTTTGCGAGGGAAACCGGAGTTGCTTCAAAGACCATCAGGGAATACTATCAGGTACTTGAAGATACCCTGATAGCTTTCTCCCTGCAGCCCTATCTCAAAAGTGCCCGCAAACGTGTCGTTTCCCACCCCATATATTACTTGTTTGATTTGGGAGTCATCAATGCCCTCTGCCGGCGTCTCGAAGCTGAACCGGTCAGAGGCACCAATTTATACGGCCGGCTTTTTGAGCATTTCATCATTCTTGAGATTTACCGTCTGAATCGCTACTCGGAGAAAGACTGGCCGATGTTTTACTGGCGCACCAGCCAGGGTGCGGAGGTGGACATTGTCCTTGAAACGAGGCGCGAGATCCTCGGAGTGGAAATCAAAAGCAAGGGACAGATTCGTCCGTCAGACCTTCGGGGGCTTTACAGTTTTCTTGGAGATTACAAAGGCTCCAGAGGAATTTGCATTACAACCTCAGACCGTCCGTATGAAGTGAATGGCATTGAATGCCTACCCTGGCAGGAATTCTTTCAGAAGTTCTTTCCATAAAAAAGAATAGAAAAAAGAATAGGGACATCTACCAATTTATTTGCGGTGAGACCACCAGAATAAGCCATTTCTCCTACCTCCCCTTCTTAGAGCATGGTTGGCTCAACAATGTATCCTGCCCTTGCTTTTATCATCAATTTGTAATATCTTTCCTATCGGGTAATAAAAACATAAAGGGGGTGATATAGTTGCACACGGCGGTAAAAAAGGTCAGACATCCTTACATTGCAGTTAATAAAAGGATAAGGGGCGGTGAGCCTGTTGTTTCTGATACGGGTATCCGTGTTCTGGATATAGCCGTAAGGTATGAAGTAATGGGAATGTCACCTGAAGATATAATAGTCGCGCTCCCCCATCTTAACCTCTCACAGGTTCACGATGCGCTATCCTATTATTATGAGCATAAAAATGAGATTGATAAAAAATGGAAAGAGGCTATTAAAAAGACAGAGGCACTAAAAAAGACCCATCCGTCTATCCTGGAGAAAAAGGTTGGCAGGATTAAAGATATATACTGATGAGAATGTTGATGTACGTATTGTGGAAGGGTTAAGGAAAAAAGGGGTAAATGCCTTCTCCGCTATAGAAAAAGGGATGACAGGGGTATCGGATGTAGAACATTTTAACTACGCCTCTGAAATTCAGGCGGTTATATTTACCCATGACCATCATTTCCTTGAGATAGCAAAAACATTATTCAAAGAAGGCAAGGATCACTGGGGAGTAATATTTGTAGAGATTACCAGATTGAGTGTTGGTGAGTCCATCAAGAGATTAGCCCTTTATGCTGAAGTTCTATCGCCGGATGAGATGAAAAATCAGGTAGAATTTTTATAAGACAGAGCCGTAACCGTTTTAATAATTAAGAGGCCCTGTGATAGCATCAAATCCTGGACCATAAAATAAATTACCTCCAATCCCCCTGTAATGTCGACCTCCTAATTTATGAATCGAAATTTGGGAATCTGAATAATGTGGAAAATTTAGTTTACTTCATGGTATACTTTTTGAATAGTATTTCTATAATAAGTATCTGATACGGAGGTATAAAGATGGCTGATGAAGAATCTGCAACTATGGAAGGTTTGAAATCTACCCTGCGAAAGGAGTCGAGAAAACTCCACCTCGATTTTAATGAGCTGAAAAGCGGTGGCTTCATTAAACAGACACAAAAGAACCTGTTTACTGTTCGCCTTCGCTGCCCGGGCGGAAAGGTTACAAGTGAAAGGATGAAGAAGGCTGCAGAGATTGCAGAGAAATATGGTAATGGTGAGGTACATATCTCTGTCAGGCAATCTATAGAGGTGCCTTATGTACACTATCAGCATTTTGATGAGATTGCAGCGAGCCTTCGTGAGATAGACTGGTCTGTTGCCTCGTGTGGTCCGAGGGTCCGTGTACCTACAGCATGCGCCGGTTGTACCTACAACCCTAATGGTATTACTGACACACAGGGTATGTGTGCTGAAGTGGATAAAAGATACTTTGGTACGCCAACCGGGCATCACAAATTCAAGGTCTCATTCTCAGGCTGTCCAATAGATTGTTTCCGTACGAGAGAGATGGACTTAGGCTTCCAGGGGGTATTGGAACCTATGCTCATTGAAGAGTTGTGTAATGGTTGTGAGCTGTGCGTTAAAGGCTGCGAGGAGGGTGCCCTCATTATGGATGGGGATATACCTGTTCGAGACTGGGATAAATGTATATACTGCGGGGATTGCGTTAAGGTCTGCCCTGTTGATTCCATGGTGAGTAAGAGAATTGGCTGGCTTGCACGTGCAGGCGGCAAGCATGGTAAACATCCATACTTCTCATATGAGATTGCAAACTTCCTGACAGATGAACAGGTCTTTTCCTTGATTGAAAAGACAGTTGTATGGTATAGAGATAATGCTGTTGGACGGGAGAGGATAGGGGGTGCGATTGAACGGCTTGGTCTTGATAAGTACATGGATGAAGTGGTAGTCCCTCTTGGTCTTGAGGCGGTTCGCGATCCAAAGGATAGGATGAAATATTATGCAAAGGGGAATTATTATGGAAGATAAAAAGGGTGCTGGAATTGTTCCTGATGATAAGATAGACCTGCGCGGTGTTTTATGTCCGATAAATTTTGTGCAGACCAAGCTCAAACTTGAAGAGATGGAGATGAACCAGATACTCGAGGTAATACTTGATGACGGCGACCCAATGCGTAATGTCCCCAGGAGTGTTAAGGAAGAGGGGCATAAGATTATCAAGGTAGAAAAACTCCCTGACAGCAGTTATAAATTACTAATCCGCAAAGAGGCAGAATGATAGGGTAGGGTAGGGTAGAGTAGAGAACTGGCTGTGTAGTTTAGGGGATTAGATGTCATGTGTTTATATGCATGCTTTCCTATTATCTTCAGTGGCATATGAATCAGAGACTAAAGTTTTTATTTCAGACAGATGGCAAGAATAAACACCGCCGATGGACATTTGAGGCAGTCTTAATCTTCACGGCAATTGTGAAAGCCATTGATATGCCGGAGCGATAAGTATCTTGTTCTTATCATTTGAAGCGAAACGGTAACTGTCTCCCTCGTTTGTAAGCTGTATCGCCGGTACATTCAATGCGCGCTGGAATATCTGTAAAGATTTCGACGGTTGTTCATCAGCCATTTTTGTTTCGATCAGAAGAAAAGGCTCGTTGTCGTTTGCAAGCAGAAAATCAACTTCCTGTTTCTCCTTGTTTTTCACAAAGTGCAGAGAAAAATTGCCGTATCCCATGTCATTCCATAAAGTGATTGCCCTGAAAAGTTCAATGGCTACCATGTTTTCAAATAGTGCGGAAGAATCTTTTATCCGTGGAGTGTCCCATAGGTAAAACTTTCTCTCCTTCTGGATAGTGCGTGTTATCCTTTCTGTCCATGTAGGGATGCTGAAGACAAGAAAAAATCTCTCAAACACTTCAAGCCAGTTCCTGACAGTATTGTATGATACCTTCAGATCATTTGCGAGTGATGGAACCGAAAGCGGACTACCTGTTTTTGATGGTAACAATAAGTAAAGCGTTTCCAGGTCCGTAATGGATCTTATGTCAACAATATCCCTTATGTCCTCCCGGATTAATTGATGAGAATAGGTATTGGACCAGCGCCGGTATGTTGTTGCCTTTCCCGATAGATATGGTTCAGGAAATCCGCTGAGGGTTGAAAGCATATTCCATATTTCCTTATTCCTCTTGGCCTGCTCCATACTGATGTGCAAAGGGTCTTTT
>Ga0209343_10003599_pt1 | contig 19425 bp, 19 predicted proteins | sample RifCSPlowO2_02_FD_184026 | JGI IMG/M metagenome (GOLD analysis project Ga0209343, IMG submission 184026) | Groundwater microbial communities from Rifle, Colorado - Rifle CSP2_plank lowO2_0.2 (SPAdes) (version 2) | ecosystem: Environmental > Aquatic > Deep subsurface > Groundwater | place... | reverse complement strand
GACGGTATTCGGCCAGATCATGGCGCACCGCGTCGACTACGCGGATCTCTATTTCCAGTACAACCGCAGCGAGTCGTGGAGCCTGGAGGAAGGCATCGTCAAATCCGGCAGCTTCAACATCGACCAGGGCGTCGGCGTGCGTGCCGTCAGCGGCGAGAAGACCGCGTTTGCGTATTCGGACGACATCAGCCTGGAGGCGCTCCGATCGGCGGCGCAGGCGACGCGCGCGATCGCGCGCCAGGGCAGCAGCGGCGCGACGCGGGTGGCGAAGCGTGGCAACGGCCACAATCTCTATCTCCCGCAGGATCCGCTGGCCAGCCTCAAGGACAGCGACAAGGTTTCACTGCTCGAACGGCTTGAACGCCTGGCCCGCGGCCGCGACCCGCGGGTGACTCAGGTGATGGCCTGGCTCGGTGGCGAGTACGAAGTAATCCTTGTCGCGCGCAGCGACGGCGTGCTCGCGGCGGACGTGCGCCCGCTCACGCGGCTGTCGCTGCAGGTCATCGTGGAACACGACGGCCGGCGCGAACAGGGCAGTGCCGGCGGCGGCGGCCGCTTCGATTACGCCTATTTCACCGACGCGGTGCTGCAAGACTACGCCGCGAAGGCGGTCGATCAGGCGCTCATCAATCTCGAGGCGCGTCCCGCGCCGGCGGGCACGATGACGGTGGTGCTGGGGCCGGGCTGGCCCGGCGTGCTGCTGCACGAAGCGATCGGGCACGGGCTGGAAGGCGATTTCAACCGCAAGGGAACTTCGGCTTTCAGCGGCCGCATCGGGGAGCGCGTCGCCGTGCCCGGCGTCACCGTGGTTGACGACGGCACGATGGCGCGCCGCAGAGGGTCGCTCAACATCGACGACGAAGGCAACCCGACGCAATGCAACGTGCTGATCGAGAACGGCGTGCTGAAGAACTACATGCAGGACAGCCTCAACGCGCGGCTGATGAAGGTGCCGCTCACCGGCAACGGCCGGCGCGAGTCGTACGCCCATATCCCGATGCCGCGCATGACCAACACCTATATGCTGAACGGCGCCAGCGACCCGCAGGAAATCATTGCATCGGTCAAGAACGGCCTTTATGCGGTGAACTTCGGCGGCGGGCAGGTCGACATCACCAGCGGCAAGTTCGTGTTCTCGGCCTCCGAGGCTTACGTGATCGAGGACGGTAAGGTTACGTATCCGGTGAGAGGCGCCACATTGATCGGCAACGGCCCCGACGCGCTGACGCGCGTGGCGATGATCGGCAACGATATGGCGCTCGATCCCGGAGTCGGCACTTGCGGCAAGGAAGGCCAGAGCGTGCCGGTCGGCGTCGGCCAACCCACGCTGCGCATCGACGGACTCACGGTCGGCGGCACCGTCTAAGCTGTTCCCATCCGTGGGAGCGAGCTTGTTTGTGGGAGCCAGCTTGCTGGCGATTATCGCAGGCAAGCCTGCTCCCACACAGACTGCCGTGCTGGATGGGCTCGCGTGATGTCCAGGCCTGAATTGGAGTGACGCCCGCCGCGCCAAGGGGATAGAATTGTTTTGCGGGGCGCGGCGCTCGCACCCCGCTGGGCATCAGCCTCTATTGCTGCGAAACGAAGCCATGCAAGCACGCCACCGAAAAGCGATTCTGTTTACGGTCCTCGCGGGCGTCGTCACATTCGTTTTCTTGGATCCCGCACCCAACCGGAACGCGAAGTCCTCTGCCTCGCCCGCGTCACCGCAACGGCATGGTCGGGAGGATGGGGGCGCACCAGCACCCGCGGCGAAAGCCGCAGCAAAGGCTCTCGCGCCTGCGTTACCGGAGCGGCCGTCGTTGGGAGAGCCCGCGGGAGATCTGTTCGGATCACAATCCTGGCAACCTCCGACTCCCACGGTCGCTGCCTCGCCCGTCAAGCCGAGCGCGCCGCCCATGCCGTATCGATTCGCCGGCAAACTCATACAGAATGGACAGCTACAGGTTTTCCTGTCCAAGGGCGACACGCCCATTCCGATCAAGCAGGGCGAAGTCCTGGACGGTACCTACCGCGTCGAGTCGATCGCGGAAAGCGGCATCACGCTGGTATACCTGCCGCTCGGACACAAGGAACACATTCCCGCCGGCGGCACGCTTCCTGCAGCCACCGCAGCAGCGCCGCTTTTCGGCGCTACCCCGCCTGCGAGTGGACCCCAGCCAGGCCTCGGCGCCATTCCTACCGGAGCCGTTGTCGTGCCCACTCCCGCGATTCCCTTTGCCCCTCGTCGGAACGGTGCCGCATCGACAGTGACGGAACTGAAGGCGGAGAACAGACCGGCGCGGTCGCCGAGGTGAGTGTGGCGTCGTTGAGCCTGCCAAAAAGAAAAACCCGCCAAGGTTACTGGCGGGTTTGTGTCGCCGGGAAAACTTGTGGCTCGACCGACGCTTTACAAGGTGTTGCCCGCGCGGCGGCTGTGAATGACACAGCGCGCTCGCGGCAGTTGATGTCGCTACATCTTCCGGGTCCCCGAACGTGCAGATCCCGAATCGAAGCAAAGAGACAAACGCTTCGTCGCCGCCTTACGGAGCGACGGTGAAGGTCATGAGCTGGTACTCAAACAGGTATTCGGCTCCCTGCCAGCCGGCACCCCACGTCCCCGCGGTGCAATTCACATCGCTCGAAAGGACCAACCAAATCTTAGCTCCTGTGGGATAGTTATAATCGGTGGCGATCGGCAAGGAGGGAATTGTTGCTGAACCTTGGATATGGACATCCCCGTAACTGTCCGCAGTTCCGGAGCCGAAGCAGATCACGGCGTCGGGCGGCCAGCTTTCCGGCGGGGGATCGGAATAGTAAATGAGAGTGTAGCTCGTGTCCTGGTTCAGCCTGTGGCCATTGAAGTTGAAATTAAATGTCGTCCCCGTCGGGTTGTACAGCAGTTTTCCCCAGGCGCCCGGACTGACAATCGTCCAGTCGCTCTGGTTCTTTTCAAAAAGGTAAAGGTGAGCGATGTTCGATTTGCCACTAACGCCAGAGGGTCCAGCGGCGACAGCCAGTGGGGCAAGGAACAAGGACAGGACAAAGAGCGTAGCGAACCCGATAAACGTGGTCTTGTTTGGAAGTGTCATGATTTTCTCCTCAGAGTAAATGAATAACTGCTGTGTATCTTCCCCTGCAACTGCCGCCAGCCCCGATGCGGCGGCTGGCTTTGGTGCACACTCGTGTGGGGGGCAGTTCTTGACTTGACACTCCCACACGCTGCTTTCCTTCTTTCCGCCGTGAGAGGCAATACTCTAAATCCAAATAAAACGATTGCGAGTCGGGAATATGAGAGCAGCATCCCGCTCGTGCAGGCGTTCTGCAATAGAGCAAACCGGCTTATTTCGATAGGTCATTCAATCCGTCCCAGGTAGGCTGAACCTACTACTCGACAGGCTTGGCACGCGACACGCTGCTAACAGCAAAACCGCCTGCGGATTAAGGATGAATCTGATGATTACGGCCGTTCTTGCCCTCCAATTGGCGCGCGAGCAGGGTCGAAATGAGGTGTTCACTGCCTCCTTCTTCCGTTTTCGTGCAGGCGGTTTTGCATTAGGAGTTTGTCCGACTTAAGTCCGACAAACTCCTAGGCGCTTCAAGCTGGGACTCGGTGATTTTCACCGCCACTCCCACCCGGTTTTCGCGGGGCTCCAGGCGCACGATGCTGCCCCGGCACCTGAGCATCAATTTGCCGCCGGGGGTGTCCAGTTCCACCGCGAACCTGATCTCGTTGCCGAGCGCATAGGTGGCATCGGTTTCGAAGAACATGCCCGACGCACTGACGTCGCGCGTAACACCGGTCGCGGCGCCCAGGTCCACCGGCCACGCCGCGCTGACCCGTTCTTCAGCCCTTTGGTCCGCGCCTTCTTTCTTCATCGGCCGCATTTTCTCGCCTGACAGGAAGACTACGCGGGCGCGTGGCGTGGCGCATGGGCTGTTACTACTTTTTTTGGTGGGCTGAATGACCTATGCGCGGCTGCTACCGTTAACGCCGGTCCGACTTGCTTCCGTTATGGGTTCTGGGTTCGTCCTGGTCTGTTGGCCGCCCGTTCAACCCGTGTTTCCGGGCGTAGACATACAACTCGACGCGGTTGCCCACACCGAGTTTTTCGTAAATGGCATTCAGGTGGTTGCGCATGGTGTGCTCGCTGACATGGAGTTTCTCGGCAATCTCCCGCGCCGTCGCTCCGGGATTGGCCGCGGCGATGGCGACCGCCTCCCGTTCCTTGGCGGTAAGCAGCGAAATCTTCGGCAGCTCCGGATTGGCGGCTTGATCCGCGAGCTGGCGGGAGAGTTCCACGAAAACCCGGCCGGCAGCGGCATGGCTCAGCCACACTTCCCCCTCGTGGACTTTTCTGATCGCCTTCAGGATCGTTTCGGGCGCAGCCTCCTTTTCCACGACCCCTCGCGCGCCCTTGAGAATTGCCGCCTCGCGCAGGGTCTCTTCTCGCGTACCGATGAACACCAGTATTTTCGCCTGCGACGTGGCGGCGATTCTCGGGATCGCGTCGAGCCCGAGTTCGTCGTCGATGTGAGCGAGGAGAATCACGTCGGGTTGGGCCGTTTCAAGGCACGCCAGGGCTTCAGCCAGCGTGGTCACTGCGCCGACCACGTGCATCGAGGATTTCGCGCTTTCGACCAATCTCTCGAGCCCCCACAGGACGCTGCGGTAGCGATGCACGATCAAGACCCGGATGGGCGCTGAATTTTCAATAGGCATCGTTTCCCGTGAGGACGACCCATGCGGTCCTGGCGATGATGTGTGAGGGGTCAGTGTGTGATCTCGCTCGCCAGGGCGTATGTGGCATCCATCTCGAAAAACACGCCGGAGGCGCTGACATCGCGCGTGATGCCGGTCGCGTTTTCCAAATCCACCTGCAGTGAGGTGCTAACCCGTTCTTCTCGTCTTTGATCTTGATCACCCTTGGTCACCGCTCGGCCCCTTACTCGACATCGCAAAGGCTAGTCCATCCACTCCCTGCCACACTCGCATCAAGCATTATGCAAATATGGGCCAGACGAACCCATGCTACACGTCAGGTAACAAGCTGTCTGTCAGGAAAACCTTACGATTGGCTGGACTGCCACCAAAACGAGCAACCCAAACGAAACCTGGGGTTCACGCCGAACACGCAAACACTCAAGGCAGTTTGTTCACAAGGTTATCAACCGATCTTGTGAATAACCGGGCGCACATGGCGGATCGGTGAGCGTTCCGCAAAGGGCTCGCTCTGGACACGACGACGGGGGCGGTGTAGTTACGTTCTACAACATAAAGGAGAATTCATGACACAAATCAGACGCGTGGTCACCGCACCGTGACTTCGGTGCGCCCAGCCGCTTTGCTGCCTCGAACGATGTACTTTGAGCGTTGCATTGCCGACGAGCGAAGCGCTGGCTGCCGGTCGCTTTCCCCGAAAGCGGACGCTCATTGGTTGCCGGCGGGACCTTGCACCCATTACCGGGACATCGCCTTGCTACGGCGCACACCCTAGGCATTCCCGCTGACCCAGCCCTAGTGCCGTTGCCCGGGGCGCGAGAGGTGAATAGCCCACATCCGCAAAGTGACCGGAGACAACACCTTCCCGGCCTATGGGTGTAGACTGGCTGACGATCGGGATTGCATAGGGCTCCCCGCCCGACGATGTCGATGCTTGCGCCGCTTCGTTACGATCGGAGGAAGATCGGATGAGCAGGTACGACACGGCACTTGCAATCCTTGCACGCAACACCACGCCACGCATCTCCGGCGCGCCCAGGGCCGAGAGCGAACCGGGCGAGGGTGCAAGTTTCTATCTGAAGATACCCAGATGACCAGACCGCTTTGGCTTGACGTTGACTGTAGCAGGACGAGGCTGCGGGAGTTTTTCAAGAGCCACGGGCTGCGCCCGAGCGTAGTCCTGATTTGCGTGATCTCCGGCGCGATGCTATGGGCCGGTCTCGTCGCGGAGCTCAACTTTGAGCGCGAATACATCATCGAGAGCGAGCGTCAGGACAATGACAATCTTGCCCGGGTGTTCGAGGAACACGTCGCGAGGACCGTGCGCGCGGCCGAGATCACGCTGCGGGAAATCGCCTCGGAGTATCGGCGAGACGGCGGAAAGTTCGACCTCGTTCACTACGCGAAGGACGGCGGGATTTATCTTGATCCCTATAATATTCTGGGCATCAGCGACGAAAACGGCAACGCGGTGATGGCGAGCGTTCCTGTGTTCAAGCCGGCAAATTATCGCGACAACGATAACAACCAGTATCACGCCCGGCACGATACGCGCGAGCTCTTCATCGGCACGCCCCGGATTGGAACCAACACCGGCAAATGGACCGTCTATCTGTCGGTTCGCATCAACAAAGCGGACGGATCTTTTGGCGGCATCGCGATTCTGGGCATGGATCCCGCTTATTTTTCGAAGATCTATGCGGAACTTGACCTGGGCAAGGACGCGACCGTGACCTTGATCGGGCGCGACGGGGTCACTCGCGCGCGCAGTTCGGGCGCGGGCGTGACCGCCGGAGACAACATGGCCGGCACCCCTTTGTTCACCCGCTACCTGCCGGCCGCCGACCACGGCAATTTCATAGACGCAGGCTCGGCGGATAAAATCAAACGCATATCGAGCTACCGCGCCCTCAAGGACTACCCGCTGGTCGTTCTGGTCGGCACCTCGATGGCCGTCGCCTTGGCGGACTACGATAAGCGCCGATCCACCTTGCTGCAGGCAGCAAGCGGATTGACCGTAGTTATCCTGTGTCTCGGCCTGTTCGCCCTGTTCCAGATCGCGAGGTCGGAGCGGGAGAGCGGGCAGCGGCGCCGCGGCGAACGGCTGTTTCGCGCCCTGGCGGATGGGTCGCCGGTGGGAATCTTTCGCGCGGATGCGGCCGGCAAAAGCGTGTACGTGAATGCCCGCTGGTGCGAAATCGCCGGCACGCGCCCTGAGGCGGCGCTCGGCGATGGCTGGGCTTCCGCGCTCCATCCTGACGACCGGGAACGTGTTTTCGGGGAGTGGACGGCGGCGGCAAACAATCGCCAGCCGTTCCTGTCCGAGCATCGTATCCGGAGGCCGGATGGAAGTATCACATGGGTCGTTGCCCAGGCACGGGCCGAAACAGACCCGCAAGGCAAAGTTCTGGGCTACGTGGGCACGGCTACCGACATCACCGAGCGCAAGCGGACAGAGCAGGCGCTCATGGAAGGCGAGCGGCGCTACCGCGAGCTCTTCGAAATCAACCCACACCCGATGTACGTCCACGATTTAGAGACATTGCGCTTTCTCGCGGTGAACGAAGCAGCCGTCGCCCAATATGGCTATTCACACCAGGAATTTTTCGGGATGACCGTCAAGGACATTTGGCCGCCCGAGGACGTCGCCGTATCAATGGAGCGCTTGAAAAGTCTGCCGGCAGGCCTGGTAAGCGGCCGGTTTCGGCGACACCGGAAGAAAGATGGCACGTTCATCGAAGTCGAGATCACTTCGAACACACTCGAGTTTATGGGGCATCATACCCGGATCGTGCTCGCCATTGATGTGACCGAACGCCGCCGCGCCGAAGCTGCGCGCGACCAGCTTGCCACCATTGTCGAAAACGCGAACGACGCCATCTTCAGCCGCGCGCTCGACGGCATCATCACTTCGTGGAACGCCGGTGCGGAAAGAATGTTCGGCTATAGCGCCGCTGAGGCGATCGGCCGGCCGGCTGCCTTCAATCTGGCGCCAGGCCGGCAATCCAACCTCGCGCAAAACACGGAGATTATCCTGCGCGGCGAGGCAATTGCGCCGCTCGAATCCCAGCGCCTGACCAAGGACGGGCGGGTGATCGATGTCCTGACCACCCTTTCTCCCATCAGGGACAGCGCCGGTAACGTCGTCGCCGGATCCGCCATTCTTCACGACATCACCGCGCTTAAAGAGGCGGAGGCGGAACTCAAACGCAGGACCGAGATCGCGCAGCTTCTCGAATCTCTTGCCCGCACAGCGAACGAGGCAACAAACGCGGAAACCGCAATGCGCGACTGCCTCGCGCGCATATGCGAGTACGGCGGCTGGGTGATCGGCCGATTGGGAATCTACGGCGAGCAGAGCGACGAAACCGTGTTTCCCGAGCGCTCCTTCTGGTACTCGGTGGATACCTCCCGCTACGATGAGTTTATGCGTGCGTCGCTGGACTCGCGCTTCTACCACCCCAGCGGCCGGTTCATCAGCCGCCTGTTGCGCGAGAAACGACCGGTGTGGTTTTCCCCCGTCGATGGGCTGACCAGCACTGGCCGCATGGCGGTCGCCGCCCGGCAAGGATTGCACTGCGCGTTCGCCTTCCCGGTAGTGTTGCGTGACAAGGTTGTTGCGGTGCTCGAATTTTTCGCCGAGGAAGAGCGCCCCGCCGACACGCTGCTGATGGAGAACATCACCAACGTCAGTTCTCAGCTCGCGCGCCTGGTCGAGCGCGGCCGGGCCGAGGAGACGACCGCCCGGCTCGCCGCCATCGTCGAAAACGTCAATGACGCCATCGTCAGTTGCGCGCTTGACGGCACGGTGCTGTCCTGGAACCCGGGTGCGGAGCGCATGCTCGGCTACACCGCCGCGGAAATGGTCGGGCATAACCTCTCGGTCGTCGCGTCTAAGGAGGAGCTTGAACGCCATACCGCGCGCCTGCTGCGGGGCGACGTGTTGCCGCCATTCGAAGTCGTGCGCTCCACCAAGAATGGACGCCAAATTCACCTCCAGATCAGCCTTTCGCCGATCCGGGGTACCGCCGGGAACATAACGGCGATCGCCTCTATCCTCAGCGACACCACCGAGCGCAAGCGGGCGGAAGAACTGCAACGTGCGAGCGAGGTCCGGGTCCGCGAGTTGCTCCGGCGCCTGGTCGAGGCCCAGGAAGGGGAGCGGCGGCGATTTGCCGCCGATCTGCACGACGTGGTCGGTCAGAACCTGAGCGCTCTGGAGATCGAGCTCCAAAGGCTGCGCGGCGCGCCGCCGTCCGGGAACGGGCGGAACGCCGGGGCCACGCTGGACAATATGGCGCGGATTGTTCAGGACACGACGAACTCGGTGCGGGAGACCATAGCCGACCTGAGGCCCGCGCTGCTTGACGATTACGGCGTGTTCGTGGCTATCGAGGGCTACGCCAGCCGTATCGAGCGCCTGACCGGTTTGCATATATCGGTCCAGGGGAATGCACCCGAAAGCCGGCTGCCTCCCAGGATGGAACTCGCGTTGTTCCGCATGGTCCAGGAGGCCTTGATGAACGCGGTAAAGCACGCCGCCGCGTCGCGGGTAACGGTGGAGCTTTCCCGGGTCGGGGATGTTCTGCGTCTTTGCGTGGAGGACGACGGGAAGGGGATCGCTTGCTCGACGCCGGGTCTGCAGCGGGCCGGCGGATGGGGCATTGAGTTCATGAGTGAACGCGCTGAAGCCCTGGGTGGAACGCTGCGCGTCGAATCCCCTGGAGTCGGAACGCGGGTGATGGTGGAGATTCCTCTTGGAAATTCGAATCATCCTGGTTGACGACCACGCCATCCTTCGCGAGGGCGTGAAACACCTGCTCGAAACTCAGCCCGACATGCGGGTGGTCGGCAGTTTCGCGAGCGGCCGTTCGGCCGTCGAATTCGTGGCGCGCGAGCATGTTGACGTCGCGATCGTGGACATGGCCATGCCGGAACTCAACGGCATCGAAATCGTGCATCGGCTGCAGGACACCTCACCGGACACGCAGATCCTGATGCTGTCGATGCACTCGAATCCGGAGCACGTCTATCGCGCGCTGCGGGCGGGCGCGCAGGGATACGTCGTAAAAGGCGCACTGGGCAATGCGCTCTTTGATGCGGTGCGTGCCGTCCACGGGCGCCAACGCTACCTGAGCGAGGTGATCGACCGCAACGCGCTTGACCGCTATTTTCAGAAGCAACGCACGAGCGATCCGCTCGACTGGCTCAGCGTGCGCGAACGGGAAGTGCTGCAACTGACCGTCGAGGGCCGGACCATCGCCGAAACCGCACAGCGGCTTGGGATTTCTCCAAAGAGCGTTGAAACCTACCGCGGCCGGGTGACAGCGAAGCTCGGTATTGCCGACCTGCCCGCGCTGGTTAAATTCGCTATCCGCCACGGCATTACCTCGCTCGAATAGTATTCGTGAGCGTGGGGTCACGGAGCGTGCGGAGCGTGGGGTCAGGCCTTTACTTTATACGCATGCGGAGCGTGGGGTCACACGTGAGCGTGGGGTCAGGCCTTTACTTTATAGTCGATGGCCGGTATGCTGAAACATGGCCCGACCATTACGCTTGGAGTTTGCGGGCGCGCTCTACCACCTGACCGCCCGCGGCAATGCGCGGCAGAAGATCTTTCTCGATGAGGAGGATCGCCGCTGTTTTCTCGAGTTCCTCGGTAAGGAAGTCGAGCAGCAGGGCTGGCTGCTCTACGCCTACTGTCTGATGGACAACCACTATCATCTGTTGCTCGAGACCCCCGAGCCCAATCTGGTGGCGGGGATGCGGCGGCTGAATGGGGTGTACACCCAGGCATTCAACCGCCGCCATCGGCGAATCGGGCACCTGTTGCAGGGCCGCTACAAGGCGATCCTCGTGGATAAGGATGCCTATCTGTTGGAGCTTTGCCGCTATATCGTGCTTAATCCGGTGCGTGCCAAGGCGGTGAAGCAGCCGGCGCAGTGGCGTTGGTCCAGCTACGCAGCCACCGCGGGACGCGCGAGTGCGCCTCCGTGGCTTGCTCTCAAGGCGGTGCAGGTGCTATTTGCCAGCCGCGCGGCTTATGAGCGCTTTGTCGCACAGGGGCTGGGACAGGAATCCCCCTGGGTGCAGTTGCGAGGTCAGATTTATCTCGGCGGGGAAGAATTTCTCAAGCGGCTGGAAAGACGGTTGCCGGCGCGGCCGGTGAGGGGTGTGGCGCGCAGTCAGTTGCAGCCGACTCGACCCAATGCCCAAACGATCGAGGCGGCGGTAGCCAGGTGCTACGGCGTTCCGGTCGCCAACGTGCTGGAGCGCTCGAACGCGGATGCCTATAAGGCGGCGGTGTACTTGTTGCGGCGAGTGGCTAATCTGCCGCTGGCGCTGGTCGCCAAGCGTGCTGGAGTCTCGCCGCCACGGGTGTCGCAGATTCAGGCGGCGATCGAACGGGGCAAGCTGGATCAGCCGTTGAAGGATCTGCTTGAGAGCTATAAAGTAAAGGCCTGACCCCAAACCCTGGTAAAGGCCTGACCCCAAACCCTGGTAAAGGCCTGACCCCAAACCCCCGCTGAGGTCTTGCTGAGGTCTACGGTTTGACATATAGACATACGACGAGTATGCTTTGACATATGAGAACCACGGTTCGGCTGAACGAGTCGCTGCTCGAGCAAGCCAGGCGGGAGGCGGCGCGACGCGGCACGACACTCACGGCGTTGATCGAGCAAGGTCTGCGAATGGCGCTCGCCCGACGCCCCAGCGCGACAAAGCGCGCCCGGGTGAGATTGCCCGTGTGTGCTGCCGGGGGTGGTGTCGTTTGTGGAGTCGACCTGAACGACTCCGCGGCGCTGCTCGACCGCATGGATGGCCGTTCGTGATCCTTCCGGACGTCAATGTTCTCATTTACGCATTCCGCAACGATTCGCTCGACCATCCGCGTTATCGTGCCTGGCTGGAATCCGTTGTGAATTCTTCAGAGCCCTACGGCATATCGCCGCAGGTCTTGGCTGGCGTGGTCCGGATTGTTTCGCATCCACGAATTTTTGCCCGGCCAAGCCGGGTCTCGGAGGCATTTACGTTCGCTCGCACTCTCATGGAACAGCCGAACGCCACCATTGTGGTCCCTGGCGAGCGTCATTGGGACATCTTCGAGCAGCTCTGCAGTACGGCGGCCGCGACCGGCAATCTCGTTCAGGACGCGTGGTACGCGGCTCTTGCCATCGAGTCCGGCTGCGAGTGGATTACAACAGACCGCGACTACGCGCGTTTTCCGGACCTGCGTTGGCGGGTTCCATGATTGGAGCAGCCACGGGATTCTTGCCCTGCAAAGCGACCGCTACGTCGGCGTAAAACCGTCACCCTGTCTGACTTCTCGACGTAAGATCTCAGGGTCAAACTCGATTTTCCTGTAACGATCAAGCGGGTTGGTGCGTTAAGGCGTCCAGGAGGATGCCAATGGCCCGCCAGCCACGTTTCTTCGTCGGGAGCGAAGCGCCGCTGCACGTCATTCAGCGAGGAGCGTTCTGGCCGTCGCGGTGCGCCGGTTGGAAAGGGGCGGCCAACCAAGGCTGGGCAGGGAGAAAATCGAGTTCGACCCGGCTCAGGCGCAGCGCCACAAGGAACGTAGCCAGGCCGAGCGCACGAATGCGCGGCTCAAGGATGAATTCGGCGGCAGGCAGGTCTGGGTCAGAGGCTACGCCAAGGTGATGAGCCACCTTTACGTTCGGTTTCTTGGGGCTGACAGCGGATCCGTTGTTGCTGTTGCTCATGTAATCTGCCGCTGGCGCGGGTCGCCAAGCGTGCCGGAGTCTCGCCGCCACGGGTGTCGCAGATTCAGGCCGCGATCGAACGGGGCAAGCTGGATCAGCCGTTGAAGGATCTGCTTGAGATGTATAAAGTAAAGGCCTGACCCCATGACCATGACCCCATGACCATGACCCCATGACCACAAGGCCTGACCCCATGACCATTCGCGCTGTGACTTTGGGCGCTGGCAAGGCCGTGTAGGCGTGTAAAAATATGCCGGGCGTCGGCATGACGTTCCGCGACGGAGTCAATTATCAGGCTTGACAGATGTTGGTAATTCTGCCAACATTAAAAGGATAGGGCGAAAGATAAAAATGAGGGTGACACGGCCGGTATCCTGGCTCACTGCGGCGCGAAAGGCTTTCGAGGATTTTCCTGAAGGCGCGCGCGAGATCGTTCTCGACGCATTGAGCGTTGCCGCCGAGGGCGGCAAGGCGGGAATAGCCAAGCCGATGAAAGGTCTTGGGTCGGGAGTGTTTGAAGTCGCGCTGCCCTTTCGGGGCAATGCGTTCCGGGTGGTCTACGCTGTGCAGATCGGCGAAGACCTCTGGGTGATCCATGCGTTCCAGAAAAAATCGACGCATGGCATCAAGACGCCGAAGCATGAGATTGATCTGGTCAAGGACCGCTTGAAACGATTGAAGGAGATGTTGCGATGAAAAAGGAACAGCTAGAGCTTATTCGCGGAAGCGGGAACATCTATCGCGACTTCGACATGGCGGATGCTGACGTTCGCCAGTTGAAGGCGATTCTCGCCGCCGAAATCATCAAAAAGCTCGATCGGGATGGAGTGAGCGTGAGAAAGGCGCAGAGCCTCACGGGGATTGATGCCGGAGACTTCTCGCGCGTCCGCAACGCAGATTTCCGGCGCATCAGCGTCGAGCGTCTTATGACGATGATTAACGGGCTTGGGTCACGGGTCGAGGTGAAAGTCAAAGTGCGGCGCGGTGCGACGGTCGAACACGCGGCGACGGTGTAAAGGAAAACGCAGCGCGCGTCGGACCGATAGATGAAACTCATTAAGAACACAGGCAACGACCGCGTAATCGACGAGCTGCGCCAGACACTTGCGCCGCCGTCGTCGCTCGACCTTGACCTCCCCCACCTCAATCCTCCCCCGCAAGGGGGGAGGAAGCATCAACGAACTAACGTGAAGGTGGTTTAAACGGCGGCGTAGCGACGGGAGGAGAGACGGCTCCCGGTTGAGTGGTGGACGCACCGGGCGCGGGCGCTGCGGCAGGCCCGTACACAAACGTCCACTCCGAGTACTTGGCTTTCCCGACAAAATCCAGGTTAAGCCGGTCAAAATTGGCGCGCTTCAGTGGTGCTTCCTCTGACAGGCTGTGGACCCCGGCGATTCCGCCGTCCGGCCCTTTCACCAATCCCCATTCGCTTTTCCCGGTGATCGGGTCGGGGTAGATCTGCCGCAAGTAGCGCTCGGTGACGGGTTTGCGCGGATCTTTCAGCAGGTCGGCGAGCGCGCGCGGAAATTGCCGCGGCCCGTTCAGGTAGTAGCGCTCGATCGCTTTGCGGTACTGGTTGCCGACGTACAAGAGTTCGGCTTCTTTCTCGCGCAGAGTAGTGGTGTGCCAGACTTCTCCGGTAAGGGCGAGTCCGCCGGCGAGGATGGCGACGATGAACAGCACTGTGAGATAGGTGAACCCCGCGCCGCTCCCGTGCCGGGGCCTCGATCGCGCCGGAGGGGGTATCACGGTCACCACTCCCCGTAAGCCGAGCCGTCCAGGGCCTCGCCCTGCGCGCCGCTCTTGACGTCGTAGACCCCGCCTTTCTGCGGATCATCCGGCGGCACGACCACCCAGGTGGCGGCGCTTTCGGTGATCGGGTCCATCGGCACTTTGCGCAGGTACTTGTCCGTGGCGAGGGCGTCGAGGGATTCGGGGTACTTGCCCTTGTCGCCGTAGTATTTGCCGATCGCGTCGCGAACCTGGTTGAGGTTCTCTTTGAGGACGACCTCCTTCGCTTTGTCCACGCTGGAGAAGTAGCGCGGCACGGCGAGCGTCAGCAGTATGGCGATGATCGCGAACACCGCGAGCAGCTCGATCAGCGTGAAGCCGGGATTAGCCGCAGATGCACGCCTGTAAATACTTAAATTCGACATTGGTTTTCCTACCATTCCCGGTAGGGCCGGCCGTTGATGCCCTTGCCGGAGGCGAGCGAAAACACGTCGAACACGTCGTCGCCTTCCTTGGGTTCGTCGGGCGGGCTGGCGTAGCTGCGCTTGCCCCAGGTCTTGGCGGCCGCGAGGTCAGGGTCCGTGGCGAACGGATCGCGCGGGATGCGGCGCAGGAAGTAGATTTTTTCCTTCTTCGGATTCTTCTGGTCCTCGACGCCGTCGACCAGATCCTCGATCCGCTTCGGGTAGCCCGATTCGCCGACGCGCTTCTGGATGCGGCCGTCGTCCGAGGCCTGCTTGTAGACGTCGATCGCTTCGCGCACCTCGCGCAGCGCGCGCCGCAGGTCCTGTTCCTTCCCGCGCTGGACGGTGAGTTCGTTGAGCGGGAGCGCAACGGAGGCGAGGATCGCGACGATCGCGACCGTGATCACGAGTTCGATCAGCGTGAACCCGTTCCCGGCCCGCTGGGCAGAAACGGCGAGCACGCGCCAACGGGAAGCCACGGCTAACGGGACGGCTGCACACCGCCGAAGGGAACCATCCGTGGCGGCGCCGTGGGCGAGGCAGGGGTGGGCGGCGCCGTGGATTGCGGTGCGATCCCTGGCGCAGCCGGCGGCACCGGTGGCTTGGGCGGCACGCGGAAGGGGGAGGACACCGCCGCCGCGCCGCTGGTTGATGCTTCGGTGCCGGCGGCGAATTCGACGGTGCGTGCTTCCGGCCGCGCCAGCGTGCGCACGAGCCGCGGCGTAATGAGGAGCACGATCTCGGTCTTTCCGATCGAATCGCGCGTCGCCGAGAACAGCCGGCCGATGATGGGCAGCTCGCCAACGCCCGGCACGCGGTTCGCGGTGCGCCGGTCTTCATCGCTGATGAGCCCGGCGAGGATCTGCGTCTCGCCGTCCTTCAGCCGCAGCACCGTGGTCGCGTTGCGCGTGCCGATCTGATAGGTGAGGGAACCGGTCGTCGTCCCGCGCACTTCGCGCACGATGTTGCTCACCTCGAGCGTGACCTTGATGCCGACCTCGTCCTCGAGATAGATGAGCGGCTCGACCTCCAGCTTCAATCCGACGTCGAGATAGCTCACCGACTCGGATACGAAACCGCCGACCGCGGCGGCGGTGGTGGTGATGACCGGCACGCGGTCGCCGATGTGGATCTTCGCCTTCTCTTTGTTCTTCACCCGGATGCGGGGATTGGCGAGCACGCTCGTCGTGCCGTCCTGCTGCCGCAGCGTGAGCAGGAACAGCGGGTCCGTAAACGACAAACGCACAATCGATGCGCTGCGGTTGAGCCATTCGGGCAGGCTCAACACGCCCGGCGTCCCACCCGTGGTGGTGGTGGTGCCGCCGGTCGTGGTGGTGGTCGTGCCGCCGCCCACCAGGCTCCAGGCGATGGAGTCGGGGAAGCGCAGACCGAGCTCGAGGAGCCGGTTGTATCCCAGCTCGAGCACCTCGACCTCCAGCATCACTTCGGGCTCGGCAAGATCTTGCGCCGCGATCAACTTCTCGGCGAGCCGGATGGCGTCCGGGGTATCCTTGATGACGAGCAGGTTCACCTTCTCGTCGATGAAGATGTCGCGCGTTTTCAGGATGGCGCGGATCATGTTCGCCGTCTGCTTCACGTCGGCGTTCGCGAGATAGAAGCTTTTCACCACGAGTTCCCGGTATTCCCGCTGCTTCTGCGGGGTGTTCGGATACACCAGGATCGTGGTTTCGTTGACGAGCTTCTGCTCGAGCTGGTTGGCGGCGAGAACCAGACGGATCAGCTCCTCGACCGTGGTGTCGCGCACGGAAATGCTCGTCCTCTGGTCGGTGCGCACGTCCTTGTCAAACACGAAATTAATCCCCGCGGCGCGCGCGATGACATCAAACACCGCGCGCAGCGTCACGTCGCGCAGCTCGAGCAGGATCGGTTTCGTGGCTGTTGACTTGATCCGCGGCGTAACGATGGCGGGCTTGACGGTCTTCTCATCGATCGACCGCTGCAGGCGCCGGGCCTCGCGCTGCTCGGGGTTTTCGGCCAGCACCGGCCGCAGCACGTTAAGCGCTTCGTGATACTTTTCCGCCTTGACGAGCGTCTCCGCGTTCGCAATCAGCGAGCGGTGGCGCTTGTCCGTTTCGATTTGCACCACGCCTGCGCGCGCGCGGGGATTCTGCGCGTCGTATTTCTGCACGCGCCGGTAAAGTTCTTCGGCGGGCTCGAACTGCCCCGCGAGCCGCAGCGTTTCCGCCTGGCTCAACCATCGCGACACCAGCAGTTCGCGCTGGCGGAAGTACTCCTGGCGATAGGCGATGTTGGCGGGGTTGTCCTTGACGGCTTTCTCGAGAACGACCAGCGCCTGCTCGCCGCGGCCGCCGTCGAAGTGCTCGCGCGCTTCGCTGAGGATCGGGTCTGAGGCGCACGCGGCGAGCAGCGTACAAGCCGCAAGCAGGCTCAGCAGAAACCCGGCGTGGAAGTAGGGGCGGCCCGCGATCATCTCGCGCTACCGGCTGGAGTCCGGTTGATTTTACGGTTCTCTGTATGGTATGTCATAGACATGGATGGACTTACGGGGCGTCGGTTTCGGCTGGCGCCCGGAAGTGGATCGTCAGGCGGACCTGCGCCTCAAGCTGGGCTTCGGCAACCCTTTTGCGCTCAAACCGCAACGCATCCACGGAGGCAATCGGCATTTCTTGAAGTATAGCACCGACGAACTCGCGGATTTGCGGGTAGGCGCCGCGGATTGGCAACGTGACGCGGTACGCGGCGAGCCCCGGACCGCGGTTTTCCAGTCGGTACTCACCCTGCTGCAGATCGAGCTTGGCCTTCCGGCCGAGTGAATACAGTTTCTCCAACTCGTCGGAAAGCTGCTCGACCGGTGGAAAGAGGCTCTGGAAACGGAACAGCTCGGCGGGGGCGCCGTTGCCGGTGATTGAGACCGTTTGGTAAGGGGATCGGTTCTTGAGGCGATCTGCCGCGCCGCGCTGCGCTTCCAGTTCGCGCTCGGCCGGCTTCACCGCTGTAAGATAGACGGGAACGCAGAAAAGAAGCACGCCGAGTGCCAGCACCCCGGCTGCGCCGAGCGTTTCCAGAAAACGTTGCAGGTGTTTCATGGCGCGGCCTCGAATCGCGCCTGGACCGAGAATTGTATCGGCCGCTGAGGATCGTCGAGCTGGACCCGATGGTTGACCAGGTGAACGTTGAACAGCCTTTTCGCGCCCGCGAGCCTGCGCACATACGCGAGCATCGACTGTTGGTCGCGCGCCTCAGCGGTAATTCGCAGGAGCCGCTGTTGCGCTTCAGGCTGAAGCTGCAGGATCGCGACATCATCGGCCGCCGCTTCCTCGATGGTGTGAACGATCGCCGCCCAAGGCAGCGTGAGCTGCCGCACCACCGATTCCGCGTTCTTGACCTGTTCGTCCAGGCGTTGCTTGGGAATCGCTTTCGGCGCTCCGCGCTCGGTGCTCAGCAGACCGTTTGCGGTTTCGCTGCGATCGAGTTCGATCCGAGCGTCGCGATAGCGCAAGACGAGGTCCGCGGCCACCACAAGCGAGACGGCGAGCAGCGCGTAGCCCAGCCAGCGCTTCCGGCGCGGCGCGGCGATATAGTCGAGTTCGAGTCTTCGGATCGTCATGACGCCGTGAGCGCTGCGGCGTAGACAGAATCCTCGCGGGGGGAGAGTCCCTCGGGCCAGGCGGCCTGCAATCCGAGCAGCTTCCAGGAGCCGTGGCGGGGGAGCGGGGTGCTCGCCAATCGGGGTGCGTGGATGAGAACGGTGTCAGGTACGCGCTCCAGGTTGGTTCTCCAGCGCTCCCGGTCGAGCAGGTTCACCCACGCGTCAGCATCCGGGTAATGGCCTTTCGCGTTTTGCACCGTAATCCAGTTCGATCCCGAATGAAGCGCGAGGCACGCGCGTTCCGGCTCGACCAACAGGAACCAGGCGCCGGTTCTCGGGAACCGTCCGCGCCAGAAATTGAAGGCGGACATGAGCAAGGGTTGCGCCGAAACGAGCCGCGGTCTTGCCTCCCGAGGAAAGCAGGCGCGGAGCGCCTCAAGCAGGCCGGCGTCTATGGCGCATGCAATTTTCGCCCCCCTGGAGTGGATGTCGCACAGCCGCACGTCCCATGCGCGGCCGCGCTCGCCATACACCTTCGTAAAGTGGTATCGCGCGAGCGCGCGCTCTTCTTCGGCGCCGCTCACTCCCTCGCTGGGCGGCACCAGCGCGTAGCGGACAAAATGATTGGACAGGACGATCGTGACGGAAACCGGATCCCTGCGCCATGCTTCCGCTTCCGAGCGCAGCGCCGCGACCGCGCCTTGCCAGGGTTCCGGGCCGTAAGCAGGATCGACCCGAACCGTGCGTTTGGCCAGGACTTTGGGCTTGAAGGCGCCGCCGAGTCTCAGCCAGGAAACCTCGGTTGACGCAAGCGACGCCAGCAGCCGTTCACGCCACAAACGTAACACGATTGATCTCCTGCAGCGTGGTGTCGCCCTTGCGTACCGCTTCGATGGCGGCTTCGCGCAGAAAACGCGTGCCAGCCCTGTGGGCGGCCTCCTTGATCAGGCGGATCGCGGCGCGGGTCGTGATCAGCTCGCGGATTTCGTCGTTCAGGATCATGAGCTCGGCAATCGCCTTGCGCCCCTTGAAACCCGAGCCTCTGCATTCGCGGCAGCCGCGGCCGATGCGAAAACGGAAAGATGCGGCTTGCTCGGGAGCGAGCCCCGACTCCCGGAGCAGCGCTGCGTCAGGGCAGTAATCCTCCGCGCAATGCGGGCAGACGAGGCGCACGAGCCGTTGCGCGAGGATCGCATTGAGCGCAGCCACGAAGCTGTAGAGGTCCACGTTCAT
>Ga0209343_10003592_pt1 | contig 19463 bp, 16 predicted proteins | sample RifCSPlowO2_02_FD_184026 | JGI IMG/M metagenome (GOLD analysis project Ga0209343, IMG submission 184026) | Groundwater microbial communities from Rifle, Colorado - Rifle CSP2_plank lowO2_0.2 (SPAdes) (version 2) | ecosystem: Environmental > Aquatic > Deep subsurface > Groundwater | place... | reverse complement strand
CAGGCTGCTGGAGGGCACGCAAGACCTGCAGGATCACGATATTTTTCGCCCGGAAGTGTTGCTGCTGTTGATGATCGAACAGTGGTCCCTGGCTGGCATGCCCCGCGAGGCCTGGCCCCTGGTGAACGAGGTGGCGAGCACGCTGTTGACGCAGCGCATCAACCAGGCTTATGCGAACGCGAATGCCTTGTTGATCAGGCAAGGGGTGCTGCCGACGATTGAATTAAAAGATCGCGTCAGGCGCATCCCGTCGGCTGCGCCCCGCAGCGGTCCGTCGCCCATGCCATCGCCGGTGTCCGGTCGCGGCGCGCCTGAGGGTGCCGCCAGCCGTCGGGCCGCGCAGGCGGGCTCTGACACGGGTGGCGGCAGTGAGCGTGGTCATGTCGGTGGCGGCGCGCCATCGGGTCATGCCAGGTCGCAATCCGCTGGGTTTTTTGGCGGCGCGTCCGAGGAGACCCGCATGATGACGTCCGGCACACCGCTGGCGCGGGCCCGCAGTCGGGCGCAGGGTGTGCTGGGCCAACTCAAGCGCTTGTTGCTGGGCTCGGGTGCAGGCGATTTTGAAGCCACGCACTATGAGCCTCCGTCGCCCGCCCTGGCAGCGGCGATTGCGATGCGTTCCCAGCCGGTGGGCGTTTATTCCAGCGCTGGCACGGTGCTCGATGAGGACAGTCCGGCGGCGGTGGTCAGGGTGGCGGGCGAGCTGCGGCGCAGAACCACCGATCTCAAGAACAAGGCCGAAACCAAGAGCGAAAAAGCCATTATTGAAATCGTGGCCCTGATGTTCCAGGCCATCTTGCAGGAGGACCGCATTCCACCCAGCATTCGGGTCTGGTTCGCGCGCCTGCAAATGCCGGTGCTGCGGCTGGCGCTGGCCGAGCCGGATTTTTTTGGCACCCTGAATCATCCGGCGCGCGAGTTGATTGACCGCATGGGTTCGTGTGTCATGGGTTTTGACGCCAGCGGCATCAGCGGCAGCGCGCTGGAGACCGAGATCAAGCGGGTGGTGCAGGTGATTGAGCAGTACCCCGAAACCGGACGCCGGGTGTACCAACTGGTGTATGACGAGTTTCAGAAGTTCCTGGCCAAATTCCTGACTGGACGCGCGTCAACCCAAAAAGCGGTTAGCGTGGCGCAGCAGGTGGAGCAAAAGGAGACGCTCACGATCCAGTACACGATCGAGATGCGCAACATGCTCAAGGACATGCCGGTGCGTGACGAGATTCGTGAGTTTTTGTTCAAGGTCTGGGCCGAGGTGCTGGCGGTGGCGGCGGTGCGCAAAGGCCCGCAGCACGCTGACACGCTCGCGTTCAAAAAAACTGCCACCGATCTCCTTTGGGCCGCCAGCGCCAAGCCCAACCGCAACGACCGCGCCCGCGTGATCGCGGATTTGCCGCAATTGCTGCAGAAATTGCGCGCCGGCATGACGTTGCTGGGCGTGGCACCGTCCGAGCAGCAGCGCCATATTCAGACCGTCAGCGACACCCTGGCCGACGCGTTCCTGTCCAAGACCCAGGCGATTGGGAGCGAGCAGATTGCGGCCATGGCCGAACACCTGGAACACCTCGAAAACTTCGTCACCGATGACGGCCTGGGCGACCTGCCGCTGGACGCCCAGAGTATTGAAATGATGCTGGGTATCGACGCCTCGGCGATGGATGTGGTGACTGACGGCGGCTCCCAGCCCAGTGCGGCGATGCTGGCGTGGGCGCAGGAGCTGCAGGTGGGAGCCTGGTTTTCGCTCGACCACAACGGTCAGCTCGCTCAGGTGCAGTTCGCCTGGCGCAGTGAACGCAAACACCTGCACCTGTTTGCTTCGACCACCGGGCACTGTTACCTGATGCAGACCGGGCGCCTGGCGGCCTACCTGCAGGCGGGTCTGTTGCTGCCGCAAGAAGAAGAAACACTCACCGTGCGCGCCACGCGCGATGCCTTGGGCAAGCTCGAAGCCAATCCGGAGCGGCTGCTCGGTTAATGGGCCACCCGGCTGGCGCCGTCGTCACACAGCTCGTCGAGTATCAGCGCGTCGGGCTCTAAGCCCAGACGCCAGAACACCATGAGCACAATGACCTTGAAGTCTTCCAGCGCCAAGGGGTAGGCGGGTGCTGCCATGGCACGCTCCAGCACGATCTCGCGCAGAGGGCCTGGCAGCGCGCCCGCGTTTTCGAGAAAAGTGACAAAGCCCAGACAAGGCGCACCCAGGTGATTCTGCTCGGCCGCTGTGTACACGCGCAGGCTGTGCGGCGACTGGGCAATGGCATCTGTTCTTGACGCTTCTTGCGTGCTGTGGCCCGCGCCGGCTGGCGCTATCGCCACCGACTGCTCGCGCGCCGCCAGACTCAGGTCATGCAACCAGGTCAAAGCGTCCTGAATTTCCTCGGCATCAAAGCCGACGGCGCTGAGCTTTTGCTGCAGATCAGCCGGTTCAGGGCAGGACTCGCCATGCCAATAATTCTCGTAAACGAAAACAAGGACTTCAAACATGGGTGCAATATAGCCCGAAGGCGGATCGCTTAAGCGACAAGTTGACCGTCAAATCAGACCTGGCCCCTCGGGTCGTCGCGCGGGCGTCTATCCCCGGCTCATGCGCTGGAACAGGCCGCCGGGCAAGCGCACCAGCAGACCGTCAAGTTCAAGCGTCATCAACTGTGCTTGCAGGCCGGCGGTGTCGAGGCCGCAGCGCGCCTGCAAGGCGTCCAGCCCGACGGGGTCGAAGCCGATCGCATCGAGCAACGCCGTTTGAGTGCCCAATGAGCCTGTAGCCCCCGCAGAACAAGCGTCAACAGCTATTGAATCGAGATCGGGCGCCAGGCCGCTGTCAATTTTCATCTCCTCCAGCACGTCCTGCGCCGATTCCACCAGCTTGGCGCCTTGCTTGATGAGCGCGTGGCAACCGCGCGCCTGCGTGGAATGAATCGAGCCGGGGATGGCAAAAACATCTTTGCCCTGTTCGGCGCTGAGCCGCGCGGTGATCAGGGAGCCGGACTTCAGGGCGGCCTCGATCACCAGCGTGGCCTGCGCCAGCCCGGCAATCAGACGGTTGCGCTTGGGAAAATTGGCGGGCAGCGGCGGCGTGCCCAAAGGGTACTCGCTGATGAGCAAGCCGTTTTGGGCGATGCGGTGCGCCAGCGCCAAGTGTCTTTTGGGGTAGACCCGGTCCAGCCCGGTGCCCACCACGGCTACCGTGGCGAGCCGGTCGGAGCCCGGCGCCAGACTGTCGAGCGCACCCTCGTGGGCCGCGCCGTCCACCCCCAGGGCCAGTCCGCTGACCACGGTCAAGCCCGCCAGTCCCAGCGCCTTGGCAAACTGGCGCGCGTTGGCCGCGCCTTGGGGGGTCGGGTTACGGCTGCCGACCACGGCAATGCTGTTGGCCAGACTCAAGGCCAGCTTGTTTACTATTGAAGTAGTAGCTGCTTGCCCTTTATTGACGGGGGCTACAGCCTGATTTGATACAAATTCACCACCACCCAGCAGGTACAGCATCAGGGGCGGGTCCTCGATGTTGAGCAGCGATTGCGGGTAGTTGGCATCCCCCAGCACCACGATTTGGCGCCGGGCACCACCGACACCGGTGTCCTGCAGCCAGGCCCAGGTCTGCTCCAGCAGTGGCGCCAGCTCAGCCGGCTCGGCGCGCAGGGCCGTGGCCTGCCGGGCGCTCACCACCTGTTGCAGCGTCGATGACGACTGCTCAAACACCTTTGCTGGCAAGCCAAACGCCACCAGCAATTGGCGGGCGGCTTCATTGCCGACGCCGCTGCTGAGCGTCAGGCGCAGCCAGGCGGCCAGTTCGTCGCGTTCCACTGAAACCTTGGGGGTGCTGGCGTCAACGGGGTGTCACGCTGCCTTAGCGCGGGTTGACCAGCCGGTCGCCGACTTTGACGCCATCCGTGATGTCGAGCACCAGCGCATACGAGAGTTTCTCGAAGGGGCGAAACACCATCAGCAGGCCATTGCGTTCATCGGGCAACTTCAGCTCGGGGCGCGCTGAATCGGTTTTGTCGATCAGGCGCGCACCGTCTTTCAGGATCGCCAGGACGTGCCCGCTTTCGATGCCGTCGCGCGTGCCCAGATTGATCGCCACCACCTGGTTCTGCGCTGCGTTGACCACCGCGCTGCCGTAGACCGAGACAATGCGGGCGTTGACTGGCCCCTGGGGGGCGTGCGGCACGTAGCTCAACAACTGTTGTGGTGGCTCGGGCAGCAGCCGGTCGCCAACGCGCATCTCTTCCTTGGCCGCCACAATGTCAATCGTGGCCGGGATGATGTCGGTGCGGGGTTTGCCATCCTTGTCAACCGAGGCCTGGGTGGATTCGCCGCGCACCAGCAGCGCCTTGCCCACGTACTGCGCCTCATAGCCCAAAATTTCAGTGGTGACCGGGTCTTTCAATGGCGTGGCGTTGCGAAACACCCGGTACGCTTTCTGCTTTTGCGACGGTTCATCGATCAGCACCGCGTCACCCTGGCCGCGCGCGTAGGCCCGGTCACCGCGGGTCAGCAACACGCGGCCCTCTTGCGCCGCCACAATGCGCGGCGCCAGGGCCAGGCCGTTCGCGTCCACGATCACCGGCTCGGCCAGAAACGGTTCGATCAAGTGGCTTTTGAGCGTCGGCAGGGCGTTGTCGGCCAGCTGTTCAATCCGGGTGCGTGGCGATAGGCGCACGGTCGTCAGCACCGCCGCATCGGCGCCCGATTGGCGAGTGCGCAGGGTGGCGCGCCCGCCCTGGCGCTCCAGATACAGCGTTTGCCCCGGGTAAATCAGATGCGGGTTGCGGATGTCAGCCAGATTCATGCCCCACAACTCGGGCCAGCGCCAGGCGCTTTTCAGGAACATGCCGGAGATGGCCCATAACGTGTCGCCGCGTTTGATGGTGTATTCATCGGGGGCGTTGGCCGCCAGTTCGTTCAAGGGCACGCCGGCCTGCGCGACCTGCGTCGCGGTCGCCTTTTGCCCTGCCGTGATCGGAAAATTCTGGGCCCAAGCTGGCGCGGTGGCCAAGCTGGCGGTCAGCACCGCCAGGGTGATCCCCATGACTTTGGCGGCGGCGGTGGACTTTGGCATCAGGTTTTGGGTCATAGGGTTCTGCACGGCAAATGTGTTTCAGGCGGTTGGGGCGCCAGGCGGCGGACTGGCCAGCCTGGAGGACAACATGATAAGTCACGCACGATTTTGCACTTAAGCCCTTGATCCGGCAACGTTTCCTCGGTCTACCGTCTGCCGGCAGCGCCAAAAGTAGCGAAAATAACGACATATCCCAAAACCTTGCGGGACAGGCCGCAGCCTGAAGGTTTGCGGGACAGACCGAAGTGACGCGAAGCGTACAAGCTCTGTCCTCAACATTTCAAGGCGTGCCAGCTCTGTCCTCAACTAAACTGAGACTTTGCGGGACAGACCGCAGCTACGCCCAGCGAGCCAGCTCTGTCCTCAACTAATTAAATGGCATTACTTCCAATTCTTTGTTATCCCGATCCCAAACTGCACACCGTGGCCAAACCGGTGTCAACGGTGGATGTGCGCGTTCAGACCCTGATCGTGGATATGCTGGAAACCATGTACGAGGCCAAAGGCATTGGCCTGGCGGCGACCCAGATCAATGTGCACGAGCGTCTGATCGTGATGGATGTCTCTGAAGAACGTGACGCGCCGCTGGTGCTGATCAACCCGCAACTGGTCTGGAGCAGCGCCGAGACGCACCTCAACGAAGAGGGCTGTTTGTCGGTGCCGGGTATTTACGACGGTGTCGAGCGTTTTGACGCCGTCACCGTGACGGCGCTGGACGCTCAGGGCCAGTCGCGCCTGATTGAAGCCGAAGGCCTGCTGGCCGTGTGTATCCAGCATGAGATGGACCACCTGCTGGGCAAGGTTTTTGTCGAATACCTGTCGCCGCTCAAGCGCAACCGGATCAAGAAAAAAATGCTCAAAGCGCAGCGCGAGGAGCGTGAGTGAGGCTGATCTTTGCCGGCACACCCGAATTTGCCCGCGTCGCGCTGGCACAGCTGCACGCTAGCGGGCATGAAATTGCGCTGGTGCTGACACAGCCGGACCGGCCCGCCGGGCGCGGCATGAAGCTGCAGGCCTCCGCCGTCAAGCAGTTCGCGCTGGATCACGGTCTGGCGTTGGCGCAGCCGCGCAGCCTGCGGCTGGACGGCAAATACCCTGAGGACGCGGCTGCCGCACGGGAGACGCTGGTGGCGGCGCAGGCCGATGCCATGGTGGTGGCCGCCTATGGCCTGATCCTGCCGCAGTGGGTGCTGGATGTGCCCGCCCGCGGCTGCTTCAACATTCACGCTTCGCTGCTGCCGCGCTGGCGGGGCGCGGCACCGATTCACCGCGCCATCGAGGCGGGCGACGCGCAAACTGGCGTGACCATCATGCAAATGGACGCCGGGCTCGACACCGGCGCCATGCTGCTGGCGCAGGCGATCCCGATCGAGGCGGGCGACACCACCGGCAGCCTGCATGACCGGCTGGCCGAACTGGGCGCACAGCTGATGCTGCAAGTGCTGGTGCAGGCGGTCCACGGCCGTTTGCAGCCGGTGGCGCAGGCGGCACAAGGCGTGACCTACGCCCACAAAATTGAAAAACACGAGGCGGCCATCGATTGGACGCAACCCGCTGCCGTGATCGCGCAACGCATCCGTGCCTTCAATCCATTCCCCGGCGCCACGGCGGTTTTGAATGGCGAAACGCTGAAGATATGGCTGGCAGACGTTGCACCGGGGGTCCCGCCCGTTTCCAAGGAGTTTGGATCAATTCTGGCTGTAGCCCCCGCAGGTATTGAGATTGTAGCTATGAAATCAATAGTAAACATCACACAACTGCAGCGCCCCGGCGGTAAACGCCTGGGCGTGGCCGAGTTCCTGCGCGGGTTTGACGTGCAGCCCGGCATGGTTTTTGAGAAGCCCGGCAGCTAGCGCCGCCCAAGGCCAGCTTGACTTCAGACGGTGTTCGTTTAAATTCAAGCCATGTGCCCGAACCGCCAAACCCCCCTGGCCGCAGCGCCCGAGCTGCAGCGCCTGCTGGCGCGCTACCCGTCTGACCCGCATGCCTTGCTGCAGATTCTGCGCGAACTGCAGGCCCTACAAGGCTGGCTGGCGCCAGACGCCTTGGGCCAGGTCGCCAGCGCGCTTGGCTTGACGCTGGCGCAGGTGCAAGGGGTGGCTGGTTTTTACCGCTTCTTGCACACCCGGCCGGTCGGCGCCTACCGCGTGCTGTTCAGCGACAACGTGACCGACCGCCTGCTGGGCAGCGAGGCACTGCTGGCCGACCTGTGCCAGCGCCTGGGGGTCGTACCCGGTCAGCTCAGTGCCGATGGCCAGGTCAGCGTGGAGCGGACCTCCTGCACCGGGCTGTGCGATCAGGGGCCGGCCTTGCTGATCAACCACCATCAGGTGCTCACCCGGCTGGACGCCGCCCGGGTGGCGCACATGGCCGAGCTGATCCGCGCGCGTGTGCCAGTGCCGCAATGGCCAGCCGCGTGGTTTGAGGTGCAGGACAACATCCGCCGGGCCGATGTGCTGCTTGGCGCGCCTTGCGCGCCGGGGGCTGCGTTGGCTCAGTCGCTGGCGCGTGGCGCTAATGCGACGCTGGCCGAGATCAAGCGCTCCAATTTGCGCGGGCGCGGCGGCGCCGGTTTTGCCACTGGCCTCAAATGGGAGCTGTGCCGCCAGGCCCCCGGCACGGAGCACATCGTGGTGTGCAATGCCGACGAAGGTGAACCCGGCACCTTCAAGGACCGCGTGCTGCTGAGCCGACAGGCTGACGCGGTGTTCGAGGGCATGACCGTCGCCGCCCACGTGCTGGGCGCGCGCCGCGGTTTTCTTTACCTGCGGGGTGAATACCGCTACCTGCTGGAGCCCTTGCAGGCCGTTTTGCAGCGCCGGCGCGCGGAGCAGCTGCTGGGCACCCACATCCTGGGGCAGGCCGGTTTCGATTTCGACATCGCCATTCACGTCGGCGCTGGTGCCTACGTCTGCGGCGAGGAGTCGGCGCTGATCGAGTCGCTCGAAGGCAAGCGCGGCACGCCGCGCATCCGCCCGCCATTCCCGGCCGAGCACGGCTACCTGGGGCATCCGACCCTGGTCAACAACGTGGAAACTTTTTGCGCCGTGGCGCACATCGCGCAGCACGGCGGCGCGCTCTGGGCCGGCATCGGAACGCCCAAATCGACCGGCACCAAGATTCACTCGGTGTCGGGCGACTGCGCGCGCCCGGGCCTGTACGAATACCCCTTGGGCACGCCGGTGAGCCGCCTGCTGGCGGACTGCGGCGCGCGCGACACGCAGGCGGTGCAGGTCGGCGGGCCGTCCGGCGTGTGCCTGGCGCCAGACGAGTTCGAGCGCCGCATCGCGTTTGAAGACGTGCCGACGGCGGGCGCCTTCATGGTGTTTGACCGCTCGCGTGACATGTTCGAGGTGGCACGCGGTTTTGCGCATTTTTTTGCCCATGAGAGTTGTGGCTTCTGCACCCCATGCCGGGTCGGCACCGCCTTGCTGGTCAAGCGCATGGACAAGCTCGCAGGCGGCCATGGCTCAGGCGACGACCTTGATGTGCTGTTCGAGTTGGATCGCCTGCTGCACAGCACCACCCATTGCGGCCTGGGGGCGAGCGCCTGCAACTCCTTGCGCGATACGGTGCTCAAGTTTCGTCCGGCCTACGAGCAACGTCTGCAATCGCTCGATTTCGAGCCGGGTTTTGACCTCGACGCCGAGCTGTCGATTGCCCGGCGCATGACCGGCCGCGACGACGCCGCCGCGCACCTGGAGAACCGCACATGACGGATGACGTGAGCCCCAGCCAGAGCTTCTCGCTCGACGGCGACGACCTGCCGTTTGCGTCCGGGGAGACCATTTTGCAGGCCGCCACACGCGCCGGGCGCTACATCCCGCACCTGTGCTGGCACCCGGACTTTGCGGCGCATGGCTCATGCCGGATCTGCAGTGTCAAGGTGAATGGCCGCGTCGGTGCCGCCTGCACCGTGCAAGCGGCGGCCGGGCTGGAGGTCGAAAGCAATACGCCGGAGATGAACCGCCAGCGCAAGACGCTGCTGCAGATGTTGTTCGTTGAGGGCAACCACTTTTGCCCCAGTTGCGAGAAAAGCGGCAATTGTTTGCTGCAGGCCACCGCCTACCAGATGGGCATGGAAGGGCCGCACTTCGAGGAGTTTTACCCCAGCCGCCCGGTGGACGCCAGTCACCCCGACATCCTGCTCGACTTCAACCGCTGTATTTTGTGCGAACTGTGCGTGCGCGCCAGCCGCGAGGCCGATGGCAAAAACATCTTTGCCATCGGCGGCTACGGCATTGGCACCCACCTGCTGGTCAACAGCGCCAGCGGGCAGTTGGGCGACACCAATATGAGCCTGGATGACCGCGCGGCCCACATCTGCCCGGTGGGCGTGATCCTGCCCAAGCGGCGTGGCTTTGTGATCCCGATCGGACAGCGGCGTTTCGATTTGAAGCCGGTGTCGCAGCAGGTGGAAGGCGACGCGACATGATGGCAACTGCGATGCCCCAAACGCCGCGCAAGCTCAAGGTCGCCACCGTGTCGCTGGCCGGCTGTTTTGGCTGCCACATGTCTTTTCTGGATATTGACGAGCGCCTGTTCGATCTGATCGAGCACATCGAGTTCGACCGCTCGCCGCTGACCGATATCAAGCAGGTCGGGGCATGTGACATCGGCCTGATCGAAGGCGGCCTGTGTAATGCCGAAAACGTGCAGGTGCTGCGTGAGTTCCGCGCGCACTGCAAAACGCTGGTGGCAGTCGGCGCCTGCGCCATTACCGGCGGTTTGCCTGCGCAGCGCAATCACCTCGATTTGGGCCAGTTGCTGACCGAGGTCTACCGCAGCCGGCCGGGCCTGAGCGCGGGCGGCGCCATCCCCAATGACCCCGAACTGCCGCTGCTGCTGAACAAAGTGCACCCGATCCGCGAGGTGGTGCATGTGGACTACTCCCTGCCCGGTTGCCCGCCCTCGGCTGACGCTTTCTGGCACTTCTTGAGCGACCTGATGGCCGGGCGCACGCCGCACCTGGGGCACGGCCTGATCCACTATGACTGACTGTGACCGAGTATGAGCACCTCACTCGAAACCGCTGCCCCTGACGCTGTCGCTCAAGGCCTGCGCCGGGTCGCCATCGACCCGGTGTCACGGGTTGAAGGCCATGGCAAGGTCACGCTCTTACTGGACGCGAACAACCGCGTGCAGCAGGTGCGCCTGCACATCGTCGAGTTCCGCGGCTTCGAGAAATTCATCGAAGGCCGACCCTACTGGGAAGTGCCGGTGATGGTGCAGCGGCTGTGCGGCATCTGCCCGGTGTCGCACCATCTGGCGGCGTCCAAAGCGTTCGACCGGGTGGTCGGCGCCTTGCCCGTCACGCCCACGGCCGACAAGATCCGCCGCCTGATGCATTACGGTCAGGTGATGCAGTCGCACGCCCTGCATTTCTTTTACCTGGCCGCGCCCGACCTGCTGTTTGGTTTTGACTCCGAGGTGAACCGGCGCAACATCGTCGGTGTGGCGCAGGCCCATCCCGACATTGCCCGCAAAGGTGTGCTGCTGCGCAAGTTCGGCCAGGAGGTGATCCGCGCCACCGCGGGCAAGCGCGTGCATGGCACCGGTTCGGTGCCGGGCGGCGTCAACAAGCATGTCAGCCCGCAAGACCGGGCCCTGCTGCAACGCGATGTGGCGCAAATGCTCGCGTGGGCGCAAGAGGCGGTATTGATTGCCAAACAAATACATGCGCAGAACCCGGCGCTGTACGACAGTTTCGGCAGCTTTCGCTCCAACCTGCTGTCGCTGGTCAGGATGGATGGCGCGCTGGACCTGTACGACGGCGTGCTGCGGGCGCGCGACACGGCGGGTGCCATCCTGTTCGATGGCGCCAGCGACCAGGACTATCTGGGCTTGATCGAGGAAGAAGTCAAACCCTGGACCTACATGAAGTTCCCGTTCCTCAAAAGCCTGGGGCCGGAGCTGGGCTGGTACCGGGTCGGGCCGCTGGCACGGCTGCAAAACTGCGACTTCATCCCCAGTCCGCTGGCTGAACGTGAGCGCCTGGACTTCATCGCCTGGGGCCGGGGCGAGCCGATCCAGGCCACGCTGGCCTACCACTGGGCGCGCATGGTGGAGATGCTGCATTGCGTCGAGGTCATCCAGGGTCTGCTCGATGACCCCGACATTCTGGGCGGCGAGCTGATCGCCAGCGGGCCGCGCCAACGCGGCGGCGTCGGAGTGATCGAGGCACCGCGCGGTACGCTGTTCCATCATTACGAGGTCGGCGACGACGATCTGGTGACGATGTGCAACCTGATCGTCTCGACCACCCACAACAACCAGGCCATGAACGAATCCGTGCGATCGGTGGCACGCGAGTACCTGGACGGGCGCGAGCTGACCGAAGGCCTGCTCAACCACATCGAGGTCGCCATCCGCGCTTACGACCCCTGTCTGTCCTGCGCCACCCATGCGCTGGGCAAAATGCCGCTGGAGGTCACGCTGCTCGGGTTTGACGGTGCGCTGATCGATCGTGTCCTCAAGTCGCACAGCGGTGAGTTCCGCCATGACCTGGGTACTGTGCCAAGCGTATCGGTATGACGGCAACGCCCGCGCCGGTGGCGCCGCTGCTGGTGTTCGGCTGGGGTAATCTGAGTCGCGGCGACGACGCGCTGGGGCCTTTGTGCATCGAGCGCCTGCGTGTCTTGGCGGCGCCTGCCGCCGCCGTGGACTACCTCGACGACTACCAGTTGCAGATTGAACACGCACTCGATCTGGTGGGCAGGCGACGTGTGTTGTTTGTCGATGCCAGTCTGAGTTGTCGTGCGCCGTTCGAGCTGACGCAGCTGCAAGCCGCGCCGGACATCAGCTTCACGACCCACGCCTTGAGCCCGCAGGCGCTGATGCAGGTGTTTTGTGATCTGCGCGGCGAGGCGCCGCCGTCCTGCACCCTGCTGGCGATTCGTGGCGAGCGTTTCGAGCTTGGCACGCCGCCCAGCCCGGCGGCGCTGGCGCATCTGGCGGCGGCGCTGGCATGGGCGACGGGCTGGCTCGATGCAGACCAATGACAGCGCGTTTGCGGATTATCAAACGCTCAGGTGCCACAGCGGCGGATAAGAGAGCCCGTGAGGCGTGCACCGCACGCCTCGGGCACAACCGCAATGCACAACCGCTGGGAACACTTCGAGCATGGCGCCGACATCGGCGTGCGCGGCATCGGTGCCACCAAGGCCGGCGCTTTTGAGCAGGCCGCGCTGGCGCTGACGGCCGTGATCACCGACCCGCGGCAGGTGGCCGCGGTCGAGGCCGTGCACATCACTTGCGAGGCGCCGGACGATGAGTTGCTGCTCGCCGGCTGGCTTAATGCGCTGGTGTATGAGATGGCGGTGCGGCGCATGCTGTTTGGCCGCTTTCATGTCGATCTCAATGGCACGCACCTGGACGCGCAGGCGATGGGCGAGCCCACCTCGGTGCAGCGCCATCAGCCGGCGGTGGAGGTCAAGGGCGCCACCTACACCGCCTTACGCGTGGCACCCATCGATGGTGGCTGGCTGGCGCAAACCGTGGTCGATGTCTGAGCCATGGATCTGACGCTCCTGAAACAACACAACGCCTGTGCCTGGGAGATCCCGGCGCAGGGCAAGATGCGTGTGCCGGCCATGATCTACGCCAGCCGGGAACTGGTGCGCGCGATGGACCACAAGGTCTACGAGCAGGCGGTCAACGTGGCCATGCTACCGGGTATTGTGGGCGCCTCGTATGTGATGCCCGACGCCCACTGGGGCTATGGTTTTCCGATCGGTGGCGTGGCGGCCTTCGATGCCGATGCCGGGGGCGTGGTCTCGGCCGGTGGCGTGGGTTTTGACGTCTCGTGCGGCGTGCGCTGCCTGCACACCGGGCTGCGCCGCGAACACATCATGGCCGTGCAGCGCGAGCTGGCCGAAGCGCTGTTCGAACGCATTCCGGCCGGCGTCGGCAGCACCGGGGCGATCCGGCTCAACAGCGCGCAGATGGACGCCATGCTCAGCGGCGGCGCGAAGTGGGCGGTCGAACGGGGCTGGGGCAGCAGTGCCGACCTGGAACGGGTTGAAGAGCATGGCCAGATGCTGCACGCCAAACCCAAATTCGTCTCGGAACAGGCCAAGAAGCGCCAGCGCGAAGAGATGGGCACGCTGGGCAGTGGCAACCATTACCTGGAGGTGCAGGAGGTCACGGCGGTGTTTGATGACACCATTGCCACCGCCTACGGCCTGCACCAAGGCGACATCGTGTTGATGATTCACTGCGGCTCGCGTGGGCTGGGGCACCAGATCGGCACCGAGTTCCTGCGCAAAATGGTCGAGGCCGCGCCGGGCTACGGCATCATCCTGCCCGACCGCGAGCTGGCGTGTGCGCCGATACGCTCCGACCTGGGCCAGGAATACCTCGGCGCGATGCGTGCGGCCATCAACTGCGCGCTGGCCAATCGCCAGATCCTGACGCAACTGGTGCGCGACGTGTTTGCCAAACTGTTGCCCTCGGCGCAACTGCCGGTGCTGTATGACGTGTCGCACAACACCTGCAAGCTGGAAACGCACAAGGTCGACGGCCAGCTGCGCGAACTCTATGTGCACCGCAAGGGCGCCACGCGGGCCTGGGGCCCCGGCCACCCCGGCTTGCCGCAGGCTTTGCGTGCCAGCGGCCAGCCGGTGCTGATTGGCGGCTCGATGGGCACCGGCTCCTATGTGCTGGCGGGTACCACGGCCTCGGAGTCACTGGCGTTTTCGTCGGCCTGCCATGGCGCCGGACGCGCCATGAGCCGCCATCAGGCCCTCAAGACCTGGAACGGGCGCACGGTGGTCGATGAGCTGGCGCAACGCGGCATCCTGATACGCAGCCCCTCCATGCGCGGCGTGGCCGAGGAAGCACCCGACGCCTACAAGGACGTGAACGCGGTCGTCGATGCCGCCGACGTGGCCGGTCTGGCACGCAAGGTGGCGCGGCTGGAGCCGCTGGTGTGTATCAAGGGCTAGACGTCACCCGACAAACCATGGACACCGTCACACTCTGGCTTGCCGGCGACGTGATGACCGGGCGTGGCATCGACCAGATTCAGGCGCACCCCGTTGCGCCGCTGCTGTATGAGCGCTGGGTGCGCGACGCGCGCGACTACGTGCGGCTGGCCGAACAGTTCAATGGGCCGGTGCCGGCCCCGGTGGCACCGGACTACATCTGGGGTGATGCGCTGGCCGAGATCGAGCGGCGCCAGCCCGAGCTGCGCCTGGTGAATCTGGAGACGGCGATCACGACCTCGGATGAAGCCTGGCCCGACAAGGGCATTAACTACCGCATGCATCCCGCCAACATCGGCTGCCTCACCGCCGCGCGCATCGACGTCTGCACGCTGGCCAACAACCATGTGCTGGACTGGGGACGCCCGGGACTGGCAGAAACCCTGCACACGCTGAAGCAGACCGGAATCCAGAGCGCCGGCGCCGGCAGCCATCTTGAGGCCGCCTGCGCACCCGCCACCTTGCCGCTCGCCGGCGGCGCGCGCCTGCTGGTGTTTTCCTGGGCCGGTCCAGACAGCGGCGTGCCGCCCGCCTGGGGCGCCACGCCGCAGCGTTCTGGCGTCGCACTGCTGGCAGATTTGACAGAGGCCAGCGCGCAGCAAGTCGCAGCGCGCGTCGCCCGGCAGCGCCAGCCCGGCGACCGCGTCGTGGTCTCGCTGCACTGGGGCGGCAACTGGGGGGTCGAAGTGCCGCAACTGCATCGCCGCTTTGCGCAGCGTCTGATTGAGCTGGGCGCGGCCGATCTGGTGCACGGCCATTCATCGCACCATCCGCGGCCGGTCGAGGTTTACCGCGGGCGGCTCATTCTTTATGGCTGTGGTGATCTCATCAATGACTATGAAGGCATCGCGTCGCAAGAGCGGTTTGATCCCAGTGCCGTGTGTCTGTACTTTGCGCAGCTCGCGCGCGACACCGGCGCGCTGCAGCGGCTTGAGATCGTGCCCATGCAGCTGCGCCGCCTGCGGCTGAGACACGCCCAACCCTCTGCGCGACGCGGCCTGCAATCACTGTTCGAGACTGAAGGCCGGCACTTCAACACGGGCGTGCAAGCGCAAGCCGATGGCAGCTGGCAACTGCGCTGGTGAAGGCCTGGAGCCGTGTTCGCAGGCTCACTTTCGAATCTGGCGTTCGCGCTGGCCCTCGCTGTCGATGGCCCCCACCAGCAGACCCAGTTCCTGCGCCAGGATGTCCAGCACATCGTCGAGCGTCACCACACCAATCAACTCGTCCTGCTCGCCGACCACCGGAATGCGCCGCACACCCTTGCGGCGCATGGTGTGCATCAGGTCAATCAGTGAGTCATCCTCGCGTGCGGTGACCAAGTCGGTGCTCATCACGTCCTCAACTTGCAGCGTGCTGGGGTCGAGATCGGCGGCGACCACAGCGGTCACGATATCGCGGTCGGTGAGCACGCCCACCACGATTCGCTTGCCACCCACCTCATCAACCACAACGAGGCAGCCGACATGGTTCTCCCGCATCAGCCGCGCCGCGCCGTTCAGGGGCGTCTGCTTGAAGGCGATGGTCACGCTGCGTGTGCATATTTCGCCTGTGGTTAAACGTTCACCCATAGCGTTCTCCCCTGTTTTCCTGCCTGTGACACTTCATTCGGCTGGCGGCTCACCCATGCCATGCTTGCCCAGACTCACGCGCTTGGCCTGGAATCCTTCACCGCCCACTTCGGGAATGAATTGCACGGCGCTGCCAATCTGCAGGTGCTCAAACGGCGTACCCGCCACGTTGTCGCGGCTGAAGTAATACTCGTCGCCGGCAGGTGTACGGATGAAACCAAACCCCCCGGCATCGTCCAGGCGCACAAGCTCGCCATGCAGCGCCAGTGCGTGCTGCTTCTCCTGCCCCCTGCGCTTGCGCACGACGTCCTCAAGCTGGCGTTTCATGTGGTCGAAAGCATCGCGCAGCGCCACGTACACGTCTTCGTTCTGGACCCGGTTCACCACCAGTTCGTGGCCCGGCAGCGTGACGTCGATGCGCACGCCGAAAGGGCGGCCCTGATGCTTGTGCTTCTGCTCCAGGTCGATATGGACATGGCAAGCCATGATGTCGGGGGCGAAAGATTCGAGCCTGTGCGCATGTTCACGCGCGCTTGCCTCAAGCGCGTCGGAAGGCTCCATGTCGTGAAATTGAATGTGAACCGGAAGCTTCATCTTGTCCCCTTTGCTGGCATCCCGCTTCATTGTGCGGGTCACCACGGCAAACCGCTTGAGATTTGTCAACGCCAGCAGTTGCGACCTTATTCCCAGCCTGCTGGCTGAAAGCTGTCAAGCCATTGCCATCATGCTGATTGCCACCCCGCTCAGCACGGCATTGCCGGAGAGCGGGTCGCGCGCCTGATCATCCAGCAGCGCATTCAGGTTGGCACCGGGGCGCTGGGCGGCCAGGCTCAATTGCGCACCGGGCAAGTCGTGGCCCCAGCCGTGCGGCAGGCTGACCACGCCGGGCATCATGTCGGTGCTGATTTGCACCTGCGCCTCAATGCTGCCCGCGCCGTTGCTGATGCGCGCCAACGCTCCTTCTGTGAGCTGCAGGCGAGCCGCATCAGCCGGGTGCACCAGGGCCGTACACCGAAACGGCCCCTTGGCCAGGGTGGGCAGGTTGTGCATCCAGCTGTTGTTGCTGCGCACATCGCGCCGGCCGATGATGACCAGATCGGGCGCATGGCTGTGCAGGTCGGCCCAGGCACGCGGCAGGTCGGCCAGCAGCAGGGGCGGGGCCAAGTCAATCTTGCCGCTGGGGGTGCGCAATAGCTCCGGCACACGCGGCTGCAACTCGCCCAGGTCAATGCCGCCGCTGCCGCTGGCCGCATTCACCTTGGCCAGGGTCAAGCCATCGGGTTTCAGGCCAAATGCGTCGCCATACGGGCCGGTGCGCAAGGCTACATCGAGCAGGCGTTGCGGCCCGCGCAGGTTTTGGGTGGCGTCCATCACCGCAGCGGCTTGCGCACCGAACTGACGCTGTGTATCTTGCGCAAACTGCGCGTCATCCAGAGCATTCACATCCACGTCAGCACCTTGACCCTGCGCGATGGCGGCCAGCTTGAGCAGGATTTGCCACTCAAGCGGCCGATCCTCGGCCGGCAGCACCGGTGGGCTGTAGCGGGCATGGTTGCGCCACGACAACTGGGGGAATGACACGTCAAAGTGCTCGTCTTGCAGGGGCGACAGGCCCGGCAAAATCACGTCCGCATGGCGCGTGGTTTCGTTCAGGTAAATGTCCACACTGACCATGAAGTCCAGCGCTTCCAAGGCCTTGGCCAGACGCGCCCCGTTGGGCGCCGAGAGCACCGGGTTGGTCGCCACCGTGATCAGGGCGCGGACTTGGTCGGTGCCAGGGGTCTCAATTTCTTCAGCCAGGCAGGTCATGGGCAGCTCACCCATCACCTCGGGCGCGCCACTCACGCGCGAGCGATGGCGTCCCGTGGCCACGCCGCGCCCGTTGCCGCTGGCACCCGACGTGTTGCTGGCAAACGCGGCGGCTTTGGTGAACATGGCGCCGCCCGGCGCATCCAGATGGCCGGTGAGGATGTTGAGCACATCCACCAGCCAGCTCGCCAGCGTGCCAAAGGTTTGTGTGCAGGTGCCGATGCGGCCATAGACGGCGGCGCGATCGGTGTGCGCCAGCTCACGCGTCAACTCAACAATGGTGTCAGCCGCCATGCCGCAGCGCGCGGCCACCGCCTCAGGCGTGAAAGCAGCCACCGCTTGCCGCACCGCATCAACGCCATTGACCCAGTCAGCCACCGCGCCCAATCGCACCCATTGCCTGGCAAACAAGGTGTTCACCATGGCGGCCAGCAAAAACACGTCGGCACCGGGGCGAATGAAGTGGTGCGCATCGGCCACGGCGGCGGTCTCGGTGCGCCTGGGGTCAATCACCACCAGGCGGCCACCACGGGCCTGCAGGTCTTTGGCTTTGCCACGAAAGTCGGGCACGGTCCACATGCTGCCGTTGCTGGCCAGCGGGTTGGCACCGATCACCAGCAGCAACTGGGTGCGCGTGATGTCGGGCAGCGGCACCGTCATCCAGTGGCCAAACATCAAGCCGCAGGCCAGTTGCTTGGGCACCTGGTCCAGGCTGGAGGCCGAAAACACGTTGCGCGTGCCCAAGGCGCGGGCTAATTTTGGAAAGTAAGTCAGCAAGCCGTATTTGTGCACTGTCGGGTTGCCCACTGCCACAGCAACCGCCTGGCGGCCGTGCTGGGCCTGTAATGGCGGCAGGCGGCGCGCAATCTCGACAAAGGCCTCGTCCCAAGTGGCGGCCACATGCCGGCCGTTGCGCTTGATCAGTGGTGTGCGCAGCCGGTCCGGGTCGTCATGCAGGTCTTTCAAGGCCACCGCTTTGGGGCAGATATAGCCCTGGCTGAGCACATCGCGGCCGTCCCCCTTGATGCTGGTCACAACACCGTGCTGTAGCTTGACCTCCAGCCCGCAGCAGGCTTCGCACAGGGGGCAAATTCGGTAATGGGTGGTGTCCGTCATGGCAGGCCTCGTTCAAGAAAGGTGGCATTGAGTCACAGGCTGAAGCAGGTTGTCCAGAACATGGGTGACAGCCGTGTTTTGCTGAGGTGGCTGCGGGTCTTGCCGGGGCTCAAGATGAACGGCGCGTGATGAACTGAACTGCGGTTTTGACTAAAAAAGTGTCGCCGATTTTTACACCCGCCCCAGGCACCGCGCCCCTATGGTCGCCAATGCATAAGTTAAGTCTTTGATTTCTATGGATTCCATGACGGCTCGCCCTCCTTTGGCATGAAACATGCTGCTAATCGTCAACCCGTCATGTTGATCAACCTTCAAGGAGATTATGATGAAACTCAAAAGGCTTTTGCCGGCAGCGATTGTGGCTTTTGCGGCGAGTTTTGCCGCCAATGCAACCAATTTGCTGCTTCCGCCGGCAAACGAAATAACGGTCGGCGTGTACGGTGATTTCTCCGTTTACTCGCTTGATCTGCTGCAGAAATGTGCCGCCGCCGGTGACGCACGCTGCCTGCCCAGTGGCCCTTACCCGGTGCAGTCGAGCCCGGGCCAGATCAACGACCAGCTGATCATCTACAGAAATTCCAACGGCACGCAGGTTGATAACTACAGCAGCCCGACCGGCCCGTTTGCCGGCCAGTCGCCAGCAGTTGTCAAGGTGGACGACCCGTTCGACGCGCCCACGGGGAGCGGCGACACGGATTTCAACATGACTGCGCTCGGTGAACCGGCGACGACATGGGCGGGCGCAACCGACATCGTTGGCCGCTGGGACGCGAGTCTGTCATCGGTACTCGCCTATCTCACCCATGGCACGATTCGCAGCGACCTGGTCTTCATGTTCGACAACAACCAGCAGGGAGAGGACCTCTCCCAGCAGCAGTTCATCTGGGCGGAAATCAAAATTCTGACTGCCGCCGGCGTTGAAAC
>Ga0209343_10003590_pt1 | contig 19472 bp, 14 predicted proteins | sample RifCSPlowO2_02_FD_184026 | JGI IMG/M metagenome (GOLD analysis project Ga0209343, IMG submission 184026) | Groundwater microbial communities from Rifle, Colorado - Rifle CSP2_plank lowO2_0.2 (SPAdes) (version 2) | ecosystem: Environmental > Aquatic > Deep subsurface > Groundwater | place... | reverse complement strand
GGGGAATGGGAATCCAGGGCGTTAAAAAACGGCCAAATACTGGATTCCCGCCGTAGCTTGCCCTCGACCTGATCGGGGACGGGAATGACAGAAAAGGAAGAAATGCGTAAGTCCTAATTCTATTTTTAACTATAAGCTATCAGCTAAAAGCTATAAGCTCTCACTTATGGTACTGACTCATCGCCTTTTCTCTACTCTCGGTGATAAGAACGACAAGGCCTTCCGAAATTTGCTTCGCGAGTTTTTTGAGCGTGGCTAGTTGATCATCAGTGAATCTGCTCAATATCTGTTTCTCCACTGTTTTGTCGTCTTGTGATTTCTTGATTGCGGAGGCGGAAGACGCGATGCCGACGCGCACGCGTGTGAACGCTTTCGTTTTTACCGCCCTGATAATGGATTCTACTCCCTTGTGTCCTCCGGAACTTTTGTTGAAGGAGATTTTATATGAACCAAACGGGATATCAAGGTCATCGTGAATAATGACAAGCTGTTCCGCGAATTTTTTGTTTCGCGCGAGCTTCGCAATGGAAAGCCCTGATTTGTTCATAAAGGTTTGAGGTTTGAGAAGCACAATTGACTTTTGACCTTTAACCTTTAGCGAAGAAATAGAGCCGCGCGATACAAGGGCGTTTAATTTTTCATCAAAAATCCATTCCGGCAGTTCTTCCGCCTTTCGAAACACTTCTAACACCATCGCGCCGGTATTGTGACGAGTGTGTTCGTATTCCGCTCCCGGATTGCCGAGGCCAACCAAAACAAACATGAAACGGAGTATAGCACGAGGAGGATGAATCATTCCAGTTAACGAGTGTTCTTTGTTTAGAAGACTTGGGAGGTGCGACGGCGCCGAACAGAGAAAACTTTCAGCAGAAAATTTTCGTGCTTCTAAACAGAGAACGCGAGCGACCCTTGCGTCAACAACGCTCCTCGCACTATAATTCTTTCAACATGGAGGACTTCAGCGAAATTGAGCGAGAAAATATTCCAATGCGGAAAAAGGAAAAGCCGAGCGTGAAGGAATCCATTTTGGAATTCGTAAAATTCGCGGCTATCGCGGTCATCGTTGTCATCCCGATACGGCTATACGTCGCCCAACCGTTCGTCGTGAGCGGCGCCTCCATGGTGCCGACGTTTGAAGACGGCAACTACCTTATCATTGATGAGATTTCGTACCGGTTTGAGGAGCCGAAACGGGGTGATGTTGTCGTCTTCCGCTTTCCTCTCTCTCCATCAAAATTCCTTATCAAGCGGATTGTGGGTCTTCCGAAGGAAACCGTCGCGATAAGCGGAAACAACATTGTGATAAAAAACAAAAAGCACCCGGACGGCTTCCTCTGGAAGCAGGGCGTTTTTAACTCCTCAGGGAGTCGCATCGATGTTACCGTCTCTCTCCAAGCGGACGAATACTTCGTGCTCGGTGATAATCGGGGTGAAAGCGCGGACTCGAGAATTTGGGGCGCGCTCAAGCGAGAATTCATCGTCGGCCGGCCGCTTATACGACTTTTCCCGCTGACGGACATAGAGGTTTTTCCAGGAGAGTGGGGAGAAGTTGCCCCGTGACATCCGGCCGGCGCAATGCGGTGCAGCTCGCGAAAAGTGGTTTCTGAAGACGACGCGCGGCGTAAACCCCCACATCTTGTCCCCTCATCAAACTAATCTCTGGTTTGGGGACAGGAAAAATCCCAACCCTGCGCGCAAGCGCGGGACATTACACACAAGGAGATGGTTACAAAACTATTTTTAAGCGAAATTTAGGACTTTTTGTTCGAGACGAGGAAAGCCAGCAAAATGATTGAGGCGTAGCCCGGCTACGACGAAAATCATTTTGCGCCAGCTTGACGAAGTATCGGACAAAAAGGACAAATTGCAGCAAGAATAGTTTTGTAATCTTCTCAAGGTGCGGGGGTAAAGTATTTATGTCGCAACGCATCAGTTGGTACTAGCGCTCATCACAAAGTCTAGGAAGTAGCGCCGCGGCAGGTTTGTGGATGAGTGCTATGCTCGAAGCTATGTCTGCCTCTCACACCAGCATAAAAATGACCCCCCTCCATCAGCGCCTGGAAGACAAGCAAATCTCTCGGCGCGGTGATCGCGCTTTCGAGACGCTCGTCGCGCCGGTTCGCGCCGGAAAAAAAGAGTCGGAGCGACATAAAACTTCCCATGCGAAGTTGTTCATTGAATACAGAAATATTGACCCGGCAGTGGAAACGGCGCTGTACTACGGATTTACACCATTGCCCGCTCCCCTTCTCATCACGAAGAAGGACAAGGATGCGGCGCGGGGCATTGATGAAGAAATAAAATCTGACATATATTCCATAACGCCGATGCTGGAGGAACGGATTGCGATGCTCCGGTATGCCGCGGAAAACGGATTGAAAGAGGAGCAGCCGGCGATGTTTTGCGCGGAAGTGCTCACCGGACCGCCGATAAGAAGAAAGGCGGATCAGCGGCGGCTCCTCTTTGACATCATCGGAACACGAAGTAGCATCGCGGACGCAACACTCATTCAAACGGCGCTTGCGACGCTTCGGGAATGCGCACATGAGAATCTTACGCTCTCCATAAACAGCGTCGGAGACCGCGAGTCAATGAGCCAATTCGTCCGGGAACTTGGCAATTATTATCGCAAGCACGTGACGGCGCTCCCGCAAAGCTGCAAAACGCAGCTTAAAAAAAGCCCGTTTGAGCTCCTTACTTGCGCACATCCCGAATGCCGCGCTCTCTTTGAGGAAGCCCCAAAGCCGATGGGGTTTTTGGGAGACGAAAGCCGCCGGCATTTCAGGGAAGTGCTTGAATTTCTTGAGGAACTGGAAATCCCCTACAAAATAGACCATGCCCTCGGCGGTAACCGCTCATTCGCGAACGAGACCATATTTGATATTCGGGAAACAATGCCCGATGGAACTTCACAGCGTCTCTCGTATGGCATGCGCTACGATAATCTCGGCAAACGGCTCGGCTTGCGGTCCGAACTGCCTTCAGTCGGAGTAAATGTGTTACTCGTGCGCGATAAGCGCGAGCGAAAGGAGCGGCGCGCTATCCGCTTCAAAAAGCCGCTTGTCTTTCTGCTGCAGCTTGGTTTCTACGCTAAACTTAAGAGTTTGCGCGTCATTGAGATGTTGAGGAAGGCCCATATTCCCATTCATCAGGCGCTTTGTCGGGACAAACTCGTCTCGCAACTTTCGGTTGCGGACCGGCTCAAGATTCCCTACTCCATCATCCTCGGACAGCGCGAGGCCTTGGAAAATTGCGCCATCATACGAAACACCGAGACACGCGCCCAAGAAACCGTTCGACTCGATAATCTCGTTGAGCATTTAAAGAAAATGAAAATCGGATAGCGGAGACATGAGATGCCGCACCCGTCGCTCTACCTTCTACTCTCTGTTCTATTCCCATATGCCCTTGCGCGCTCGCGCAAATAGTGATACGCTCCCCCATATTCTATGGGAGCAACCAGTATAAACGTCGAAGTCCAAAGAGTGGGTAGTGAGAGCAGTCTTAGCATGCTCCGACGTTTTTCAAAACGCGTGCAGGGTTCCGGCGTACTTAGCAAGGTGCGCAGTGTTCGATACAAAACCCGAGTCCAATCGGTTTTAAAAAGAAAACTGTCGACTCTGAAGCTTTTGAAGAAACAGGCAAAGCGGCTCTATCTTGCCAAGCTTGGGAAATTGCCCCCCGAGGAAAAGAAAAGGAGACGATAGCATGAGATGCCGTTTGCGATTTACGTGAAAAAAGGCGCTGCGCCGCGCATCGGGCGATCTTTTTTGCTTCGCGCGAAAAATGCCGTGCTGGGGCGAGCCTATGATCTAAGCGTCGCGTTTGTGGATGACGCCGCGATGGGCCGCGCTAATCGCGTCTACCGCGGAAGGCGCGTCGCAACGGATATCCTTAGTTTCCCGCTCTCCCGCAGTTCGGGGGAAATCCTGCTTTCAATGGCGGAAATCAGAAAACGGGCGAAAGTATTCGGGCGCGGCGCGTCAAATTTTCTATCGTTCCTGTTTATCCACGGCCTGCTTCATTTGAAAGGATACTCACATGGGAGTAAAATGGAGCGTGAAGAGGAAAAAATCAGAAGAAAATTTGAAATTTGATTTTCTCCGAATTGTGAATTCAGAATTATGAATTACGGGAAGTCACTTCTTCCCATTCATATTTCATAATTCATACTTCATAATTCATGTCTAGAACCATAGCTGTTGGCATTGATATCGGAACCTTTCAGACGCGCGTAGTGGCCGCGGAGAGCGCTCGCGAAGGAGAGCGAGAACTTCCGCGGGTAATCGGAGTCGGTTTTGCCGAATCTCGCGGACTCCGGCATGGACATATTCTGAATCAAGGAGACGCGGTAAAAAGCGTCAAGCGGGCGCTCCTGCAGGCGTCAAAGGCCGCAGGAGTGCCGATAAAACGAGCAATCGCTTCGATAGGCGGCATTGGGCTTGGAAGCATCGTATCAAGCGGCGCGGTGGTCATTTCGAGAGCCGATTCGGAAATCACGGAGCTTGACATCAACAAGGCGGTGGAAGTAAGCCGCCAGGAAATCCCCGCCTCGTTCGCGCAAAACAGAAGCATACTGCACACGATTCCTCTCTTGTTCAAAGTAGACGGCAGGACGGTTTTGGGAAAGCCGGATAGTCTCAAGGGAAGTAAGTTGGAAGTGAAAACCCTCCTCATCACCTGCTTCGAAAACCACGTCAACGACCTTCTAGAAACGCTCGGCGAAGCCGGTATTGAAGTGGAGGACCTCGTCGCCGCCCCCCTCTCCGCGAGCTTGGTGACACTCACGCGCCAACAAAAGATGGCCGGCGTCGTGCTTGCGAACATTGGGTCGGAGACGGTTTCCATCGTCGTGTTTGAGAATAATGTGCCAATCTCGCTTGAAGTGTTCCCGATTGGAAGTAACGACATAACGAACGATATCGCGCTCGGCCTCCGGGTGCCACTCGAAGAAGCCGAGAACATCAAGCGCGGCTCGATCAGTGGCGGCACGTATCCGCGCAAAAAACTGGAGGAAGTTATTGAAGCGCGGCTCTCCGACATATTCGAGCTTATTGAAGCGCACTTGAAAAAACTTGGGCGCAGCGGACTGCTCCCGGCCGGCATCGTGCTTACCGGCGGCGGCTCGGCGATTGATACCGTGGGAGACTTGGCAAAATCCGCGCTCCGCCTTCCTTCGCGGGTTGCTTCCATTTCCTTCGGCGACAACATCCGCGGACAGATACGGGACGCCTCGTGGTCTGTTGCGTATGGACTCTGCGTTATCGGGCTTGAACACGGCGAAGAGGAGACAATCACCGGGCTTAAATTGGTCAGAAAAACCCGTAACGGATTGATGAATCTCTTGCGGCAGTTTTTGCCGTAGACCTACGCCTTGACTGTAGAATGTTAACCCTTGCGGTAAAATTCATACGAACTCTACGCACAGGCGCATAGTATTCAAGGTAGAGTTAAATGTGCCAGTTAATTTCCTCTGTCACTTTCTTCATTCCATTATTCGCGCGAATAATGGAATAAACACTACGTTTGGATGCTGGATTTTCGTGAATCCTTATCTCTCTTTTGGCAATTCTTTGAAAAGGGAAATTCGTGTTATGAATTGCAGATTCCAACCTCCGTGGGAATATAGTAGATGCAAGTAAACTCCGCTCGTCCTATCCCTGTGCAGGAGCACAGGGCGTTCGGCGAGCGGAGTTTCCTTTAAGAACCCTCGGTTCTCAAGGGACTGTTGCCGAATAGCGTTTTTGTCACTTTTTGTCCAAAATAACCCTTATTTCTGCGTGGCAAAAACGACGATTTTGCCATTCGGCAACAGTCCCCTCAACGCTCGCTCGCAGACTCGCTCACTGCTCTCCTCCACGGGGAAACTACAGTTTCCCCGCCCCCTTTCGCTGACCCGCCATTCATCCCTGCCTAGGAAGGCAGGGAGTTCTGGCGAGTCATTAAAATAACGACTTTGGAAAGAGTTTCTTTCCAAAGTCAAAATCCGCGTGATTTTTTTATTGTAGGCCTTCAAAAGTACCGCGAAACTGCTCCGCCACGTCTTTCTACACGCAAGTCATGCAATAACGCATTCATGCATTCTCTGCTGGACTCCAGCAATTCCACCTCCGCCGAAAGTTCTAGCTGTACGATATAGCCTGCCAATTCCCCGTAAGTTATCACTGTGTTACCTTTAAGAGATTGACCGCACGCAAGCTTGAGGCAAGTGACGGTAAATCCGTCACGTCCATAATCCTGAATTCCACTTGTGTTAAAGATATCTCCGGGAGAGAGTTGTCGAAATGTGGTCGGCAACCTTTGGTCGCTAAACTCTCTTATTAGGGGTATATTCACAGTATATAGTATGTTCTATGAGTGTTGTGCTGTGTTCGCTCAAAATACAAGCATATATAGATTTATTGTCAACCCCTTTTCTTTTTAGAACCTTCTGTTATCATAACTTTTACCTACGGAGAGTTTGATTGTCGTCCGTTCTTGGCTCTATTTTGAATGTTTTAGTATTTAAACTTTTTCGATATTCGAAATTCGATATTCGAAATTTCTTCACACCATGCCTCAAATCACCCCTGACGTTGAAGCGTTCGCGAGAATAAAAGTCTTTGGGTGCGGTGGTTCCGGCAAGAACGCGCTGAACCATATGATTAACTCCAAGGTAAAAGGAGTTGAATTTATCGCGATTAACACTGACGCGCAGGACTTGCACAATACGCTCGCAAAGAAAAAAATTCACATCGGCAAGAATCTTACGCGCGGCCTCGGCACGGGAATGAATCCGGAGGTCGGTAAGCGAGCGGCGGAGGAAACGCGAGAAGAACTGCAAGAGGCCATCAAAGGAGCGGATATGGTGTTCATTGCCGGAGGCGAAGGCGGCGGAACATTTACCGGCTCGGCTCCGGTTGTTGCCAAAACTGCCAAGGAGATGGGAGCGCTTACAGTCGCGGTAACCACTAAGCCTTTTTTCTTCGAGGGAGCGCAGAGAATCCGTCTCGCGGACATGGGACTTGAGGACCTTCGAAAGGTTGTTGACGCGATTATTGTGATTCCGAATGATAGAATTCTTTCCACCATTTCCAAAGAGACGACCGCTAAGGCGGCATTCGCGATGTGCGACGACATCCTGCGGCAGGCGGTGGAGGGCATTTCAGACCTTATCACGACCCCGGGTATAATTAACCTTGATTTTGCGGACATTCGGGCGATTCTTGAAAGCGCGGGCTCGGCGCTCATCGGCATCGGCTCCGCTACGGGAGAAAAGCGCGCTGAAGAAGCGGCAAAGACCGCGATCAATTCCCCGCTTCTTGAGCTCTCCATCAACGGCGCGCGGGGCGTGCTCTTTTCCATTGCCGGCGGCGACGACCTCACCATGTTCGAAATTCAAGACGCGGCAAAGGTGATTACGGAATCCATTGATTCCAACGCGAAAGTGATCTTCGGGACTATCAAAGATGACAAACTGAAAAAGGGAGAGGTAAAAATCACAGTCATTGCGTCCGGTTTCCCGGATGGCGTAAAGTCGAAACCGTTATTCACTCCGGAAAAATCATCCGCGATGGAGGACAAAGGGAAAATATTCAGCACGATTCTGCCGGGCTCCACTCAAAAGGAAAACCCAAAGACGGAAGAAAAGAAAGTTCTGTCGGATGTGGACGATGACTGGGGCGCTGTACCGGCTTTTTTGCGACGTGCAAAAAAGTAGAATTAAGAATCTTGAATTAGGGATTATGGAAAGACTCGCGAATCCGCGAGTTTTTCAAATTTTGCGCTTTTCTGCTACAATTCTAATTGCCGGTTCTCATAACCATAATTCATGCTCTACGATCTGGCCATCATCGGAGGCGGCCCTGCCGGCGTCGCCGCCGGGGTATATGCGGCGCGCAAACAACTCCGGACTCTTTTCATCGCAAAAGATTTCGGCGGGCAATCAATCGTCTCCGAAGGTATTGAAAACTGGATAGGCACGATTAAAATCTCCGGCGTGGACTTCGCGAAGAATCTGGAGGCGCATCTGCGAGCGTATGCAGGCAATATTCTTGATATCAAAGTCGATGAAGCGGTCGTGAAGGTGACCAGCAACCGACGACCGATCTTTCGACAAGCTCAAAATCCAAAGTTCACTCGGGGGACAGCCGACAGCAACGGCGCGAGCGGTTTCGCCGTAAAAACTGACAAGGGTGAATATATCGCTAAAACCGTACTGGTTACGGCAGGAAGCGCGAGAAGAAAACTTAACGTTAAAGGAGCGGAGGCGCTTGAACACAAGGGCATCACCTATTGCGCATCCTGCGACGGGCCGCTCTTTGCCGGCCTGGATGTTGCGGTCATCGGAGGAGGGAACGCCGGCTTTGAGACCGCGGCACAGCTTCTTGCATATTGCAAAAGTGTTACGCTTATACACAAAAACGACGAATTCAAAGCCGACCCGGTGACGGTGCAAAAAGTGCTCGCGTACCCAAGCATGAGGGCGATACGCGGCGCGAACATCTTGAAAGTGACGGGAGATAAATTTGTGACGGGGCTTGTGTACGAGAGTGCGCAAACAAAGGGACCAAGGGAACTTCCGGTGCAAGGTATTTTTGTTGAGATTGGCTCGGCTCCCGCCACTGACTTTCTTGGCGACCTTGTGTCGGTCACGCCCTACAAGCAGATTGTCGTGGATTCTAAAAATCAGCGGACATCGGTTGCGGGCATTTGGGCCGCGGGAGACTGCACCGACGGTTTGTATCACCAGAACAACATCGCCGCCGGCGACGCGGTTAAGGCGCTTGAGGATATTTACTTGTATCTGCACACGAGATGACTCTGCGAGTATCTTTGTGAATTACGAAACTTCTTTTTCACTCAAAGATGTACAAAGAAGGCAGGCGATGAGCGTTTTTTCAAACCCACGAAATCCATGAAAAAGCTCCAGACCGCCCGGCAGTATCACCGATACAGCCCACGCTCCAAGATCGAGAGCAAAATGAGTTCTAGAGTCAATACCGTAAATTGCGACTTTTCTGTCCAAGAAATGAAAAGCGCCTCCGTGAGGAAGCGCCTATGACTCAACAGCTACCACGTAAACGGACGCGATGCACCTTTCTGCAGAAGCGCCTTTACCTCCTTGCATTGCTTACATTGAAAGAAATCGCCACGACTCGGTGATGTTAGCCGACTCCCGCTCAAGGGGTCTGTCTGTTTGATTCTCACCCAAAGGGTCATGCTCTGACATTTCCCGCAGAATTGCATCTCGGTTTGTTCTTTCATGGGACTGTTGCCGAATAGCGTTTTTGTCACTTTTTGTCCAAAATAACCCTTATTTCTGCGTGGCAAAAACGACGATTTTGCCATTCGGCAACAGTCCCTTCATAACAGCAGTGAGTTTGAAACATTAGTTTCCATCGCTTTTTCCATTTGATTTTGGTTGTCAAAGTGCTCCGAAAAGAACACGCGGAACTCTCTGCTCCGCCTTTCGGCGGATAGGCAACAAAAAATCCCGCCCTTAGTACATAATTCGCCAGTCGGCGAATTGCGTAATAAGGGCGGGATTCTCTATCCGCGATACACTGCATTTTTACTCGCAAGTGTCGTCGGTTAAAAGCCCACGGTGCCACCTTACTTCCGCCCCACTGGAACAGTGACTTGTAACAAGCAACTGGAACAGTAAGACGTTCTCATCAGCTCGTACTCATCGCGGAAGACACTGATTAGCTCATGGGTACGGGAGCTGCCGGACTTCCACATGTTCGCGCGGCGGACTAGCAGAAGCCACCTTTCCGCCTTTTGCATCGGCGGGTTGTTAGGCCCAACCCCCGCTTCTTTCGAAGCAGGGACCTAAAAGGTTTTACAGATGTAATGTGCTACCTCCTAAAAGGATAGCAGAGCATGAAAAGCTGTCAACAGCATTTTGTGAATAAGTGTATTTGAGGGCGGCGGACTGAAAGCGCATTCAGCCTCTTGAGCACTCGTCCAGACTGTGGCATTCTATAGCTTCCTTTGTCGAAGCGCGCTTGATCATGGAAAAAATACAGTACCCCCACATACGCCTCAAGGACATTCTGCGCGCTTTCTGGAAAGGAGCACACCGTTACAAGTGGCGCCTGTGCCTGCTGGTTAGTTCCGTTGGCGTCGTCGGCATCGTGGAAATCATCGTGCCGCTGTTTTATAAGCGGTTTTTTGACGTCATCATTGCCGCCACGGATAAGGCAAAGACCGCGCAAATTCTTATTGAGATTATCGTCTACATACTCGGGTTGAACCTTCTCATCTGGCTCTTTTATCGCATCGCGACGTTCGTTGATAACCGTTTTTTGACGGATATGGCCGCGGTTCTGCGCCAGAACGCGTTTGACTATCTAATACATCACTCTTCCTCGTTTTTCAACAACAACTTCACTGGCTCGCTTGTACAGCGCGTGAACCGATTCGCGCGCGCCTTCGACCGCCTCGCCGACAAGATAATCTGGCAGGTGATACCGCTCCTTCTAAAGATACTGGGTGTCGGAATCGTGCTCTACTTCTATAAGCCGATGATGGCGCTTATTATGCTCTGTTGGACGCTTCTCTTCTTGTTTTTCAATTACCTGGTCTCAATGTGGAAGCTTACGTATGACATTCGGGTATCGGAAGCTGACTCGAAAACCACCGGCATCCTTGCCGATACGATTACCAACCACAGTGCCGTACAGTTCTTTACCGGCGCCATGTACGAGTCGCGCAATTTCAGGAAGGTAACGGAGCATCAGGCGCGGGCGCACAAGCTCTCGCTTGACATTAGCGCGCTTGTTGAAGCGGGCCAGGCGTTTCTCATTTTTCTTATAGAATTCTTCGTTTTCTACATTACCGTCGGTGCATGGCAGGCCGATGCGGCCACGATAGGTTTTTTCGTGCTCATGCAGGCTTATATCCTGGGTCTCACGCACCGCCTCTGGGAATTTTCTCGCGTCGTACGCGACCTGTATGAAAGTTACGCCGACGCCAAAGAAATGGTTGAGATTATGCACCTTCCGTACGAGATACAAGATACGCCGATGGCAAAGCCGCTTCAGGTTAAAAACGGAAAAATTGAATTCAGAAGTGTCTCTTTCGGTTTTCAAAAGGCGCGCGAAGTGCTTCACGATTTGAGCATTAATATCGCCCCGGGAGAAAAAGTAGCTCTGGTCGGACCTTCGGGAGCCGGTAAGTCAACTATTATAAAATTGCTCCTCCGCGCACACGAACTTACAAAGGGTCAAATCTTTATTGACGGACAGGATATAGCGTCCGTCACGCTTGAGAGTCTGCGACAAAATATCGGCCTTGTGCCGCAAGACACGCTCCTTTTTCATCGTACGCTTAAGGAAAATATCCGCTACGGTCGCATGGAGGCGGTTAACGAAGAGGTTTGGCGAGCGGCTTGTCTTTCGCATTCCGACGAATTCATCAAGGATTTATCATATGGTATTGAGACATATGTGGGAGAGCGCGGTATTAAGCTCTCCGGCGGAGAACGACAAAGGGTTTCTATCGCGCGAGCGATTCTTAAGAACTCGCCTATATTGGTGCTTGACGAGGCGACATCAAGTCTCGACTCGCGTTCCGAAATGCTTATTCAGGACGCCCTTGATACGCTTATGCGCGGGAAGACGGTGATTGTCATCGCGCACCGGCTTTCCACTATCAAAAAGATGGACCGCATCGTTGTTTTGGAGAAAGGGCGCGTTGTGGAAACAGGCACACATGATGAGCTGCTCGCTAAGGAGATGGGGCTTTATAACGTGCTGTGGACTTTGCAGGCTGGAGGATTTATACGGGACGGCGCGCAAATGGAAGACATTTCGGAGACGATGGAGTCTCCTTTGCAGGATGAAAATGGGAACGTGTCGGCTGAAGGTGAGAATGTGAATACTCCGAAGGGTCATTCGGCGCCTGAAGTATAGAATTCATATGATTATTCTTGGCATTGAGACAAGTTGCGATGAGACGGCGCTTGCCCTGATTGAGGCGGAGGGTAATTCTGTTGGGGTACTTTCAGACATCACTCACTCGCAGGCGGCGCTCCACGCAAAATACGGCGGTGTGTTTCCAAACCTTGCGAAGCGAGAACACAGCAAGAATTTGATTCCATTATTGAAGACAGCGCTTGTGGAATCAAATTTAATTTCTAATTCATCTAATTGTCTAATTTCTAAACAAACTGAAAAAGGATTGGCAAAGATGTTAAACAGAGAACCTGAATTACTCGCAGAGTTTCTGAAGTTTATTCCAACCATCGCACCCCCCTCAATTGACCTCATCGCGGTTACCGAAGGGCCCGGGCTTGAACCTGCGCTCTGGGTCGGCATCAACTTCGCAAGGGCGCTTAGCACGGTGTGGAATATTCCGGTGGCGCCGGTCAATCATATGGAAGGACACATCGTCTCGGCGCTGCTGCGCCGAAGCGATATGAATAATGAAGGAGGAATTAAGAATTCAGTTAAAACTGATAAACAAGCGCTTTCCGAATCTTCCATAATTCATAATTCGGAATTCATACTTCATTCTCCAAGCTTCCCCGCTCTGGCTCTGCTCATCTCCGGCGGGCATACAGAATTGGTGCTCATAAAAAAACTGGGGCAATACGAAACTATCGGCGAAACAAAGGACGACGCCATCGGCGAGGCGTTTGACAAAGTCGCTCGGATTCTCGGGCTAAAATACCCCGGTGGGCCAGAAATCTCAAAACTCGCCGGAAAAGCAAGGCAGGAAAAACAAGGTTCGACCTTGGAGTCAGAAAAAAGGTCGGACCTTGTCTTGCCACGGCCGATGCTACATTCGGGCGACTACAACTTCTCCTTTTCCGGCCTCAAAACCGCCGTTTTATACACCGTCACGGAACTCCCAAAACTTACGGAAAAAATAAAAGTAGCATTGGCGCGCGAGTTTGAGGACGCGGTCACGGAGGTGCTCACTTCCAAAACCACCAAAGCCATCAAGAAATTTGGCATAGAGACCCTCATCATCGCCGGCGGGGTAATTGCCAACACGCACATCCGCGCTTCCTTTGAAGAACTTCGCGCAACTGCTTTCCCTTCTCTTGAGTTCCTCATCCCCGAAATTCCCCACTCCACCGACAACGCACTTATGATTGCGGTGGCGGGATTTTTGCGACTATCGCGGAAAGGCGACTCGACAAAGGCCTCCGCCGAGCCGCTACTCGCAAAGGGCGATTTGCGGCTTGACGAGAAATAGAGAATGTACTATGTTACTGCTTGGCCAAGCGGTTCGGGGGAAACAAAATCTTTAGCGTTCAGTCGCCGAAGGGTGCAGAGGCGCTAGTAGATTCCGGCATCAAGCAAGAGAGCTCTATGCTTGAAAGAATCGGCGGAGGAACAGCGTTCTTCCAGAACCCGAACCGTTCGTTGCTTTCCATCCTTTTCAGGCGCGATGCTCCCCGTAGGAGTTCCGTTTGAAAAGGACTGTCCCCAACTCCGTGCGCAGCCCGCTTTATTGAAGTGGCGCACGGAGTTTTCCTTTTTTTGAAAAAAGCTCCTATTCTTGCTACTATCTTCCTGTGATTCCCGACAAATTCTTAAAGCCGTACAACCCGAAAGAGACGGAGGAGCGTATCTACAAGCTCTGGGAGGAGAGCGGTTTTTTTAATCCCGATAACCTTCCTTCCAGCCTTCAGTCTCCAGCCTCCAGTTTTTCCATGGTTATGCCGCCTACGAACGCCAATGGCAATCTCCATGCCGGACACGGACTTGTTATGGCGATTGAGGACATCATCATCCGTTACAAAAGAATGCGCGGGTACAGAGCGCTCTGGCTTCCCGGGCTGGACCACGCTGGTTTTGAGACGCAAATCGTGTATGAAAAGCAACTGGAAAAAGAGGGACGGTCCCGCTTTGAGATTGAACCGAAAAAACTATATGAAGAAATTCTTGATTTTACGCTCACAAATTCCGCCAACATTAGGTCGCAGGTGAGAAAAATGGGGGCATCATGCGACTGGTCGCGCGAAAAGTTCACGCTGGACCCCGACATTGTAAAAATCGTTTACCAGACATTCAAAAAACTCGGGGATGACGGACTGGTGTATCGCGGTAATCGCATCGTTTCGTGGTGTCCAAAACATCAAACGTCTTTTTCGGACCTTGAAATTGAAGATGTGGAAAAAGTGGAACCGTTTTATTATTTCAAATACGGTCCGTTTATCATCGGAACTTCCCGTCCGGAAACAAAATTCGGCGACAAATACGTTGTCATGCACCCGGACGATGAGCGATACGCAAAGTACAAAGACGGACAAAAGATTAATCTGGAGTGGATAAACGGCGAGATAACCGCGACCGTGGTGAAGGATGAGGCAGTTGACATGAAATTCGGAAGCGGAGTCATGACCATTACGCCCTTTCACGATGCAACCGACTTTGACATTGCCCTGCGCCACAACCTTGATAAAGAACAGATTATTGACGAGCGCGGAAGGCTGCTCCCCATCGCGGGAGAGTTTGCCGCCATGCCGATATCAAAGGCGCGGCCTCTTATCGTTGAAAAGCTCAAGAAAAAGGGACTATTGGAAAGGGTTGATGAGAGCTATGCGCATACCGTTCGCACCTGCTACAAATGCGGAACAATCATTGAGCCGCAGATACGCAATCAGTGGTTTATACAGATGAAGCCGCTGGCGGAAAAGGCGTTACAGTCGATTCGCGCGGGCGAGATTACCTACATTCCAGAGCATTACAGAAAAATCACCGTGCATTGGCTTGAAGACATACGTGATTGGAACATCTCCCGGCAGATTGTATGGGGCATTCCCATACCGGCAAAAATCTGCGAGCGATGCGGCGCCGGTTTTATCGACGTGGAAGAAACGGTGCGAACATGCAAAAAATGCGGGGGTGAGGTTTCGCCGGACAAAGACACTTTTGACACATGGTTTTCATCCGCCCAGTGGCCGTTTGCGACGCTTGGATTTCCCCACGGGAAAGATTTTAAGGAATTCTACCCGACTGATGTGATGGAGACCGCCGGAGAAATTATTTTTTTCTGGGTGGCGCGAATGATAATGCTCGGCCTCTATGTGACCGGGAAGGTGCCGTTTAGGATGGTATATCTGCACGGTCTTGTGCTGGACGCTACGGGAAACAAAATGAGCAAGAGCAGGGGAAATGTCATCAATCCGCTCGATTTGACGGACAAATTCGGTACAGACGCGTTTAGAATCGGCCTCGTGGTCGGAAATACCCCGGGGACTTCCCTCTCGCTTTCGGAAGACAAGATTCGCTCGTACAAGCACTTCGCGAACAAACTCTGGAACATCGCGCGATTTATCATTGAAAACACCGAAGGGGAAAAAATGGAAGAGTATTTCAGCGTATCCTCGCCAAAAGACGCGGCACTCCGGGAAGAACTTCAAGCGACGCTCTCCGACATAGCCAATGACATGGATGCCAGCCGATTCTATCTGGCGGCTCCCAAACTATATCACTACGCATGGCATACGCTTGCGGATACCATTGTTGAGGAAAGCAAAAAGGTGTTCAAGACGGGAACAGACGAGGAGCGGATATCGCGGAAGCAGTTTCTGTTCCGCGCGCTTGATGCACTGCTCAAGGCGTTGCATCCGTTCGTGCCATTTGTCACCGAAGAAATCTGGCAATTATGGAGACGGCCGACAGAAAAAGAAGGGATGCTTATGATTCAAGAATGGCCAAGTCGTAACGGAAAGTAGATTGTGGCGCGTAGCAAGTAAAAGAGAGTGTAGTAGAATAGAGCATACATCATGATTTTTAATCTACTGTCTGCCTTCTACTAGCTACCTTCTTAGCCCATGTCGTTTTCGACGTTGTCTTTCTCTCTCCTCGGCGGCGTTCTTCCCGCGCTCTTCTGGCTTTGGTTCTGGCTGCGCGAAGACCGGCTTCATCCGGAACCGCGTCGACTTATTATTCTGTCGTTTCTGCTCGGTATGGCCGCGGTGCTCGTCGCCGTTCCCATGGAGCAATCGCTGTGCGGAAGGATAATGGGGAACAGCGGAACGGGGTGCGCGATGGAACTTCCCCTGACGGGAAAAGTCTTTGCCATAATTGTCGGACTTTCCGTCATTGAGGAAGTGCTGAAGTTTGCCGCTTCCTACTTCGGCGCTCTGCGCCGGCGCGATAATGACGAACCGATTGATTCGCTCATCTACCTCATTACGGTCGCGCTCGGATTCGCGGCTCTGGAGAACACGCTGTTCCTCGCGGGGGCGATAAAAACGGGCGGGATTATCGCCGGTTTTGACATTGGGGTGCTTCGTTTTATCGGGGCGACACTCCTCCATGTGGTCTCGTCCGGCGCGCTTGGATTCTTTCTTGCGCTTGGATTCTATCAGCGCGGCAAAATACGGAAGGTGGACGCGGCAGTGGGCGTTCTTGCCGCCATTCTATTGCATACACTCTTCAACTTGTTTATACTTAACAATGAAGCGAGCGGCCTGCACCTGTTCAGCGTATTCGCGTTCGTTTGGCTCGCCGTCGTTCTGCTTCTTATTGGGTTCGAGAAAGTGAAGCAATTTAAAGGTTAGTATAATTAGGACTTACGCATTTCTTCCTTTTCTGTCATTCCCGCCCCCGATCAGGTCGAGGGCAGGCTACGGCGGGAATCCAGTATTCGGCCGTTTTTTAACGCCCTGGATTCCCGTTCCCCGCCTTCGCGAGGACAAGCTTCACGGGAATGACACCGATTGCGTAAGTCCTAATAATGCAAATATCACGAACGAAGAATGCGAATACCGCGAATTATTCGCTTGCTTTATTCGTAGAAATTCCTAATTTGCAGCATTCGAATTATAATTTGTAGCATTCGCATTAAAATGTATGAAGGACAAACGATCTTTTTTTGAACGGCTCACGGGAGCAGTGAACCCGCAAGAAGTTGAGGAGGAGGAAGAGGCAACATCGGGACGGCATCTCCCGATTAGGAGCGCGGATAAGCGCGGGGTAGCGCGAGTTGAGGAAGAAACCGCGCCGGAGGAGGGGGAGCTTACCGTAGACGTGTATCAGACCCCGGATGATATCATCATCAAGACGATTGTCGCGGGCGTGCGGCCGGAAGATTTGGACGTTTCCATTACCCGCGACATGGTGACCATTCGCGGTTCTCGGCAAGAGTCAAGCGAGATAAATGACGGAGATTATTTTCACCGAGAATTATACTGGGGTTCGTTTTCACGCAACATTCTTCTGCCGCAGGAAATTGACGTGGACGCCTCTGAAGCGAGTGAAAAACACGGCCTCCTTACGCTCCGGCTTCCCAAGCTTGATAAGAGTCGGCAGACGAAACTGAAAGTGAGAAGTAGTTAGTAGATAGTAGTGAGTAGCTGGTAGAAAAGGGAGCGGGCGGAGGTTCGATAGCGTCCGTGCGCCTGTTCGGCTTGAAACTCTCATGAAGCTAGGTTAGCATGGACAAAATGCCGAGTTGGCTCCCGAAGGAGAGCAAAACTTCCTACAGGGCAGGCTGTGGACTTTTTAGCACATCATCATTATTCTGTTCTGGCAAAGCAGAGCAAAAAATGCCGAGGTAGCTCAGTTGGTAGAGCGCTTCCCTGAAGAGGAATAGGTCCCCAGTTCGATCCTGGGCCTCGGCACCAAGACAAAACTGGACGGCTTTTTGAGAGCCAATTCGTGGGCGGCACAAAGTGCCGCCCATTGATTTTGCCCTAATGAATCCTCTCCGCTCGGCGCGCGCAGGCGCGCCTCGCGGTTAGCCAAAACGAGGTTCGAGCCGAAAAGTTTTTCGGTAGCAACCTTTTTCTCAAAAAGGTTGCTCTCTTGTGCGATTTTAGGCAGAGATTCTGCCTCTTTTATCCATTCCGACATAGGTTCGAGCCAGCCAGTCCGCTTTTGTTCAAGACGGGTGGATTGCTCCTCCAGCGACTTCTTTTCGCTTAATAATTTTGATTTTTCAAATCGGTATGTTTCGCGTTCGATGTCCTGTTCCAAGTAGCCGTCAAGAAGTCGCTGGAGTTTCGTGGTGATAGCTAGAATTTTCTCTCGCGATTCTTGAACAAAAGCGGTTGAGAATTGGGCGGTATCCACTTTGTCTTTTTCTAACTTTTTTCTCAATCCTGCCGCCCAATCCGGTCTCAAAGAAAATTTTTGAATTAGAGAGGATAACTGCCGATCCAGTTCTTCTTCACGGACATACGGCTGGCTACAAACTATATTCTTCTTGGTGCAACGGTAGTAAGTATGACCTTTCTGGATTTCGGCAGTTATCATGCGTCCGCACTCATTACAGCGTAGTAAGCCGACAAGTGGTTTTTCAACTTTACCTTTGGTTTTAGGTTTTCCTCTCTGCTTCAATACTTCTTGGACTTTATCAAAAATTTTCTTTGAAACAACTGGCTGGTGCTTGCCTTCGTGAATTTCACCGGCATAGCGAAAATGGCCATAGTAAAACGGATTGGAAAGGATAAAAGAAATTCTGTCTCGGTGGAATCGCTTGCCGCCTTTAGATACGATTCCATGTTGCGCCAAAAAGTTTGAGATGTCTTCGAGGCGCGAGTTATTTTGCGCATACAGCTCAAATACTTTACGAATGAGTGAGGCGCGTTTTTTATTTACTACAACGGTTTTGGTACGCGAGTCGTTCAAGTAGCCGATAGGTGCAAGCGAAGGATATTCTCCGCGCCTCACTTTTTGGCGCAATCCTCTTTTCGTATTCTCGGCAAGCGAATCCACATAGTATTTGCTTTGCCCAAAGGCGATATTGAGCATGAACTTGCCTTGCGAGGTGTTTTCGCACCAAAAGGTAGGAAACTTCAAGCCCGCAAGTTTTTCGCTGTCCAAGAGGAAGATAAGCAGTCCTCCGTCCACAGAATTGCGCGCCAGTCGGTCAGGGTGCCATGCCAAAATTCCGTTCGCATCGCCTTGCTCAATACGCTTTGTCATTTCGCTAAATATCGGTCTGCCCGGAATTTTGGCGGACTGCTTCTCGATAAACTCCTCAACAATGTTTAATCCTTCGGTTTTAGCGTAGGCGCGCAATTCTGTGATCTGGTCTTCAATCGAGCGCACCTGCTTATCTTCCACATCAGTGGACTTGCGCGCATACAAAAAGAATTTTTGCGGAGATATATTTTGCATAAAGCCATTATAGCAAAAATTCTTTTTGTTAGGCAAAGCAAATTCGAGATAGAATTTGAAATCGCACAAGAGCGAACCTCGTTTTGGCCAACCGCGAGGCGCGCCTGCGCGCGCCGAGCGGAGAGGATTCATTAGGGCAAAATCAATGGGCGGCACTTTGTGCCGCCCACGAATTGGCTCTCAAAAAGCCGTCCAGTTTTGTCTTGGTGTATTTATACAACCACGCTCGAACCTATTTTAGCAAGAATTTCTGAAATGAACGAACGCTCCGCCCCGCCGTCGTGCCGCCAAGCGGCATTGCCTCGCAGAAAAATTGCCTTTTCCTTTTAAGAATTAAAAAGATGACGTGCGAAAAATAAAAAAATGTAAAGGCAATTTTCCTGCTCGGCTCCGCGCTCAATC
>Ga0209343_10003589_pt1 | contig 19472 bp, 17 predicted proteins | sample RifCSPlowO2_02_FD_184026 | JGI IMG/M metagenome (GOLD analysis project Ga0209343, IMG submission 184026) | Groundwater microbial communities from Rifle, Colorado - Rifle CSP2_plank lowO2_0.2 (SPAdes) (version 2) | ecosystem: Environmental > Aquatic > Deep subsurface > Groundwater | place... | reverse complement strand
TTGCGGACGCACGTGGTCAGGCAAGGTGCGCGCCAATGCAGTGCAGGCCTCTGAAAACTCATGCGGCACACTGTATTTGCGCACCGCAATTTCAATCTCCATGCCGGGGTCGTCGACCTCGCCGAGGATTTCCTTGATGCGCCCAACCGGCTGTCCGTACAGGGACGGTGGCTCGGTCAACTCAACGACCACGACCTGACCCGGCTTGGCCAGGCCGGTCGCCGATTTGGGAATCAAGACATCCTGCCCGTAGCATTTGTCTTCCGGCACCACAATCCAGATGCCGCTTTCCTGCAACAAGCGCCCGATGATGGTTTGACTTGTTCTTTCGATGATCTCAAGCACGCGGCCTTCGGGGCGACCTTTGCGATCACTGCGCACAATACGCACCTTGACCCGGTCCTTGTGCAGCACGGCACGCATCTCGTTGGGGGGCAAATAGATGTCCGGTTGACCGTCATCACGGGTCACAAACCCATGTCCATCACGGTGACCCAGCACGGTTCCTTCAACTTCGTCCAGCAAGCCGCTGGTTTGGCTAATATTTTTGATACAATAATCCTCTTTCCTGAAATGCCCGGATGGCGGAATTGGTAGACGCGCACGGTTCAGGTCCGTGTGCCGAAAGGTGTGGAGGTTCGAGTCCTCTTCCGGGCACCAATGTTAATGAAAACCAGAGATCTTCTAGCAAGATTTCTGGTTTTTTTTTGGCCAGGAAGCACTGCACTTGCATTGGCTCCTGGCTTGTCCTGAAATATTCCAAGGCTTGAATCTTAGAACGGCTGAGCCACAAGATCGTGACCCTGTGCACCGACAATGCGCGCTTTGGTGAATTCACCAACCCGTAAAGTCTTGCTGATTTTTTCCGGCGGCAGCAGTTTCACCACGCCATCAATTTCAGGCGCATCGGCATAGGAGCGGCCGAGGCCACCCTTTTTGCCCAAACCAGGCGCCGAATCAACCAACACTTGCATCGTGGCACCGATGCGCTGTTGCAGCTTGGCGCTTGAGACTGCCTCGGCGACCGCCATGAAGCGTGCGCGCCGCTCTTCGCGCAATTCAATCGGCAACATACCGCCAATGTCATTGGCGACAGCACCCTGCACCGGGCTGTAGGCAAAGCAGCCGGCACGGTCAATTTGAGCCTCCCGCATGAAATCGAGCAAATGTGAAAACTCTTCTTCCGTCTCGCCCGGAAATCCTGCGATGAACGTGCTGCGCACCACAATATCGGGACAGACCTCACGCCAGCGCTGGATGCGCTCCAGGTTTTTCTCGCCGCTGGCCGGGCGTTTCATGCGCTTGAGCACCTCCGGGTGACTGTGTTGCAGAGGCACATCCAGGTAGGGCAACACTTTGCCGGCGGCCATCAAGGGCAACAAGTCATCGACACTCGGGTACGGGTAAACATAATGCAAACGCACCCAGGCACCATAAGGCTCGGCCATGTCGCCCAGTGCTGCGGCAAGTTCCAGCAGGCGAGTCTTGGTGGGTTTGCCATCCCAGAAACCGGTGCGGTATTTGACATCCACGCCATACGCTGACGTGTCCTGGCTGATCACCAGCAACTCTTTCACACCGCCTTCAAACAGGGCGCTCGCTTCCTTGAGCACGTCACCAATCGGGCGCGACACCAGATCGCCGCGCATCGACGGAATGATACAAAAAGTACAGCGGTGGTTGCAGCCTTCGCTGATCTTGATGTAGGCGTAGTGCCGGGGCGTGAGCTTGATGCCCGCCACACCGAAAGCATTGGGCACCAAATCAATAAACGGGTCGTGCGGCTTGGGCAGGTTGGCATGCACCGCATCCATCACCTCCTGCGTTGCCTGCGGGCCGGTCACGGCCAGCACGCTCGGGTGCATTTGCCGCACCAGGTTGCCACCACCCTCGGCGGCTTTGGCGCCCAAACAACCGGTGACGATCACCTTGCCGTTTTCGGCCAGCGCTTCACCGATGGTGTCCAGGCTCTCTTTGACTGCATCATCGATAAAACCACAAGTGTTGACGATCACCAGATCGGCACCCTCAAATGTCTTGGAGGTCTGATAACCCTCGGCGCTCAATTGCGTGAGGATCAGTTCGGAATCTGTCAGCGCCTTGGCGCAACCCAAGCTGACGAAACCGACTTTGGGTGCTGTATTGCTTTTTGTAATAACTTCGCTCATAAATAAATTGTTCCAGCATTCGCGCCACGATCAGCGTTTGATGCCAAACGCCCCGAGCATCTGACCGGTCTGTTTTTGCATCTGTTCCTGCATTTGCTCGAACAGGTTTTTGGATTGTTCCAGTTTGCCGCCCAGCATGCTCTGCAGCACGGGGGACTGCAATGCCATGAACTGGGTCCACATTTCCGGTGACAGACCTTTGCTTTGTTCTGCAAATTTGGCCTGAACGTCCATCAATTGCTGCATGTTTTTTTCCAGGTAGCCGCCCATGAAACCCTGCATGGCATGGCCATAGAAACGGATCACACTGGCCAGCACCGGCGCGGTGAACATGGGAGAGTCATTGGACTCTTCTTCCAGAATGATTTGAAGCAGGATGCTGCGCGTCAGGTCTTCGCCGGTTTTGACATCCATCACGACAAAGGGCTCACTGTCCATCACCAGGCGTTTGACCTGGGCCAGCGTGATGTAACTCGACGTGTCGGTGTCGTAAAGGCGTCGGTTAGGGTATTTTTTTATGATCCGCTGGGTGACTTTTGGCTCAGCGACTTTCTTGGATTGCATGGGATTCCCTTAAGCACAGTTCGAAGCTGAAATAGCTGTATTGCACTGCAGCACATTTTAGGGATTACACCAGCACTAACGTCCCGAGGTTTACCCTGAGGCCAAGTGCAACTGAAAATAATTGCCGGCACAACGGGACTCAAAGCGATCAAATTACAGTCCAAGCAACGCATTTTAACCGCCTATCAAGACAACAGGCGCCAACACACCCTCAATACCCGGCAATCTTAAAATGCCTTGCCGGCGTCCCTGAACTCGTCAAGCAGATCAGCCAACAGGCTTGTTAAACCAGCGCCTGGCGCTTGGCCACCCGATCAGCGACAAAAGCAAAGGCAAAAATCAGCCCTTCGGCCATGGATTGTTCGATGGCATGACGTTCATGCTCAGTCAGGTAGAACATCATGTCCACATCGTGCCGGACATAACGCGCAGGCAGGCGGTTTAATGCGACACAGGCCACATCAGCCAGCATATCGGACGTGAAACCCGGGTGCGCCGCAGACTGCCGGGCCACCGCCTCAAACACCAGTCGTTCGTAATAGTTGTGAACCTGTTCAAAATTGATAACCATGAAATCCTCCCAAATATCGCCAGACATCAAGCCTTCAACAAAACCACCTTAGCAGCTCCCCTGGCCCCTGACAAGCACAATCATCCTGAAAAAGGATGAGAAAAACTTCCGTGACTGTGGCAGTGCGACTGATGATAGCTATGAAACATGTAGCACGTCTTCAATCTGCGCTATAGTTTCGGCCGGCGCCGGAAAACTACAGATATCAAATGTCTGACGACTTTTGCCAGTTCAAGACGCTCGTCGATCAATCAATACCAAAAGGAGAGTTGTCTCATGAGTTCCAAAGAAAATGCTGCAATCGGTCAACTGCTTGAACTTCTCGAGTCGCGTTATGCCATTCGGGTTCTGTGGGCCTTGAGGGACGGTCACGCGCAGACTTTTCGATTGCTGCAGGACAGCGTAGGCACCATTACTCCCAACACGCTGAACACCCGCATCAAGAATCTGCGCGCAGCCGGGCTGGTCGATCACGGCAATGAGGGCTACGTCGTCACGACTTTGGGGGCGGATCTGCTCAAACGCTTGGCCGACCTGCCGGCATTTGCCACCAAATGGGTGGCAACCCTTGCCAAGAAAGACATTTGAACACCCCGGTCTGCTGAGACTATTTTTTATTAATGGCTGTAGCCCTTGTAAACAGGGCGTATTAAGCTATATCTTTTATAGCAAACAAGGACTTCAACATGACAACGACCCCCTCTGGACTTCAATATGAAGACACCATAATCGGCTCTGGCCCAAAGGCGACCAAGGGCCAAAGCGTCACGGTTCACTACACCGGCTGGCTTTATAACGACGGCGTTCAAGGTGCCAAGTTTGACTCCAGCAAAGATCGCAACGACCCGTTTGTCTTTTCGCTGGGCGCCGGTATGGTGATTCGAGGCTGGGACGAAGGCGTGGCAGGCATGCAGGTAGGCGGCTCGCGCACCCTGATCATCCCGGCGGCGCTGGGTTATGGCGCGCGCGGTGCCGGTGGTGTCATTCCGCCCAATGCCACATTGAAGTTTGACGTCGAACTGCTCGGCCTGTCAGGCTGACCTGCTGCGCCACCAAGCGGCTTACCCAACGGCCCGGCGCCACATCCGGCGCGCTCGCTTTGTTCCTGAGCCAGCTTTCGGCTCGTACGTCTTGCGCTCTTGAATTGTCTGTGTATGGCCCCATATCGAGGGCTTAGTATTTGAAATTTAGCTCAACAGCATGTCTGAATCCAAACCAAACCAAACCCAACCACCTGCTACCGGGTATCAAAGCACCGAAGAAATGATCGCCGCGCAGGGCGCCTATGAGTCGGACGCTTTATCGCGGGCACAAGCCGATCTGGCTGAATTACAAGCCAAAAGCGCTGAACTCGCCGACCAGTATCTGCGGGCCAAGGCCGAGGCTGACAACGCCCGGCGCCGAGCCGAAGACGAAATCTCAAAGGCGCGCAAGTTCGCGGTCGAGGCTTTTGCCGAAAGTCTGCTGCCCGTGGCAGACAGCCTGGAGGCGGGCCTGATCATCAAGGACGCCACCATTGACCATCTTCGCGAAGGTGCCCAGGCGACCCTGCGCCAATTGCTGGCAGCGCTGGAGCGCAACAAGGTGATTCCCATCAACCCACAGCCTGGGACGACTAAATTTGATCCCCATCAGCACCAGGCCATCAGCGTGGTGCCCTCGGAGTTCGATGCCAACACCGTGGTCACGGTGCTGCAAAAAGGTTACGCCATCGCCGATCGCGTGCTGCGTCCAGCGCTGGTCACCGTCGCCGCACCAAAATAATTAGCAACGTGATGGTCATCGTGACTTGAAAATTTTCGGCTGATCCACACGTTAAAAGCATCTGACTTTCATTTAAGGAAAAATCATGGGAAGAATCATCGGCATCGATCTGGGCACCACCAACAGTTGCGTCGCCATCATGGAGGGCAACACGCCCAAGGTCATTGAAAACTCTGAAGGGGCGCGCACCACGCCGTCCATCATTGCTTATCAGGAAGACGGCGAAGTACTGGTCGGCGCCTCGGCCAAGCGTCAGGCGGTGACCAACCCGAAGAACACGCTGTACGCCGTCAAGCGGCTGATTGGCCGCAAGTTCACTGAAAAGGAAGTCCAGAAAGACATCAACCTGATGCCTTACAAAATTGCAGCCGCTGACAATGGTGACGCCTGGGTCGAAGTGCGCGGCAACCGGATGGCGCCCCAGCAGGTCAGCGCCGATGTGCTGCGCAAAATGAAAAAGACGGCCGAGGACTACCTGGGCGAAACCGTCACCGAGGCCGTTATTACGGTGCCGGCTTATTTCAATGACGCACAGCGTCAGGCCACCAAAGACGCGGGTCGCATTGCCGGACTCGATGTCAAACGCATCATCAACGAACCGACCGCTGCAGCACTGGCTTACGGCCTGGACAAAACTGAAAAAGGCGACCGCAAAATCGCGGTTTTTGACTTGGGTGGTGGCACTTTTGACGTGTCCATCATTGAAATTGCCGACGTTGACGGCGAAAAGCAGTTTGAAGTTTTGTCCACCAACGGCGACACGTTCCTGGGCGGCGAAGATTTTGACCAACGCATCATCGACTTCGTCATCGCCGAGTTCAAGAAAGAGCAAGGGGTTGATCTGGGCAAGGACGTGCTGGCCCTGCAGCGCCTGAAAGAAGCCGCCGAGAAGGCCAAGATTGAGCTCTCCAGCAGTGCGCAGACTGACATCAACCTGCCGTACGTGACGGCCGATGCTTCCGGCCCGAAACACCTGAGCATCAAGCTCACCCGCGCCAAGCTTGAGTCGCTGGTTGAAGAATTGATCGAACGCACCATTGCGCCCTGCCGCACTGCCATCAAGGACGCTGGTGTCAACGTGGCTGACATCAACGACGTGATTCTGGTCGGCGGGATGACGCGCATGCCCAAGGTGCAGGAAAAGGTCAAGGAATTGTTTGGACGCGAACCGCGCAAGGACGTGAACCCGGACGAAGCCGTGGCCGTCGGTGCTGCCATTCAAGGCCAGGTGCTGTCCGGTGACCGCAAGGACGTGTTGTTGCTCGACGTGACCCCGTTGAGCCTGGGTATCGAGACGCTGGGCGGTGTCATGACCAAGATGATCACCAAGAACACCACCATCCCGACCAAGTTTGCACAGACCTTCTCGACCGCCGACGACAACCAGCCTGCGGTGACCATCAAGGTGTTTCAGGGCGAACGCGAAATCGCCGCTGGCAACAAGATGCTGGGTGAGTTCAACCTGGAAGGCATTCCACCGTCCGCCCGGGGCACACCGCAAATTGAAGTGTCGTTTGACATCGACGCCAACGGCATCCTGCATGTGGGCGCCAAGGACAAAGGCACGGGTAAAGAAAACAAGATCACCATCAAGGCCAATTCCGGCTTGAGCGAAGCAGAGATTCAGCAAATGGTGAAAGACGCTGAATTGAACGCCGCCGACGACAAGCGCAAGCTTGAGCTGGTGCAAGCCAAGAACCAGGCCGATGCCAGTTTGCACAGCGTGAAGAAGAGCCTGACCGAATACGGCGACAAGCTCGAAGCCGGCGAGAAGGAAAAGATCGAAGAGGCGATCAAGCACCTAGAAGAAGCCATCAAAGGTGACGATAAGGCACATATTGATGAAAAGAGCACCGCTTTGATGACCATCAGCCAGAAGCTGGGCGAGAAAATGTATGCCGACATGCAGGCCAAACAGGCCGCTGAAGCGGGCGCAGGCGATTCAGGTGCCGAAGCGGCAGCGGGTGCACAAAACACTTCAAACCAGGCGGCTGACGACAATGTGGTCGACGCGGAAGTGAAAGAAGTCAAAAAAGGTTAAGCGCTTGCGCTGGACATTGTTGTAAACACTGAAAAGGGGCGCCGCGTTGAATATCTATTCAACGCGGCGTTTGCGTTGAAACCAGGCACTCAAAGACATGGCTAAAAGAGACTACTACGAAGTCCTGGGCGTTCCCAAGAACGCCTCTGACGAAGAAATCAAAAAGGCTTATCGCAAACATGCGATGAAGCATCACCCGGACCGCAATCAGGGCGACGCCTCCAAGGTGGCTGAGGAAAAATTCAAAGAGTCCAAGGAAGCCTACGAAATGCTGTCGGACCCGCAAAAGCGTGCGGCCTACGACCAGCATGGCCATGCCGGTGTTGATCCCAATATGCGCGGCGGACCCGGCGCGGAAGGTTATGGCGGCTTCGCCGAAGCCTTTGGCGATATTTTTGGCGACATGTTTGGCCAGCAGCGCGGTCGGGCCGGTGCGGGGGGCGGACGCCAGGTTTTCCGTGGCAGCGATCTGAGCTATGCGATGGAGGTGACGCTGGAGGAAGCGGCTCGGGGCAAGGATGCCCAGATCCGGATTCCGAGCTGGGACGCGTGCGACGTGTGCCATGGCAGCGGTGCCAAACCCGGCACCCAGGCCAAGACCTGTGGCACCTGCAACGGCTCGGGCGCAGTGCAAATGCGCCAGGGCTTTTTCAGCGTGCAGCAAACCTGCCCGACCTGCCGCGGCACCGGCAAAGTCATTCCCGAGCCCTGCACGGCCTGTCATGGGCAGGGCAAGATCAAAAAGCAGAAAACGCTGGAAGTCAAGATTCCGGCCGGTATCGACGGCGGCATGCGCATTCGCAGCGCCGGCAACGGGGAGCCTGGCACCAACGGCGGCCCGGCCGGTGACCTGTACATCGAAATCCGCCTCAAGAAACACGACATTTTTGAGCGTGACGGCGATGACATCCATTGCTCGGTGCCGATCAGCATCGTCACGGCCTCATTAGGGGGCGAAATTGATGTCCCAACACTGGCCGGCAAGGCCGCCATTGATATCCCAGAAGGAACCCAAACCGGCAAGCAGTTCCGGCTGCGCGGCAAAGGTATCAAGGGCGTGCGCGCCAGCTATCCCGGCGATCTGTATTGCCACATTCTGGTGGAGACACCGGTCAAGTTGAGCGAACACCAGCGCAAGCTGCTGCGCGAGCTTGACGAGTCGCTCAAAAAAGGGGGCAGCAAACATTCGCCCAGTGGCGACAGCTGGACCGACCGGCTGAAAAGTTTTTTCAGTTGAGGAAAATCACATGACGTCATAAAAATTGACGCACCAGAAATGCCACGAAAGATTTAACTGTCTTCGTGGCATTTTTTTGTGCATAGTGTGGGCATGACATCACCGAAGCGGGAGAACTCCACATGAGCGTCAACATTACTTTTCTGGGGGGCGCCGGCACCGTCACCGGCTCCAAGTACCTGGTGCGCCACGGCGCCGAATCTCTGCTGGTGGACTGCGGCCTGTTTCAGGGCTACAAGCCGCTGCGCTTGCGCAACTGGACCCGTTTGCCGGTCGCGCCGAACCAGATTGATGCGGTCGTGCTGACCCATGCCCACCTGGACCACAGCGGCTACCTGCCGCTGCTGGTCAGGGACGGCTTCGCGGGCCATGTGCACGCCACCAGCGGCACACGCGACCTGTGCCGCATCCTGCTGCCCGACAGCGGTCACATCCAGGAAGAAGACGCTGCGTTTGCCAACCGCCACGGTTTCTCCAAACACGCGCCCGCCCTGCCCCTGTACACCCGGCAAGATGCACTCGATTGCCTGCCCCGGATAAAGGCGGTCGACTTTGGCAAGACCTTCCAGCCCATCCCCGGCTGGCGCGTCACGTTCTCCACGGCCGGGCACATTCTGGGTGCCGCCAGTGTGTTGCTGGAAGTGGCCGGACGGCGCATTCTGTTCTCAGGTGATCTGGGGCGCACCGATGACCTGATCATGAATCCCCCGGCGAAGGCACCGGCCGCCGACACGGTCTTGATCGAGTCCACCTATGGCGACCGCGAACACCCCCAGGAAGACGTGCTGGCCGAGCTGGCGCCCGCGTTGCAGAAGCTGGCCAAGCGCGGCGGCGTGGCGGTGATTCCGGTGTTTGCCGTGGGGCGGGCACAAGCCCTGCTGCACGCGATTCATCAACTCAAGCTGCGCGGCGAACTCCCCACCTCGCTACCTGTATTTCTGGACAGCCCGATGGCCGTGCACACCACCCATTTATTTGAGGCGCATCAGGGTGAACACCGGCTCAGCAGCAAGGACACCCACGCGCTGACGCACAGTGCCACCATGGTCAACAGCACCGATGAGTCACGTGCCCTGGCCAGTCGCCATGGCCCGATGGTGATTCTGTCAGCCAGTGGCATGGCCACCGGCGGGCGCGTGCTGCATCACCTCGCGCACTACGCTGGGAACCACCGGAACATGATCATCCTGACCGGCTACCAGGCGCCCGGCACCCGCGGCGCGTCCATCGCCGGTGGCGCCAAGTCGGTGCGCATCCACGGCCACGACGTGGAACTCCAGGCTGAAGTGGTGCAGTTGCAGTCGGCCTCAGCGCACGCAGACGCCAGTCAGCTGTTGGCCTGGCTGCGCACGATGCCCGAGTCACCTGACCAAGTCTATGTGACCCACGGCGAGTGGGGTGCCTCAGACGAATTTCGCAAACGCATCAAGCACGAGTTGGGCTGGCGGGCCATCATGCCGGAGCACGGCTCGACCTGGCCGACCTGAGCCAGAGCCCGCAAGCTTTGTCAGGACGTGCCCATCACCGTGCTGCGTTGCACTACCCAGCCTATTGGCCGGGCGTGACCGTCACGCTCTTGCGCAAGATTCCGCCAGCCTCGACACCACTTTGGACATTGCCCTCACCGAGAATGCGCGCCTGGCAAGCGATGCGGTCCTCACCTTGGTGGGCGTCACAGCGCCGCAGCGCATTCTGCTGATACTGGTCGGGGGCACTGTTGAGGGCACCGCGCCTGGCTTCGGCCAAGGCGTTTTTGGCCTCCCGACGGCAGGTTGCAATATCCTGGTTTGATTGCCCGCTGGCACACGCCGCCATGTCTTGGCGGTAGCGCGCCTGCGCGTCGGCCATGGCACTGGCGTTCGCCGCCAGGGCGGCTGAAGTGCACAGCAAGGTGGCCGCTGCGGCGAGGGCGAGATTGCGAAACGCAAAGCGTATGCTGGTCATGATGAACTCCTTGGTGATACGAAATGACGAATGCAGAGGGTCCGAGACCGCAAACCGCTCGTTATGGCCGGCTGGCGCATAGAGCGGCTGACTGGGTGGACCACATTGCATTGTTGAAGGCTAGGCCAAAAATACCGCGCTGTATGTGCGCTCGCGTACCGAGGCGAAAATTGTCACCAACCGCTCATTGCTGGCAGTATTGAAAAAGACAGGACTGAAGACGTCAGTCAGAGCCCGTCACAACGCCTTTAGCTTTTTGCGTGCGGCGGGTTTTGGCAACACGGCGCGAATCAAGGCCGCACAGCTTTCGACCGACATATAGCGTGGCACCGGGTAATTGGTGTCCGCTTCACGGCAGGCAGCTCTCGCCAAGGCGGGAATGTCCGCTTTGCGCAGCGCGTTCAGTTGGCGCGGAATGCCGAGGTCGTGGTTCAGCGCATCCACCGACGCCAGAAACTTCTGTGCCAGCACGTCCTCTGGTTCCCCCTGGGTCCCCACTTCAGCGTGCAGCGCCAGAACCGCCAATCTCTCATTGACGGCAGGGCCGTAAAACCGCAGGACATGCGGCAACATGATGGCATTGGCGAGACCATGCGGCGTGTGGTATTTGCCGCCGAGTTGGTGGGCAATGGCGTGGACATTGCCTACATTGGCCCGTGTGAATGCCAGGCCGGCATAGGTCGCCGCCAGCGCCATTTGTTCGCGCGCCTCGAGGTTGTTGCCGTCCTTGTAGACCGTACGCAAATTTTGATAAATCAGGCGCACCGCGGCCAGCGCCATGCGATCGGAGTCGTCGGTGGACCAGTGGCCGATGAAGGCTTCGATTGCATGGGTCAGCGCATCCATTCCGGTGGCGGCAGTGACATGGCGCGGCAGCCCGGTCATCAAGACGGGGTCCAGGGCCGCCATCTTTGGCACGATGCGGGTATCGGCAATCACCAATTTCTTCTTGTTTTCAGGGTCGGAAATGACAGCGGCCACGGTCACTTCAGAACCGGTGCCGGCGGTGGTTGGCACAGCATAGATGGGCACGGGTGCGTGCAAGCCCCTGAAATACCCGGCCAGGCTGCGCGGCGACCTGTGGTTGGCCGCCGAAAGCCCAATAGCCTTGGCGGCATCCATCGCCGAGCCACCGCCAAAGGCCACGATGGCGTCACAGCCCTCGGTCTTGAAAACCGCAATTCCTTTCTCGATCAGCGGGATGGGCGCGTCCTGGGTGATTTCATCAAACACCACAAAGGCCGTTCCGCCGTCGGTCAAGGCCTGGGTCAATCGATTCAGCAAGCCCAGACCGGAGACGATGGGGTCGGTGACGATCAGGACCTTGCGATGACCAAAGCCGCAGACAGCTTGTCCCAGCCGCGCACTTGAGCCGGGTCCCACCAGCAGGGTGGGCTGCGGTATGGGCATTAGTCGCGTCACCAGACCCGCCGCCCGCATGACGGCCGAAAGCCCCACCGAGCGCCCCACGTCCGCGATCAGATTCATGGTCAACATCGTTCTCCTGGTTGCGCTTGGTGGCCCCGGCGCTCAGAACTTGCCGCAAAACCGGCCAGTTGCGTCTGCCGAGCATTCAGTGAAATATGTCCAATTGAATGACAAGGAAGAAGGTGGCGGGTTGATCATGATCAACCCGCGAATCCGTGGCCAGCGGCAAAGTGGAAATGCCTTCACCGGACGGACACATGAAAAGAGTCGTCAGCATCAGCCTGGGCGCGCGTGCCCAGGATTTTGAGTTTGTTGCATCCTTCATGGGGCAGCAAATCCGTGTTCAGCGCCTGGGCACCGATGGCAGCACGAGCAAGGCCGTAAGCCTGCTGAAACACTGGGAAAAACACGCCGATGTGCTGGGCCTGGGGGTCGCGAAAGACAGCTACAACGTCGGTTCCCGCCGCTACATTGAAAAAGACAGCGCCCGCATGGCAGGCGTCGTCAAGCGCATCCCGGTGACCACCGGGGGTCGCTTGAACGACATCCTGCAGGAATGGGCTTTGCGCCATGTGCAGATCAAGCTGGGCAACTATTTCAACAACGCCAGAACCCTGTTTTTTTCCGGCATGAGCAACTACAAGCTGGCAACGTGCATGGCGGAGTACAGCCAGAACCTGCAGTTTGCCGATCCGCTGTTGCAGTTCGGGGTGCCCAAGCTCCTGAGCTCACTGAACGCCCTGGAGCTGTATGCCGCTGGTGCGCACTACGTGTCCGACTGGGCGTTGCCAAGTGTGATGTCTTGCGCCCCCGTCAAGCAGTGGAGCCGTTTCGTGCTGGGCAAGGCGATGCAGGAAGCGACCGTGATCGTGGCACCGGTGCATGAACTGGACGATTTCAATGCGGAAGAATTGGCTGGCAAGACCCTCATCACCACCTCGGTCAATGAGGAGCGGTTGGCCCAATTCAAGGAGAAGGGCGTTCACCTGGTGATTGATGGCGCGCCCAGAATGTTCGAGCACGTGCTGGGCCCCAATATCCTGGATGCCATGATCATCGCCGCCAGCGGCAAGAACCCACAAGATCTGCTGGAGGACGACTACCTGGAAATCATCACCGATTTGCAGATGGAACCACGCCTTCTTTACCCGGGCGGATTCAAGCGTGTCAACCGCTTTGCCTTCGTCATCCATCCCCTGTCGCAGGAGTATTTCAAGGTGGTCAAGCCCATCGAGTTGCTGTCGCAGGTGTCGCCGCCCCTGTTCATGGACTCACTGGAAAAGGTGCTGGCCTATGCCCCGCCCTTTGTTTATTCAAGGGTGACGGGGATCAAGTCGCCCACGGGTGTGGAAGCTGAAGGGTGGCTGATTTCGGTGGGGGGAACACCCAGGGAGATCATGGCCCACAGCCCCGAATTCACCTACCGCCGCTTGCTGGCCGCGGCCGACATGGCCCAAAAGCTGGGCGCGCAGATCATGGGCCTGGGCGCTTTCACCAAGGTGGTGGGCGATGCGGGGCTGACCGTCGCCAAACGCGCGCCCCTGCCTATCACCACGGGCAACAGCTACAGCGCCTCCGGGGCGCTGTGGGCCGCGCATGATGCCTTGTTGCGCATGCGACTGCTACCCATGCCCGGAAAGGGCCAGAAAGTGCAATTCAAGGCCATGGTGGTCGGTGCCACCGGGGCTATCGGCTCGGTCTGCGCCCGCCTGCTGGCCACTTTCGCCGAGGAGCTTTACCTCGTCTCCCCCGAGACCGCCAAACTGCTGTCGCTCAAGGACTCCATCCTGAAAGAGACACCGGACGCCCGGCTGTTTCTGTCAGCCCGGGCCGACAAGGACATTGCCGGCATGGACATGATCGTGACCGCCACCTCCGGCGCCGGCAAGAAGGTGCTCGACATCATGAAGGTCAAGCCCGGCTGCGTCATCACCGATGTGGCACGCCCGCTGGACCTGCCGCCCGAGGAGGTCGTCAAGCGCCCGGATGTGCTGGTGATCGAATCCGGTGAAATCGAGCTGCCAGGGGATGTCAAGATGAAGAACATCGGCCTGCCCAAAAACTTGGCCTATGCCTGCCTGGCCGAAACCATCGTGCTGGCGCTGGAGGGGAGGTTCGAGAACTACACGGTCGGCCGTGCCATCGAATGGGAAAAGGTGCGCGAGATCTACCGCCTGGGCCTCAAGCATGGCATGAAGCTGGCGGCCATCTCCGGCGTCAATGGGGTGTTTTCCGATGCGGACATTGAGCGTGTGCGCGAGCTGGCCTTGGCGGCGCGTGCCAGAAAAACGCGGACAAAACCGGTAGCAGCCGTGAAAAGAAAACCGAGACTGCAAGCCAGATAGATGCCGGCCGGCCACAGCGGCTTCGCCGTGGCCGCAGATGCCCCACCAGCCCAAGACCGAGACCGGAATCCTGCACTGTCGCTACGGTCGCGTGCCAAGGACGGAAATTGTCACCAATCGATAATCCATCACAATATCAAATCTACATTAAACGCGACAACACGCCCCCATGAAGCTATTACACCGTCACACGGAACGTCACCGCACTGACCGGATAGGCTGGCTGCGCGCGGCCGTACTTGGCGCCAACGACGGTATCGTTTCAACCGCCAGTCTGGTGGTCGGTGTTGCGGCTGCCAGTGCGAGCCATGGCAGCATTTTGCTGACCGGTGTCGCGGGGCTGGTGGCGGGCTCCATGTCGATGGCCGCGGGTGAGTATGTCTCGGTCCATTCGCAGGCAGACACCGAAACAGCCGACCTCTCGCGTGAGCGCGCCGAGCTCGACCTGGACCCGGCCTCAGAACGGCGTGAACTGGCAGCCATTTATGTCGCACGGGGGCTGCAGCCCGGCCTGGCGCAGCAAGTAGCCGAGCAACTGATGCAACACGACGCCCTGGGCGCCCATGCGCGCGACGAGCTCGGCATCTCCGAGACGTTGAGCGCCCGGCCCATTCAGGCCGCGCTGGCGTCGGCCGCCAGCTTCGCCGTTGGTGCCGTGCTGCCGCTGGCCGTCACCGCGTTGGCGCCCGAGACCTATCTGATTGCCTGGGTGTCCGGCACGTCGCTGGTCTTCCTGGCCTTGTTGGGCGCCGTCGCCGCCCGGGTTGGCGGCGCTGGCATTCTGGTGGGCGCCTCGCGGGTCACCTTCTGGGGCGCCCTGGCGATGGCGATCACGGCGGGTGTCGGGGCCCTGTTCGGTGCGGTTGTTTGATGCAGCGGCAACGGGTGAGCCGCTGCGCTGTGACACGAGAATGCCAACATGACTGAATTCCTGACCGCAGCCTTCTACAAGTTCGTCGAACTGCCCGATTTCGCGCAGCTCAAAGCACCGCTGCTCGCCTGCTGCGAAGCCAACGACGTCAAAGGCACAATTCTGCTGGCAACCGAGGGCATCAACAGCACGATTGCCGGACCGGCGGTCGGCGTACACGCCGTGCTGGCCTATCTCAGGCGTGATCCGCGCCTGGCAGACCTGCAACACAAGGAAGCCCGGTCAGCCAAAGCACCGTTTTACCGGATGAAGGTGCGCCTCAAGCGCGAGATCGTCACCATGGGCGTGCCGGGCATCGACCCGACCCTTGTGGTTGGCACCTATGTCAAACCGCAAGACTGGAACGCATTGATTGGCGACCCCGATGTGGTGGTGATCGATACACGCAACAACTACGAAGTCGGCATCGGCACGTTTGCGGGTGCCGTCAACCCGGACATCCAGAGTTTTGCCATGCTGCCGCAATGGCTGGCGCAAGCGCCCGCCTTGCACCCGACCACCGGCAAGAAGCCCAAAGTCGCCATGTTTTGCACCGGCGGCATCCGCTGCGAAAAGTCCACGGCCCTGCTTCGGGCGCAAGGCTTTGACGAGGTCTTCCACCTGGAAGGCGGTATCCTGAAATACCTGGAGACGATTCCCCCTGAGCAAAGCCTTTGGCAGGGCCAGTGTTTTGTGTTCGATGAACGGGTGTCGGTTGGCCACGGCCTGCTACCTGGGCAGCACGATCTTTGCCGAGCCTGCCGGCAGCCTCTGGATGACGCTGAGCTCGCATCACCGCTGTTTGAGGCGGGGGTGAGCTGCCCCAAATGCCATGCCATCACCCGCGACATTCAGAAAGACAGCGCCCGCGAACGCCAGCGCCAATGGGAGCTGGCCAAGGCACGACAGCAAGTGCCTATCGGCGCGAGCCCGGAACCGAGCGCAATGCCAGCCACGGCAGGCGCTTGCAATGCTACACTTTAGATAGCACTAAGTGCTTATTACACGGGGGCTACAGCCCAATCAGGCATAATTTTTTGCCAGCAGTCGTGCCCGCGCACTGGCGTACTCGCGCTTGAGCTGGGCCACAAAATCGGCGGTACTCTGAACCTTGGTGACGGCGCCAATGCCCTGGCCGCAGCCCCAGATGTCTTTCCAGGCTCTGGACTTGTCGCCGCCAAAATTCATCTTGCTGGGGTCGCTTTCCGGCAGGTGCTCGGGGTCCAGGCCAGCGGCGCGGATACTGGGCGCCAGGTAGTTGCCATGGACACCGGTGAACAGGTTGCTGTAGACGATGTCGTCCGAGTTGCTGTCGACAATGGCCTGCTTGTACTCTTGTGCGGCCCGTGCTTCTTCGGTGGAGATGAAGGCGGAACCGATATAGGCAAAGTCAGCTCCACAAGCCTGCGCGGCCAGCACGGCGTCGCCGGTGGCAATGGCACCGCTCAGGACCAGCGGGCCGTCAAACCACTGGCGGATTTCCTGAATCAGCGCAAACGGGCTCTTGAGTCCAGCATGTCCGCCGGCACCGGCCGCCACTGCAATCAAACCGTCAGCGCCCTTCTCGATCGCCTTGTGCGCATGCTTGTTGTTGATGACGTCATGCAGCACCACACCGCCGTAGGAGTGGGCAGCCGCATTGATGTCTTCGCGCGCGCCCAAGGACGTGATGATGATCGGCACCTTGTACTTGACGCAAAGGGCCATGTCATGCTCCAGGCGGTCATTGCTCTTGTGCACGATCTGGTTGATGGCAAAGGGTGCGGCGGGTTGCTCCGGGTGGGCCAGGTTGTAGGCAGAGAGTGCCTCGGTGATTTCTATCAGCCATTCTTCCAACTGCTCGGCCGGGCGCGCATTGAGCGCCGGCATGGCACCGACCACACCGGCGATGCACTGGGCAATCACCAGCTTCGGGTTGCTGATGATGAACAAAGGCGAACCGATGACAGGAAAAGGCAAGCGGTTCAGGGGCGCGGGCAAGTGGGACATCTGATCTCCGTCAACATGAAATTTTATTGATAAAAATAGCCGCTAGCCCTTGTCCAGCAAGCGCGAGCAGCTATTAGATATGTAGCAGTTTTAAATCAGATCAGAACGCATCCAAGGCCAGCGCCGTGACGCTCTCGCAGCCGTCCACGATGGCGTCGCGCATGCCAGGGGCCTTGGTCAGCAAATGGTCGGCATAGAAGCGCGCCGTGATGATCTTGGCTTGCATGAAGGACACGTCCACCCCTTGGGCGATCTCTTCCTGTGCCATCAATAACGCGCGCGCCAACTGCCAGCCGGCCATCAGGTTACCGGCCAGCATCAGGTAGGGCACGCTGCCGGCAAACACATCACTGGGCCGGGTCTTGGTGTTGGTCGCCACAAAGTTCACCACGTCAACAAAGGCCACACGCGCCGCCTTGAGACGTTTGGCGACCGCGACCGCGTCGGCACTGCCGTTCTTGACCAGCAAACCTTCCGTCGCTTCAATCTGCGCGGCCAGCGCCTTGGCGGTTTGCCCGCCATCACGCGCGGTCTTGCGCCCGACCAGGTCATTGGCCTGAATGGCGGTGGTGCCTTCGTAGATGGTCAGTATCTTGGCATCACGGTAGTACTGCGCCGCACCGGTTTCTTCAATGAAGCCCATGCCGCCATGCACCTGCACGCCGAGCGAGGTGACTTCGAGACTCATCTCGGTGCTGTAACCCTTGATCAGCGGCACCATGAATTCATAGAACGCCTGGTTCTGTTTACGCACCTCGGCGTCTGCGTGATGATGCGCCGCGTCATAGGCCGCAGCCGCCACCGTCGCCATGGCACGGCAGCCCTCGGTGTAGGCGCGCATCGTCATCAGCATGCGCTTCACATCGGGGTGATAGATGATGGTCGCGTTGGCAGGTGCCAGAGCATCGACCGGACGGCTTTGGACCCGGTCTTTGGCGAAGGTCACCGCTTGTTGATAAGAGCGCTCGGCAATCGCGATGCCCTGCACGCCGACGCCAAAGCGGGCAGCGTTCATCATGATGAACATGTATTCGAGGCCGCGGTTCTCCTGGCCCACCAGGTAACCTAAAGCCCCACCATGGTCACCGAATTGCAGCACGGCCGTCGGGCTGGCCTTGATGCCCATCTTGTGCTCGATGCTGACGCATTGCACATCGTTGCGGGCACCCAGCGAGCCGTCTTTGTTGACCAAGAATTTGGGCACGACGAACAGGCTGATGCCCTTGACGCCTTCCGGTGCGCCGGTGACGCGGGCCAGCACCAGATGGACGATGTTTTCGGCCATATCGTGCTCGCCCCAGGTGATGAAAACCTTGGTGCCAAACACCTTGTAGCTGCCGTCTGCCAGCGGCTCAGCGCGGCTGCGCACGGCGGCCAGGTCGCTGCCGGCCTGTGGCTCGGTCAGGTTCATGGTGCCGGTCCACTTGCCGCTGACCAGGTTTTCAAGGTAGGTGGCTTTCAGTTCGTCGGAACCGGCCGTCAGCAGCGCTTCAATCGCGCCGTCGGTCAAAAGCGGGCACAGGGCAAAACTCATGTTGGCTGAGTTTTGCATTTCTCCGCAGGCCGCGCCGATGGTCTTGGGCAGCCCCTGGCCACCAAAATCGACCGGGTGTTGCAAGCCCTGCCAGCCACCGTCAGCAAACTGGCGAAACGCTTGCTTGAAACCGGGTGTTGCCGTCACCACGCCGTCTTTCCAACTGGAGGGGTTCTTGTCGCCCTCCCAGTTCAGCGGCGCAAGCACCCCCTCATTGAACTTGGCCGCTTCCTCCAGCACGGCTTGCGCCGTCTCAAAACCAGCATCTTCAAAACCTGGCAACTGGGCGATCTGCTCAATATCGGCGAGATACTTGAGATTGAAAAGCATGTCTTTGAGGGGGGCAACGTAGCTCATGGTGAGTCTCCAAATGGAAAAGAGAAAACGCGCACGTTCAATCGTTCAAACCGGGCGCGAAAAAAAAGGGCACCGCGAACGATGCCCTGTTTGTGCCTGGCTTACAGCGCGGCAACCAGTTCGGGCACCGCCACGAACAGGTCCGCTTCCAGGCCATAGTCGGCCACCGAGAAGATCGGCGCCTCGGGGTCCTTGTTGATGGCCACGATCACCTTGGAATCCTTCATGCCGGCCAGATGCTGGATCGCGCCGCTGATACCGACTGCGATGTACAGCTGCGGCGCCACAATCTTGCCGGTCTGGCCCACTTGCCAGTCATTGGGCGAGTAACCGGCGTCCACCGCGGCGCGCGAGGCACCAATGGCAGCACCGAGCTTGTCGGCCAGCGGCATCAGGATTTCCATGAACTTCTCGCTCGAGCCCAGCGCCCGGCCCCCGGCCACGATGATCTTGGCTGCGGTCAGCTCCGGGCGATCATTTTTGGCGATTTCACTGCCCTTGTAAGTTGACTTTTCACTGGCGGCAACAGCTGCCACCGTCTCGACAGCAGCCGTGCCACCCGTGGCTGCGGCCGGGTCAAAGCCGGTGGTGCGCACCGTGATGACCTTGAAAAGTCAACT
>Ga0209343_10003588_pt1 | contig 19475 bp, 20 predicted proteins | sample RifCSPlowO2_02_FD_184026 | JGI IMG/M metagenome (GOLD analysis project Ga0209343, IMG submission 184026) | Groundwater microbial communities from Rifle, Colorado - Rifle CSP2_plank lowO2_0.2 (SPAdes) (version 2) | ecosystem: Environmental > Aquatic > Deep subsurface > Groundwater | place... | reverse complement strand
GTGGAGGTGGTGGAGGTGGTGGAGGTGGTGGAGCATTAAATATCTTATACCCGTAATAAAACATCGGCGTTAATGAAATTAAAAATAAAATTACAAGAAAATCTATAACATTTATCTTTCCGAACAATCTCCCCTTTTCATCAATAATCTTCATGTTATCTCCTTGTCATTTTTCTCTTTTTCAAGAAGAAGTTTCAAAAAACCTCTGTCCATCTGATCAGCAGGGCGAATAGTATCCTTCATTCTAAAAAGTAACTCCTTATTCGCAACTGCTATTCTCACGCCTTCAATTGTCATCCACTCAATTCCGTCTTTAGCCTTATTAAAAGAAATCCCGCATGCTTTCCCCATTAAATCCACAACAAATTCATCTGCCACTCTAACAACCTCATAATTTGCAATATCATCGTCCCTAATGTCAGCTATAGCATTGTCTGGTAACGATGCCATCGCCATTTTAACTTTTCTTATATTTTCTGGACTGGAATCAACTAAAATATCTATATCTTTAGTACCTCTTGTAAATCCATGAAGAATAACAGCAAAACCACCAATTAAAATATATGAAGCCCCTTCCTCGTTTAATCTGCGACAGAGATAAATTAAGTCTTCAACCGTAGGTGCACGAGCGTATTTACCATCATTTTTATCATCCATTCATCTGCCTCTCTAAATGTCCTGAAGCGAAATACACCTTTTGGAACTAATTCATTACCCCTTAAATGCCGGATTGTTCTCAATAAAATCCTCGCATCATTAATCGGGTCTACTATTCCATCCCTTTTGGTTATAACTTTAATAGAACATTTTTTATTAAACATTTCTCATATAACTTCCTGAACTTAAGATTTCAAATCATAAATCCCAATCTAAAATCAAATATACTCCTTCCACCAGAAATAAATCTCAAAAAAGTGTGTCTTTATAAACAACGACATCAATTCCCTCTTCATACTTTGAAAAAAAATCTTGTCTGAATTTTTAAGGAAAGTTTTAAGGGAGTTATCTTTCTTTCTGGAATTAAAAGTATATCAATATCTCCACCTTTTTTCTTATCATCAAGTCGTGAACCGAAAAGATAAACCTCACCTTTAAAATCTTTTAATGCAAATCTCAATGCCTCTTTTTCCTGTATATCTAACCGCATAACACCTTTTTATTCATTTACTATTGGCATAACTAAATATACCCTTTCCACCAATAATAAATAATCCCCATATATTCATGTTTGAACCCTTCCAATTGCTTAAGAGTTGTTTTCCTGGAAAAGTAACTACCTTTTGAATTAATATCATAGCTATAAAATTGACTCTTTGAGATCGGTGTATATATAACCTCAATCTCTTTTGCATTCTTCTTAAACACTAAGGACACCCTTCTCATATGGTAAGGGGAACTAATTAAAATTACCCTACCCCACCCTCTTTCCTTTAATATCTCTTTTACATTTATCACATTTTTATATGTATTTGAGGAATTTGTTTCTACAATTATAACATCTTTAGGCACTCCGAGAGAAATAGCCAATGCCTTCATAACATCAGGCTCTTTCATAATATTCGTATAGCCCGACGAGAAAATAATATGCCCTGCATACCCTTTTTTAAACAAATCAACAGCATGAGTAACCCGCTCTTCATAACCCTCCCCTGGCACCCCACTCTCTCCTGCCCCACCACCAAAAACAACAATTGCATCCGCCTTTGCAGGCTGTTGAATTATTTTCAAAGGCTCTGCCATATACCAGACAAGGGGAGAATAAAAAATTAGGTAATATAAAAAGACCAGACCAAATGTAACTTTTACAAATCTCCGTCGTGTTGAGAGATAGATGTTGGTTAATATTTTTTCCCAGCCGATTTCCCCACCTACCCTCTTTTCCTCTAAGGTTTTATTAATAATAAGCGACATTTCTTCTATTCTATTCGACCAGTTATTTTTTTTAGCAGCAATTATTCGTTCTGTTTTACTTCTTTCGCTATTTTCAGCCAATGCCTCTATTATGCCCATAGAAAATTTTCCATAATCCTCTCCAATATAGACAACTCCGCCATTATTATTATTGAACATCTTAACCTCAGGCAATGCAATAGAGACAACAGGTTTACCAACGGCGAGATATTCATTCATCTTCGTTGGATAAACATTTTCTGTATAAGGAGTTAGACTGTAGGGAATAATACCTACATCAAATTGATAGGCATATTCGGGAAGATTAATATGATCTTTTTTTCCAAGGAAATATATATTGTTTAATTTCTTCAAATCTGAAACATCAGTTTGTTCAGGCCCAATAAATACAAAAGAAAATTCTTTAAATTTATCTGCCAGAAATTTTATCAACGATTGATCTATCCATTTGTGAATGCCACCTATATATCCAATTATCGGGCGCCTGATGTTTTTCATATCTTCGGGTAAGTGAGGTTTTGTATCCCTAACCTTTTCAAACCCTTCTATATTCACACCAAAAGGGAAAATATGAACCTTAGATATATTTTTATATTGTGTAACATATTCAAATAGTTTTTGAGAAGTCACAAATACCCTATCTACAAGTTTAATCATTTCTATCTCGTCTTTTTTTATCTTACCTGCAGAAGGGGAGCTTACCCTAAAGTTATCGATGCAATAATAAATTGACATTTTATTATCAATATTCTTAATTATATTAGCAGCCGTAACGGTAGGGAGAAATGTCCAGACTATTGGTGACTGAAAATTGGTTGCCTTCATCCAGTGTTTGAGAGAATTCAAGAGTATATACTTATTAATCCATTGTGCTATTTTGGAGTAAGGAAATGGCAAAACTATTGGTGAATAAATATAAAGATTTTCCCTTTCCTTTCTATAACCTTTAATACTGTTAAGCCAGTTTTTTATCCTTTTTAGAAGTCGCCCAAGATCCACAATTGAAGGTGACCGAACACCTGTATTTTCAATAAATAGCACCCTATTGCCATTTTCTGCAAAGGTAGACATTATCTCCTGATGCCCCTGCCAAATAAAGTCCCAATCTATGGAGGATATACAAATGATATTTTCATTCTCGATCATTCTTTTATATTCCATACTTATACCAATAAAACCCTAACTTTACATATTCATCAAAAACCCTTATAATGTCATATTCCCTTGTCCACCATCTATCAGGATTTATCCCCTTCACCTCTTTTGGAACAGGAACAAACACAAGTTTAATATCATTCCCCTTAAATAGTTTTTTAAATGTTAAATATACCCTCCTCATATGAAAATTGTTGCTTACAATAATAGCAGATTTAAACTGTTTTTTATCAATATTCTCTTTTGCATATAAAGCATCTTCATAAGTGCTTGTGCATCTACCATCAATGAGTGTTTTATCAAAAGGAATACCGCTTGATAAAATAAGATTATTTATCTTCTCCTCTGGGTTAACTACACTAATCATGTCATATCTATCCTCTCCATTATAATTGAATAGAATGTATTTTGCATAACCCTCTTTATACAACTTAATAGCATACTGATATCTTGCACCGCTCCCTGAAATAACTACTATCACATCAGCAGGTATTAACTTATCTTGCACAATTAAGTAATCAGCTACTTCTGGCAACCAATATTCATAAGTAATAAATGGAATGGTTAACAATATAACTATAACACCAGCAATAGATAGCTTCTTATATCTTTTAATAGCCACCTCTATTATTATTTATAAAAATTGAATGCCATAGCTCAAAGACCAATAGTGTCCATATCTGGTGTCCATAATTACCTTTTCCATCTATATGGTTGTTTAAAAGCCTTTCAACCCCTGTAGAATTAAAATAGCCCCTCTCTCTTGCCCTTGATGATAATAATATATCCCTTATATAATCTTTCAATTCATTACGAAACCAGTAATTTACAGGAACGATAAATCCGGTCTTTTTTCTGTTTATTATCTCTGTCGGCAGCAATTCTTTAAAAGCCTCTTTTAATATATATTTAAATCTCATGCCATTTAATTTCCAGTTAGCCGGTAAAGATGCTATAAATTCTACAAGCTTATGGTCTAAAAATGGTGCTCTTGCCTCTAATGAATGTGACATAGTTGAAACATCTATTTTTACAAGTAGATCATAGGGCAAAAAAAACATGGTATCAATAAAAAGTGCTGAATCAATACCTTCAAACTTCTTTGCATCAGAAATAATCTTAAATAATTCTGCATCGGCCTGATTATTATCCTCTTGTTCTAAAAATTCTTTGGTAAATATTTCATTTTTGATACTGTCAAAAAATACACCTATCCATTTCTTATATCGTTCTTCAATCGAAATATTAAATGCCTTTTTAAGAGGAGATGGAAGGTATTCAAGATATTGAAAGATTTTGTATAAGAAATATCTATTATAACCAGCAAAAAGTTCATCACTCCCTTCACCTACAAGCGTAACAGATATATCATTTTTAGCTAATAGGGATAGCATATACGTAGGTAATGCAGAAGAATCAGCATGCGGCTCACCAAAATTCTCAATAAGGGCAGGTAAATATTGAATTGAATCATATCTTAAAACCAACTCATGATGTTCTGTGTGAAAATGATTTGCCACAATTTTTGAATATGGTAATTCATTCAGTTCCCTATACTCAAAACCTATTGAGTATGTTTTTACAGGTATGTTACTGAATGAGCTCATTAGCCCTACTACTATAGATGAATCAAGTCCTCCACTTATAAATGCCCCCAGAGGCACATCACTAATCATCCTAATTTCTATGGCTTCTTTAACTAATTCCCTTAATGTCTCCTTTGCCTCGTGAAAGGAAATTGTTACCTTATGAGAATAGTCTAAATTCCAATATTTCTTTATTTTTGAAAAACCATCTTTAAAAATTAAAATATTGGCAGGTGGAAGTTTTTTTATTCCCTCAAAGGCAGTTTCAGGTGCTGGAATATAGAAATAGTTAAGATATTGTAATAATCCTCTATAGTTTATAGGAGGGACAGATTTATCATAAAGTAAAATTGATTTAATTTCAGATGAAAAAACAAGACCATCTTCATTTTCTCTATAAAAAAGTGGTTTCTTGCCAAATCTATCTTTTACCAGTAATAGCTGATTCTCATTGTCATCCCATATTGCAAATGCAAACATCCCTCTTAAATGTAATACACAATCCTCCCCATATTCCTCATAAAGATGGATAATTACCTCCGTATCGGTATTACTCTTAAACTTATGTCCTTTTGCCTCTAAATCTTTACTCAAATCCTTATAATTGTATATCTCCCCATTTAACACAATCCAGATTGACCCATCTTCATTACTCATTGGTTGATGTCCTGCCGGTGAAAGGTCAATTATGCTTAATCTACGATGTCCTAATCCAACAGAAGGTTTTGACTGGTGACTGGTGGCTGGTGACTGGTGACTGATATAGATTCCCTCATCATCCGGCCCCCTGTGAGCCATAGCACCGTTCATCTTTTTTAAAAGTGATTTCAGAATTGCAGCCCCAGAGTTATCTACAATACCGCATATTCCACACATATCTTTAGTGTGCAAAACCTTCTTTTATTTTTATACTGGCATAATGATCTACAAGATAGGCACACTCCCTACACTCTTTCAATTCTCTCTTCAAAATCTTTTTCCTCAATTCCGTATATTTATTATCCCGCCAGATTAATCTGAGAGATTTTTCTCTTATATTCCCAATGACAAATTGCCCATTTACATCCATAGTGCAAATAGTTACATCTCCATTCCACATAATTACCACCATTCCCGGAATTACATAAGGGCAGAAACCGGCAAGTTGATTCTTCAATACCCATGATCCATTTATTAATTGATACCTCTTGAATTCCTCATTTTCTGGTAAAAATTCAGATGCAAATCTATTCCTCTCCGATTCACTTAGCCATATACCACCACTTAATATCATAGATTTCAAATCTATAAAATCTACCCCAATCTCTTTGGCAATCTCCATAGCCATCTTCATTTCTCCTTCGTTATGTTTCATAACAATAAACTGTAAGTGTATCTCTGGTTTCTTTAGTCCCAATCTATCTCTTTTGTTAACAATATCCTTTATACCTAACATTACAGTAGTAAAATTAATGCCCTCTCTATATTTTGAAATACTTTCTTGTGAAACACCATCTAATGCTATATTGAGTTTTGAAAGACCAGAAACTAATAATTCATCTACACACCTCTCTAATAACATGCCATTTGTCTCAATAATTGACGGTATCCCTTTTTTCCCTGCTAACTTTACCATTTTGAAAATATCTTTGTTTATAAGCGGCTCCCCTGCATAGGAAAAATTAATTCTTTTAATACTCCAGTCAATCTGATTTAATATTTGATTAAAAAGTTCTAAAGACATTACCCCCTTAGATCTTATAGGATTGTTTACTGTGGCACATACACGACATCTCAACATACACTGATTAGTCGCTTCAATAACAAGCGTCTTTGGAAGCTGATAAGATAATAGTAAAGGAGCCGTCTTGAAGAGATGGCCTCCAAATCTAAAGTATAGCTTTTTAAGTTTCCGCTTTAACATTCCTTTTATTCTCTATGGCTCTGCAAATAATATGTGATGCTTCTTCCACCCTAATCTCCCATGTATTAGATTCTGCAACATTTAATCTTTCAATATACCTGTTATGTCCCTTAACAAGAAGCTCCTCAATACTATTAATAAATTCACTACTATTTTTACCAATGGTTACAATATTATTAAAAGATTCAAGATCTGGAAGGGGGGTGGAAATAATTGGCTTGCCTACAGCTAAATATTCAAACAACTTCAAAGGAAATATAGCTTTTGTAAATTCATTTATCATGTAAGGGATAATACAAATATCCATTGCCATAAGATAATATGGTAACTCTTCAAGGCTTTTAAAACCAAGCAAATGGATATTATTTAACTTCTTTAACAACCTATTTGTTCTTCGATTGAGCTGATTAATTCCTATTAATACGATTGACCATTCAGGTTTTTGAAGTGCTATATCATGGATAAGATCGATATCTAATCTTCTATTAACTGTCCCCACAAAACCTATTCTCGGAGGTTTAATTCTCTTAATATCAGAGGAGACCATGTTTTTTTTAAGAGCCATCTTAAATCTTTCCATATCCACACCGGGCCGAAGCAAATAAACATTATTATGCAAGTTGCTCTTCATTTTATAAATTTCACCGCTACAGGCAAAAACAATATCAACCTTTTTCATTGTTTCTTCTTCAAGCTCAGCAAGGACTCTTTTTCTCATCTCACTATTCTTTTCTACTGAATATTCATCAATACAATGATAGATTGATATTTTTTCGCCTAAAACTCCAATCAATTTATTATGGCGGGGATGAAATGCCCAAAATATTGAAGGCTTAAAATTTAATCTTTTTAAAAACCTTTTTAAAAAGATTAGAAGTATTTTCTGATTGATACTATTAACAAACATGAAATAATTATCAAAAGGAAAAAACACAGGTGGGGGAGAAAATATATACAGACTTTCATGACTCTCTCTTACAACCCATACCCCCCTGAGAGAGTTTCTCAACTTTTTTAAGAATAATGATAAATACTTTATTCCATGTAAAATTGAGATTTGAGATTCTACAAAGAGTATCCTGTTATGTTTTGATAGCCGTTTCATTATCTGCTGCCTGCTGCCAAAAGGATAATCCCAGTCAGATGTAGAAATGCAAATTATATCCTGCTCTTTCAATATTGCCATTATTTCTTTACGAGAAAATGCATATACATGCCATCTCTACCAATCTTCAATTTCTCGTAAATGCTCTGCGGTCTCCTATAGAAATCTTGAGATAATCTCTTTATCACCTCAAAATGATGTCTCTTAAATATGAAAACGATATCCTCTTCGTAGAATGACCTCCTTATTGGGACATAAAGATTATCCAGCCATTCATTCCTGCTTTTATTAGGCAATAAATTTGACATAATCTTATAAGGGATTATCTTTGCCACTGCTCTGAAAAACTTAATCTTTACCTCGTTCATTATACCACCTTTGCCATACACACCAATAAACATAAACCCTCCTGGTTTTAATACCCTTACCAACTCTGAAAAAGCCCTAACGAAGTCGTAGAGATGATGAAGAACACCATTACAATTTACAAAATCAAAGACATTATCTTTCAAAGGAATATTTTCTATATGGCATTGGAGGAATAGTGGATTTAAAGACTCAGTCTTACACTTATTTCTGGCAACATCTAAACATTTTCTTCCTATATCAAAGGCAAATACTTTTGCACCTTTCATTTGCAATAATGCGTAAGTAGCAATCCCCCCCCCACATCCAGCATCGAGACAAATCTTCCCTTCAAACCAATTCTCATCTATACCAGTTCGCCTTAAATAACTTTCTGATTTTTGATAAAACCCTTCGTTGGATAGATTTTCAAATATTTCGCCATAAAGTTTACTTGTTTTTTCTTCTACCTTTTTTTTAAAAAATGCTGTATGCATAGCTTCATGTTTCTTATAATCAGTATACACGCGACCCGCAACACCCTATACATATTGGATACATTTTTATTTTATAAATGTCATGTCTAACCTTACGCATTACAGAATTATTCCAAATAGAAGAAAGTTTTTCCAGTGTAACATTCCCCAAGACAGGACCACAAATGGAAGAAATCATAACATCTCCATTTGGCATAATGTTAGCTGTCTGCCATGGAAATCCACAAACGGTGTGAGTTAATGAAAGCAACTCCTGGTGGTGGTACCATTCATTAATTTGCCGATGTGACAAGTCAGGAGAAATGGTAACAGGAAAAGGATATTTATATCTCATAATTGCCGTCAGTTCCTTAAAAAGTGTACCGGTATCCACTCCCAAAGCCACTTCTGGAGGGGTGTAGAAATCGCTTAGGAACTCAGGATAATTTGAGTTATGAGCTACGGCGATATGTTGGGGAGTATGAGAAAGATGGGAGACTGTTACACCTCTAATCCCTTGTGGGAATTCTACTGCTAAAGTATCCAGAGTTTCAACTAACCGGTGATAATTTAAATGAGTGATAGTTACAGTTATATTAATTTTAGGAGTTTTACGCTGACCTCTCTGCCGAATTACATCCTTTACAGCATAAACACACCGAGAAAACGTCTTGGGCACACCACGAATTTTGTCATGAAGGTCAGGAGGACCATCAAGAGAAATTTCCAGAGAATCCAAACCTGCCTCAAGAAACGGCACTATGAATTTATCCAGAAGAAGACCATTTGTAGCAACAGAACAGAATAAACCATGTTTTTTTACCCTTTCCACCATCATAACAATATCAGCATTAAGCAAAGGCTCAGGCGCAGGAAAGAAGATGCCTGGCGAATATGGAGCAACCTCATCAATTAGTCGAAGCCATTGATTAGTAGACATTGGTTGTCGTAAATGAATATTGCTACTGTAGGCTCCATGATTTCCAACATGCCCCAAGTCACACATAACACATTTTAAATTACATCGGTTATAGATTAACAAAAAAATATTGACAGGAAAAGGTGCCCTCCACCCGCTTAATGGGGAAAGGTTATAGCCAATTCTGTTAACTATAATACGCCAGAGGCGCTTTGGATTATTGTTCAATACTGCTATAGATTTAGAGATAGTATTTGTAAGTCGTATTAGAAATGCCATAGAGGTATCTTAAATCCCTTATTCAACAACTCCCTATCATAATTATTAAATGGCTTATTATAAATAGACAAAAATATATATGTAATAACACCTGTAAATATGACAGAAATAAGAGTTATAATATTTGAGATATTATTTTTGAGTAAATATAATACAAGACCTGCAATTAATCCATTTATAAGAATTTTTAAAATCGCCTTCCATGGATATACAGGATTGAAAAAACTCCTCATCTTTATTAAATTAAAAGCAACTATTCCCCACAAAGAAATGCCATAAGCTAAAGCCGCCCCATTTATTCCGTAAATTTTCATAAAAGGAAAAATGAGAAGAAACTTTAAAATAGCAAAAATAGCACTATAGTTGCTTATATCTGTCCTCTCTAAAACAGCCAAAATATTTCTGATAGGTATCAGAATATTTATAGAAAACATAAAAAATAGAAATATCATGAGAGTGTTAAGAGCTGGAATAAATTTTGGAGCAAAGACATAGATTATTATCTCTTTTGCAAGGGCACCCATAAATAAGAATATAGGAAAGGTTAAAAAAATGATAAATTTATTATGTAATTGGAAAAGATACTCGATTTCAGAAGTCTTTTTGTTCCTTGTATACTGCCTTACAAATAAAGGCAAGACAATCGGCCTAATAATAATACCTGGTGCATATTCCATAATAAAGTTCACTATATTTGCAGCAAAGGAAAAAAGACCGGCTCCAGAAATTCCCACTAAATAAGTCACAAAATAAATATCTATTCCATTACCACCAAGAAACCAAAGTAATTTATATAGATATTCATTAAAGCCAAATTTTAAAAATCTAAAACCTGTCCCTTTCTCTGAGGAGGAAATTGAAATATTCGCATCTTGTGGTTGCAATCTTGTTTGATGATATAATGGTTCATATAACCTTATAAGATATAAAAAAATCAACAAAAAATCAGCTAACCCATAACTTACCACCAATCCCAAAACTCCATAACCTAATCTTATGGCCGAATAAAATAGGATTAATTTTAAAAAAGAAGATATAACCTCACAGATATTCCTGTAACCCTGAAAGAATAAAGAATTGAGGATATTTCCAAAAACCTGTGATAAGACCCTCAGAGAACCGAATATTACTAAATAAGGTAAGTAGTTTAAGAGGAGGGATTTCCCAATATTACTGGGGGTTATAGTTTGTAATAAGACTAATAATATAATTAATAGTAAACTGCCTGCTAATACAAATAGTATACATCTATTCAGTATCTTTCTTAAAGAGAGGAGTTTTTTCTTTTCAATGTATTCTGGAGAGTATCTTAAAACAAGCTCGGGGATACCAAAATCAAGGAATATGCTAAAAAAAAAACTGTGTTTAAAATTATGCCTAAAAGTCCATAATCTTCTACTGAAATAGACCTAACCACATAAGTAAAGGCAAAGAACGAGATAATTGCAGAAATAAACCTCCCAGCATAATTGTATATGGTGCTATAAAAAGCTACAGAAGAATAATTTATTTTCAATTTTTATAACCTCCTTAAAAGTTTAGATTTTATGAGATTGTTTTTGCAACAGTATACTGCGTGATAATTTTAGGTAGGGGAGAAGATATCTCAATGAAAAACCTATTAATTCCCTTAATTCCTTTAAACTTCTTATCCTTCTGATTTTGCTGATGCCCCTTTTAATTTTATAGAGCCACGACCTTCTTCTTAATATATGTATTTTAATATCCTCAATGGAAAGTTCCTTTTGTTCAAAACATGGTACAATTGGGTCATTACCTATTAACTTATTCTTTAAAGCATAGTATGGAGAATACCAAGAAAATTTAGGAAGTAGATTTCTATCTTTTGCTATCCTCTCTAACTCTGTCCCTGGATATATCATTGCAAAACAGTGATAGTTATTAACATTTGGGTATCTTTCAAACTCCTCTATCATATCAAAGGTCATATCAATATCAGAAAGTGTTTCATCCGGCATACTGACAATAAAATAGTTGCTGATAATAAATCCAAGTTCTGACGATGCCTTAACTGCTTCCCTTGCCTGTTTGGTATTAATTCCCTTTTTAATACTCTTTAATATCTTCTCACTACCTGATTCTATCCCATAGGCAATTGCCACACAGCCCGCATCTTTCATCAATTTTAATATCTCTCTGTTTACTGTATTAACACGCGCCCTTGCAAACCATTTAATATTTAGATTCCTATTAAGAATTTCATTGCATATACCTGTAATATGTGATTTTACCATTGTCATAGTATCATCCCAGAAATCAAAGGCAGTATAATCATACTCTTTTTTTAAAAACTCTATTTCATCTACAAATTTTTTAGGATTTCTTAATCGCAGACTTGCTTTTCTTAGAGCGGTATTAGCGCAAAAATTACACTTGTTCGGGCATCCCCTTGAACTTAAAACTCCAATAGCAGGTAAATTAGTCCCCTCAAGGGTGCATCTATATTTTTTAAAATCAAACAGATGATAAGCAGGCATTAGATATTGGTCTATATCTTTATTAAATGGTCGATCAGGATTTTCAATGACCATGTCATAATTTTTAAAACTGATACCTGAAATATCTTTAAAATCTTTGCCTATTGAATATCTACCAACTAATTCTGGAACTGTCTCTTCACCTTCACCTTTAACAACCACATCAATTTCTTTTACACTATTAAGTGCTTCACTTGCAGTTGGATGGAAGTGGGGTCCTCCAACAATTGTTAAGGTGTCAGTTACCTTCTTTACCCTTTTGACCAAATCAATAGCTCTGAACCTTGCTGAAGATGTCGCTGTATAACCAACCACATCAGGTTTTTCTTCTATTATCAATTTGTAAGCTTCATCAATGGAATTATTATACTTTACGCCGCTAACAATGGAGACCTCATATCCTTTTGCCTCAAGTGATGAGGCAATATATCCAAGTCCTAAAGGAGGCACTAACTCCATTGTAAGGACATCTTTTTCTGGCGTTACTTCAACAAGAACGACTTTCATTATTTTATAAATCCTAAACGAGTTATCTCTTTATATAAATTCTTTGCCAGTATATCTCCACCTTTATCTGTAAGATGCGACTCATTATGAAGCGTTGTTTCATCCATTGGAATTAAAGAGGCATTATCAACAAGTGGAACATCATAAATAGAAGTTAATTTATAAATAACATCTCTGCATTTCTTTATTACAGAGGACATAACTTGACGAGATTTCTGTGTCCAGTTTATCTTCTCCTCACATATAGGGGCAGTAGAAAGTAATATCTTTACATTTTTCGCCTTGCAGGTAAAAATAATATTGGAGAGGTTTCTTTCAAAAGCTTTTACACCAAAGTCTATAAATCTCAAATCCTTATCCTCTGTCTTCCATCTTGCAGTATGGTGTTTTTGTCTACCCTCTAACTGCTTTAATTGCGTAGAACATCCCTTTGCCCTCTTTGTTGAATTTCCGAAAATACCAATCGGATATCCTTAATAGAGAATTAACCAAGTATGTATTTTTACTCATGAAAAATCGTGGTGGGACTATCTCAAGCCCTACATCTAAAAATTCTGTTTTCATTGATATAGTTCTAAAATACTTTTTATATTCTATGGGAGTTCTCACTCCAGCATGATGGTCCTCTTTAGTCTCAACCCCTTTCATATACCACTCCTCCTTCTCTAAATCTTTTTATGGAGGTTTTTTGCAAAACCCTTTAAAAATACCGGAAAATGAAGTAAATCAGACCAGAAATCAACCCGTGTATATCTTATATTTGGCTCTATCCCAAGGAATATACCTGTATTATATAGTACCCTTTCTATTTCCCTTACAGTAATCATTGGGTCTTCCAAATGATGAAGTGCCCAGAAACATGTTACAATGTCAAAGTTATTTATATTAAATGGTAATCTTTTCATATTCCCCTGAATATATATTGCATTTTCATTACCAAGTTTTTCCCTTGCAAGTATAAGATTATTCAAGGATATATCAAGATTTATAAGTAACTTACATTGCTGTAATACCTTCTCTCCACCCCACCCTGTCCCGCACCCTATATCAAGGACAACTTTATCTTTAAAATTATTTTTAAACCAATAGGGATATACATATTTATTCTTAATGCTTACATAAAATGGCTAACTGTATAGGTATTTATCATATCCATCATAAATCTTATCAAACAGTAATTCCTGTTCTCTTTCAAAATCATTTAAGTCCTCATTTGTGACCATCTTGTATATTCCATTTTCTATACTATAAGCTTTCCCACAACGGTTACAGGTAATATCACTATTTCCTATAGAAAGACTGCCATTACATGATGGGCAGACTAATATCCCCTGCAAAATAGAACTATTCTCTAACTGTTTTTCTTCCATACACCGATGCCGCATCGTTGAATATCTTTAGCACTTCTATGCCCATTTCTCTGAACCATCCTGAAACATCAGAAGCGGACTGGTTGGATTGATAATGTGGGGAATACCAATCAAACATCTCCAAATGTCTCCTCTTCCAATTTTTGATATCTGGAACAAAAAAAATGGCTCTAAAAAACTTACCAATTACAGGTATTAGATATAAGTAATATAGTGGAAAGGCAATGTATGAAAAATAATACAAAGCCTTTTTGGATAAACGAGTGGTAAAAAATCGCCAGAATTTTGAACTAAGCACAATGCCAAAATTATAGGCATATACACAAATTGAAATTTCGCCACCTTTTTTTAGATACTGTGGCAAGGTATGAAATGCCTTTCTACAATCTGGAGTATGATGTAAAACTCCAAAACTATAAATAAAGTCAAAGGTTTCTCTTTTGAAAGGTAGTTCAAGAATATCTGCCTGGATAATATGGATATTTGGTAGATGTCCTATTAATTTATAAGCTACATCCACAGCATAACTCAAATCTATTCCTACAGTCTCTCCCCCTTGCAATGCAGCAATTTCCATAAAATGCCCCATACCACAACCTACATCAAGGATTAATTTATCTCTCAACCCTTCCAGAGGAGAGATGAGGTGATTTTGAAAAAAATTAGCAGAAAACTTTTCTTCCCTTCTACTATCCAATAAAGTATCAGCAAAAACCTCCCATTCATAACTAAATGAATCTACATACTTATCAGAAGAAACAAATCGGGGGATGGATTTTATAATTGGATAGGAGTGGAAATTCTTACAAATTAATTCTCCTTCAATAACTTCTTCCACTTCAATCTTATCAATTTTTAATTTTAATTCATTTTTACAATTTGGGCAGATGAATATATCTAATAATTTAGTTTTCATAATCCTATCTTATGTTAATAATTCTGAGTAAAGCTATTTAAAAAAACAGTCGAATCTTTTCACAGATGTAATCCACTTCAGTATTAGAAAGTAATGGGTATATAGGCAAAGAGAGGATTTTATTACAATATTCTTCTGTGATTGGAAGCCTGCTATTACTAAATTGCTCCTTTATTGCTGGCTGAAGATGACAAGGAATTGGATAATGAATACCAGTCGCTATTCCATTCTGTTTTAGATAATTCATAAGTTGGTCTCTATTGACCTCCCCTTTATCCCCTCCTTCCGAAGGAGGGGAAGGGGGAGGTCTAAGTCTGATAACAAAAAGATGATATACATGATATGCTCTATCATCTTCCTGTGGAATTACCAGTGGTAATCCTTTTAATTCCTTCCTGTATCTCTCTGCAATCTCCCGTCTCCTACCAGTAAACCATTGGAGTTTTTTTAGTTGAATTCTGCCTATAGAAGCCTGAATTTCATTAAATCTCTCGTTGTACCCTATCATTTCATGTGTATATTTATCACGCCTTCCATGATCCCTTAGTTTTTTTATTTTATCGGCTATTTCTTTATTATCAGTTGTTACCATTCCACCATCTCCGCATACTGTCATGTTCTTTGAAGGATAAAAGGAGAAACAACCTGCAATTCCAAATGAGCCAACCTTTTTCTCTTTGAATCTTGCATTATGCGCCTGACAGCAGTCTTCAAGGACAAATAATCCATGTCTATTAGCAATCTTTAATATCTCCTCCATATTGGCTGGATAACCATAGAGTTGAACAGGGATTATACCAACTGTCCTGCTATTAATCCTCTCCTCAATCTTTGACGGGTCAATTGTATATGTATCATCAATATCTATAAATACCGGCTTTGCCCTGCAATGAAATATAGGTTCAACTGTTGGAAAGGCAGTTAAAGATGGGACTATTATCTCATCCCCCTCTTTTACGCCGAGTGCCATTAAAGATAGTGTTATGGCAGATGTACCTGAAGATGTGAGAATGGCATATTTAGTCCCTATAAACTCAGCAAACTCCATTTCTAACTTTTTAGATTCCTCACCGAGAATATACCATTGATTATCCAATGCCTTTAATGCAGCATTCTTTATTTCGTCATCCACATATACTTTAGAAAGGGGTATCTCTTTTATCATTTTTTCTTCTCCACTATAAAGTCTCCTATTGCCAGATAATCCATACCAGTTCCAAAGAAGGTAGATATGGCATCTTGAGGGGTACAGACAATGGGTTGATTCCGTATATTAAAACTTGTATTCAATATAAGAGGTATTGAGGTTATTTGATAAAACTTGTGAATCATATCGTAATAGCGAGGATTTATATCCCTATTTATTGATTGAACTCTTGATGTCCCATCCACATGGACAACAGCAGGTATAAGATGCGATTTTTCCTTTCTCGCTTTAAAATTCAGAGTCATAAAAGGTGAATCTATAAAATCTTCAAAATATTCAGCCCCAAATTCAGAGAGTATTGTGGGGGCAAAGGGACGAAAGGATTCCCTGAATTTTATAGCCATATTTACTTTGTCCTTCATATCTTTCTGTCTTGGATCGGCTAAAATAGATCGGCTACCCAATGCCCTTGGCCCATATTCCATCCTTCCCTGAAACCATCCCACAATTGCGCCTTTAGAAAGCCTCTCAGCAACAAAACCTGAAACATCTTCATGATAATAATAAGAAACTTTTGTAATTTTTAAGATTTTTTCAATCTCCTCATTTGAATATTTGGGTCCATAATATGCAAGTGTCATCCCCTTAAATTTTTTACCCGCCTGTGAGGCAATCTGAAGACATGCTCCCAGAGCCAGACCTGCATCACCGGAGGCAGGTTGTATAAAAATGTTTTCTACCCAAGGTGAGCGAAGAAGCCTGCTATTCATAACACAATTGAGTCCAACCCCACCGGCTATAGAGAGGTTTTTACTTCCAGTTTCCCTATGCAATAATTCAAGAAGATGTAATACAATATCTTCAAGTCTTTCTTGAGCACTGGCTGCAATATCTTGATGATAGGGAGTTATTTTTTCATCAGCCTTTCTTGGGTTTTTAAACCGTTTTAAAAACTCCTCACTGTATAACGGTTCCTGAACAGACGGGAAAGGTTTCCCATCTACATTAACAATAGACTGGGTATTAAAAGAATAGCCATCACCAGTTTTATTAATTAACCATGAGAGGTCATGGGATGGTTTTCCATAAGAGGAGAGCCCCATTACTTTATATTCATCACTTTGCCGTGTAAAACCAAGATACTGAGTAATAACATTATAAAAGGCGCCAATAGAATTGGGTCTTTTAAATTCTTTTATTTTAGTAATTTTATTTCCATCTCCAAAAGCTAACAATGTTGATATAGAATCACCAGATAGATCCATTGTAATTATATTTGATTTTTCAAATCCTGATGCAAAGAATGAACTTGCAGCATGGGCAATGTGATGCTCTACCAATTCTATGGGAGGAGAAAATCCAAGATTAAACTCAAGACATCTCTTCAGTCTATCTTTCATATCTGAATGACTTATACCAGCATATAAAAGAAGGTCTATTGAAGTAATATCTATATTTGCCTCTTTTAAACAATATTTGATTGCATTCAAAGGAATTAAACCGGGGGCATGTTTTATCCTGACAAACCTCTCTTCTTCGGCTGCTGCTACTATCTCACTATCCTTTATAAGACATGCTGCCCCGTCCCTATTGCCAGGTCTAAATCCTCCACTAATCCCAAGTATATATCTCATTAATTCTTTTTATAAATCCCTTCTAAAAATTCAGATACCTTTATCTCTACTCCCCTCTTTGCAGATTCATATATAGCTAAAATCAATTCCAGACTTTTTTTCCCCTCTACTCCATCCACAACCGGGTCAGAACTATTGTTTAAGATGGTATCTATTACATTTTCCATCACCTTTATGTGACCATATCCATACACATTTGGTGGATTAGTTGAATGTCTTGAGTAAAGCCCATCTTCACTCCTGTAATCCTGAAATTCCCAGACAACGGTTTCATTCATCTGAATCCCACCTATCTTAACAGTACCCTTTTCTCCCATAATCGTAATAGAGCCTTCCAGATTTCTTGGATAGGCACAAGTAGTTGCCTCTATCGTTCCCAAGGCACCACTTTTAAACTTTAACAATGCAATCCCTATATCCTCTACATCAATATCATGAATTGCTGTTGATATTTTTGCATGGACACTATCAACCGGACCCATTAGCCACCGCAACATATCTATATTATGACTCGCCTGGTTTATCAAAACCCCCCCTCCAAATTTTTTAAACCACTCACTTTCGTCATAATAAGATTGATGCCTATACCACCTTACTGTCGTATTGCCATAGTATATCTTGCCAAATCTTCCTTCATCTATAGCCTCCTTTAATTTTACAATCGGTGGATTATACCTATTTTGCTTTACTACAAAAAGCTTTACGCCAGCTTTATTACACACCTCAATCATCTTGTCCGCTTCCTTTATGGAGAGTGACATCGGCTTTTCTGTAATTACATGCTTTCCTGCCTTTGCAGAGTTAATAGCCATCTCAGGATGGAGATATGTAGGTGTGCAGATATCTACCACATCAACATCATCCCTTTTTAAAATCTCATGATAATTGGTGGTATAATCACAATGATATTTTTGGGCATACTCTTTTGCCCTTTCTTCAATAACATCACATACAACTACTATTTTTACGTCAGGCAATTGCGATAATACTGTAGTATGAGTCTTACAAATCCTTCCACAACCAATTATTGCAAACCCTATTTTTTTTTGACTATAAATTGTTTTATTCACTTTTTTTACTATTCTTTTTTTAACTTAAATTTATCTTTTACATATCTTTTCCCACAAGCCTTACAAATACCTTTTCGGTTTTTTATCTGAAGTTTTACTCCACACTCACACATCCATCCTTTTAATCTGGCAGGGTTTCCATAAAATAGGGCATAGGGTGGGACATTCTTTGTAACCACTGCCCCTGCACCAATGAATGCGTATTCACCAATAGTAATGCCACATAGAATAGTTGAGTTAGCTCCGAGTGTTGCACCTCTTTGGACAAGTGTTTCTTTAAACTCGCTTTTTCGTGGAATATGGCTTCTTGGATTAATTACATTGGTAAAGACCATAGATGGACCGCAGAAAACATCATCTTCTAATTGGACACAATCATATACAGACACATTATTCTGTATTTTCACACCATCACCAATCTCGGCTCTTGACCCCACAAAGACATTCTGTCCAAGTTGACAGTTTTTCCCTATCTTTGCACCTTTCATGATATGTGAGTAGTGCCATATCTTTGTTCCTTCTCCAATCTCACATGGTTCTTCTATGGTAGCGGCGGGAGTCAATCTTTTTTTTAGTTGAAATTCCGTAACGGCTCCCATAATTTTAGACTGCATCAGGCAGCCACCGCCTCCTTTCTTTCATCTATTCCACCCC
>Ga0209343_10003585_pt1 | contig 19479 bp, 19 predicted proteins | sample RifCSPlowO2_02_FD_184026 | JGI IMG/M metagenome (GOLD analysis project Ga0209343, IMG submission 184026) | Groundwater microbial communities from Rifle, Colorado - Rifle CSP2_plank lowO2_0.2 (SPAdes) (version 2) | ecosystem: Environmental > Aquatic > Deep subsurface > Groundwater | place... | reverse complement strand
CGTGTAGCCCAGCATCCGCTCGGCGCCGACATTGAAGATTTGAATGACGCCCTTCGCGTCGGTGGCGATGCTCGAGAAGTTGGCGCTGTTGAAGATCGCGCGCTGCAGGGCCCCCGCCTTGAGCAGCGCCTCTTCCGCCTGCTTGCGCACGGTCACATCGCCGGCGCCCTCGGAGACGACGATCCTCCTCTTCGTGGTGTCCTTTCCCTTGGCCATGGTGTTGCCTCCGGCAACTGCCCCATCCTATCTCGGCCGAGCGCCCGATCGCTTCTGCGATGGCGGCTGGAGCACCTCAACGAGATCCTGGCCCATACACTTCGTCCCCTGAGGTGTGCATCCGAAGGTCGAGGAGAGTGACCGCCGAACGGCGGTGATTCGATCGCCGCCGATCGTGTAACAGCGTAGCGATTTTCGTTCGCGTAGATACAGCCCATCTGTTATCGGGAATCTGCTGCGACACATCTATCTCAAAAGAGTGCGCCACATTTCGCTCGTCATGCAGCGCTGGATCGTGATCAGCTCAACCGTTTGATTCAGGAATCCATCTTGCTATCTGTCGGGTAGGCTAGGGACCCTTCTCGTTTCCCCCCACAAGGTCCCGGCGGATCCCCCACCTCGGCGAGCGCCGGAGGTGTGTCTCGGGCAGGACGGGCGCGGGCCCCTGGTTCGTTGACGAAACGTTGGTCTTCATGATGTCGACAGATTCGCTGTTTTTTCCACCGCGACTCAGAAATCGAAGCGCACACACTCTTCGAGCATTCGCCGTCATGGGGCTGCTCGTCTGGAGCACGCCTGAGCTCAGCGCAGACACTGTCACGGCGACTTGGGATAGGAACAGCGAATCGGACATCGCCGGATACATCCTTTCCTACGGAACACAGTCAGGTACGTATTCGACCAGCATCGACGTCTTCAACGTGACGACGAGACAAGTCGTGCTCAGTCCCGGCCAGGGTTACTACTTCGTGGTTCAGGCGTACAACACGAGTTCGCAGGTCAGCCCCAGGTCCGCAGAGGTGTTCGTTGATTTGAGCGTCGTGACGAGCGCGCCACGCATCACGAGCGTGTCGCCGACCTCCGGGACGGTTGGGACGGCGGCCACGATCACGGGGACGAATTTCGGGGTGACGCAAGGGACCAGCACGGTCCGATTCAACGGGAGCGTGGCCACGCCCACGAGTTGGAGCGCCACTGGCATCGTCGCCCCCGTGCCGAGCGGCGCGACGACCGGAATGGTCACCGTGACGGTGGGCGGCGTTGCGAGCAACGGCGTCAGCTTCACAGTCGCCCCCTCCCTCGCGCCGACCCTCATGACTGTGGGCGACTTTGACGGGGACGGGAAAACCGACGTGGCTGTCTATCGCCCCTCTTCGCGCCGATGGCGGATCCTCGAATCAAGTACCAACGACTCGACGAGCCTCGTGACCGAATGGGGTGACAGTTCGGTCATCCCGGTACCAGGTGACTACGACGGGGACGGCAGAGCGGACATGGCGTACTATCGTTCCTCAACCGGTGTCTGGTTCATTCTGGAATCGAGCACCAACTACTCGACGAAGCAATCCGTTGTCCTTGGCACGAGCACGGACGTCGCCGTGCCGGGCGACTACGATGGCGACGCCGTGACGGACATTGCGGTCTATCAACCCGCCACCGGGCGGTGGCAGATTCTGAAATCGAGTACGAATTACGCCACAAACATCGTGACCCTGTGGGGCGCCACCGGCGACATCCCGGTGCCGGGTGACTACGACGGCGACGGCAAGATCGACCTCGCGGTGTATCGACCTGGCACGGCCCAGTGGCGCATCCTGCGGTCGAGCACGGACTACGCGACGAATTTCACGGTCGTGGGAGGCATGAGCGGCGACATCACGGTGCCGGCCGACTACGACGGCGATGGCAGAACCGACGTCGCGATGTACCGCCCGTCCAACGGCACGTGGAACGTCCTGCAGTCGAGTACCAACTACTCGACGAGCGTCGCCATTCCTTGGGGCAGCCACAGCGACGCCCCCGTCCCCGGCGACTACGATGGCGACGGCAAGGCCGACCTTGGTCTGTTCCGGTCCGGCGCTTGGCAGATTCGGCTGTCACACATGAACTACACGACCAGCGTGAATGTCTCCTGGGGCAGGCGCGGCGACGTACCGCTGCCTACGCACCCCTGATCGAGAGTCGCGGATCACGTTCCTCCGGGGCAGCTTGAACGTTTCCTCGAGCAGTTGCGAAGAGTTCTTTCCGCTACTTGGTGAATTGGCGCTGCAGGCTCTCTCTTCACCCCCCGCGCTCCGGCTTCATGACGACGGTCGCCAGCAGGTAACCGTGCCTCCGCACCGCCGGAACGTGTCGATCGAGGAACACGAACGGGCGCACGAGGGCACCCGTCACCGCAGCGAACGGCCGGCACCACGAGTGGCACGCGAGGTCGAGCATCCTCAGCCACCCGGGGATGAACAGGATCGCCGTTTCAGCGACCACGTCCAGGCCGGCCTTTTCGAGCATCTGTTTCAGTGCGCGACGTGAGTAGGACTTCTCGTACCCGTACGCGTAAAGTCCGACCGCCTGGAGCACCGTCGCCAATAACGGCCGGAGAAACGGGTCGTATCGGTTCGGCACGCCGACGATGGCGCGCCCGCCGGGTTTGAGCACACGAGCCATCTCTTCGACGGCGCGCTCGGTTTCGTCGAAGTGCTCGATCGTTCCCATCGAGTAGATCGCCTCGAAGCTTGCGTCGCGGAAGGGCAAGTCGCGCACGTCGCCGACGACGCCCTGTAAACAGTGTCGACCATGTCGACCATGTCGCGCCGCCGGGCCTGTGTCGAACGCGCGACGCGCCTGAACCACGATGGGTTCGGAGATGTCGATGCCGTACGCGCGCGCGCCCTGGCGGCTGGCCCACGCGAGGATCCGTGTGTTCTTGGCCTCGTCCCAAAGATCGGTCTTGAGAATCTTCAGGCCCTCGAGCGGGGGAAAGTGTTCGGCGAACAGACGCCGTTCGTTGTCGGCGTAATATCGGGTCGACGCCGCACCGTCGAGATCAGGAAACCGCTCGCCGACCCCGGCCCAGAAATCCCGGTACGCGGACCGCGCGGTCAAGGCTGCGCACCCGGCACATCCCAGCTCCACGTCCCAAGAGCAAACGACAACGGGCGACGGTCACCGTTGTCGATGACGTCGCCGGCCACGGTCGGTGGTTCAGAGGGATGAAAGACGAGCTCGTGACCGCCGGGCATCACGGTGACCGGGCCAATCTGGTAGATGCGACGCGCAGGCGCGACGACGAGCGTCTGAACATTCTCGACAGGGCGCCCGTCGAGCCGCAGCTCCATACGGCGCGGACGGTGGAACGCCGACAGTTCGATGCCGAGGGTGGCGACGATCGGCTGCGCGCTTGTGTTCACGATCGTCCACCCCGCGTCGGCTCCCATCCATCGCCACGACCACTCCACATCGTGCTCGCGCGGAAGGAACCCCGTCATCGTTGCGGTATAGATTGCAGGTGTTCGCGCCGTGACCGCGAACACCTGTCCATCGTCGAAATTCGCGGCGACACGCAATCCGTTCGGCGCAGGATGCTCTGCGAACCATTGTCCGTCGGCTGTGTCACGCCGGACGAGTAGGTGCGTGTACCCGGTCGCCGCGAGCTTCTGGGAAAAGTTTGGCTCCGTGCAGTCGCTCGTCGAGCTTCCCAACAGCGTCACGCGATGGCCGGTCAACCACTGCACTGACCCGGATTCCAGATTGAGCGGCATGCAGTCGAGGGCCCGCACGGGACCGGGCTGCCGCGAGACCCAGCGGTGCGCCGTCGTGGGCAGCACGTCGCGCCACATCGCCGACGGCGCGACGGCGTACTCGCCGGCGGCCAGCGCCACGAGGGCGAGGCACACGATCTGCGCGCGCCTGGTCCCGGCCCGGCGGAGATAGTCCACCCCGATGCCCGCCAGCAGCGCCACCATGAGCTGCACGACGACCCCGAACCGCGCGTACGACCGGAACATCGGCACGACGTCGTACAGAAGCGCGGAAGGCCGGACAACGGTGAACCAACCGATCGTACGCTCCGGCGACAGCGAGCACACGAGCGCAGCCACCGCGACGACGATGAGGACTGGAACGCGCGCGACGGGCGCGGGTTGCCGGATGTTGCTCCAGGGGCTCCAGGGGACCAGCCACCGAAAAGACGCGATGAGGCCGAGCGCGACGATTCCCCAGCCGAGGCTCACCTGCTGTTCGAGCAGCCCCTCGCGGACGCCCACCGCATTCCAGACGCGACGCGCGGTTGCGCCCAGCAGCGGATGATCGACCGGCGGAACCAGATAACTCCACCATTTCGCGCTGTAGCGGAACAGGTCGGCACGAGGGAACGCGAAGGCCGCGCGGTTGAAGACGACGGCGCCGGCCGCGTACGACGCGTACGCCATCCCGGAGGCCGCGATGAGCACGAGACTCCCGATGGTGATGCCCAGTCGGCGCATCGATCGTGTGTTTCCCCGGCGCGTGACCAGCCAATACGCAGCCACGGCGACCGGGGTGATGACGGCCGCGATCAAGCCGCCGTAGAAGTTCGAGAGCGTCACGGCCATCGTCGCGGCGACGAGAAAGCCGACCGCTGCCGGCGAAGCGCTGTCGAGACAACGCCACAGCGCGAGCAAGTACAGCGGCACCCACTGGGTCTGCGCGATGTGAAGGTGATATCCGGCGTGCGCCACATGGAACGGGGAGAACGCGTAGGCCATCGCCGCGACGGTCGCTCCCGCCGGCGAGAGCGCCAGATGACGCGCCAGCAGGTACGCTGCGGCGGCAGACAGTGGAAAGCTGAGAAGGACCAGCCAGTTGTACGCGGCCACCGTGCCTGAGATGCGCGCGAGCAGCGCGCCGGTGATGTCAGTGACCGATTGCGAATACAGGCCGCTGCTGATTGGGCGCCCGAACCGCTCCATCACGGTGAACGGGTCGTGGTGGCGGCCCACGATCTCCATGCCGAACACTCGCTCGGACGGCGCGCGAAGAACCGGTGCAGCGATCACCGCCGTAACGATCGTGGCCAAGGCCGCAACCGCGACGACTTCAGCGACGCGGGCGGGCAACGTTGACCACCGCGGCGAAGATCAGCACGGGGCCTGCAACCGCCCAGCCGCGGACGTCGCGCACGTGCGCGGTCAGGCCGGCGTGGCTGGCGAGGGCGCCCAGCGCGAGCAAGCCTGCCGTCTGCGTGAGCCCGAGAACGGCGAGCCCGGCGAGGAAGCGCCCCCAGCCAACGGCGACGAAGGCCGCGACCCACAGCGCGAGATAGAGGCCGACCTGGAACGCGGGGAGGAACGCGATCGCCCCCTGCGGATCGTCGAGCGGCGCGCCGGCCGGATATGAGACCACGCGCACGAACAACGGACCGAGCAGCTGGACGAACAGAACGCCCACGATGACGCCGACGAGCGCGTGTCGCAGCGCGGTTCTGCCGCCGTGGCGCCACAGTGCGGCGAGGAACACGACCACCGCGCCGAGGAGCAATTGATAGAACGCGTGCACGAAGAATATCGGCGAGGCCACCACATCAGGCAGGGCGACCACCAGAAGCCGCGCGATGCCCAGGGCGATGAAGAGCGGCAGCGTGGCGAGGACGCCCAGGATCAGCCGCCGCCATGTCGTCGAATAGGTACAGATGGCTGCCAAATAAACCGGGATCAGCGGCGTGGAAATGCACTCCTGCGTGACGAGGAAGCCGCCGCGTGGCGTCCAGAGCACGTTGGCCGCGGCGTGCGCGCTGACGCCGACGACGCCAAGGGTCATCGCGGCCGCGCGGGCGATGAAGCCGGCCAGCGCGAGGACGCTGGCACTCTCGAGATAGAGCGGCGAGGCGGCTGCGAACAGGAGCAGAAATGCAACCGTGAGCACGACGAATCGCCGCGACGGTTGCGGGCGCCCGGTGAGAAGAGGTTCGCGAGGCGCGACCTCTGTTTCATCCAGCGTATACCGCCGATCCGCGAGGCGCATCCACGCGAACACGTATCCGGCGATCGCGAGCGTGAGCGCGGCAGGCCAGACATAGACGTGAAGCGTGTTGAACCACGCCGGCGACGCGGCCACCCGTCCAAGGGTGCCGATCCGCAACGTGTTGATCACGAGGATCACTCCGACCCCGCCGGCAGCCCCGGCGAGGCGCAGTCCCCACCGCACCGGGTAGGCAAGGACGGCCCCGAGGCACAGGGCCAATGCGTCGGCCCCGCTGCACGCAAGCGTCACCTCGACCGGCAACGCCGACGTGCCGAACAGTCCCGCCGCAAGGCCCGCCTGCGCCCGGGTCAGCGGCAACACCGCATGAGCTTCGGTCCAGTTCAGACGGAGCAGGCCGAAGAAGGCGAGGCTCCATGCCACGGCGCGCAGCCCGAACTTAAGGGCGTTGTTCGGACCGCGGGCCGTGTCCGTCGGCACGGGGGATCTCCTGGAGGGTAACATGTCGGGCGCCGAAGGACCGGCGCAGCTCATCGATCGCTTCGAGGCTCTTGAGCCTTGTGGAGCAGGAAAAGATGTCGATGTTCACCGTCCCCGTTTCCGGCCACGTGTGAAGGACGGCGTGCGACTCGCTGAGGATCAGGACGCAGGTGAGGCCGGCCTCCGGAAACGAATGGAAGAGCTCGTGCACCACCGTCGCACCCGCCCGCCGCAGCGCCGCGCAAAAAGTGCCCATGATCTCGTCTGGCGCGCGGTCGACAAGATCCGTGCACCCGACGAGGTCGACCGAGTAGAGTGCGGGTGGACCGCCGTGCGTCTTCATCCTCCGAGACTTTAGATGGGGCTGCGGGACCGAACTGTCTCAAATTGAACAGTGGCCAGAATCACGGATGTGTATTGTACGTCACGGCGTTCGTCGTGTACAATACGACGCGAATCGCGTGCGATACCGGTGGATTTGAAACCTAGGAGCCTCTGATGGTGCCTAAATGCGTGCGTGTACTGTCAGGCGTGGGATTCGCGGCGCTTCTTTGCATTCCATCCACCGCATGGGCACAGGTGGCACCGCCACTGGGCGTCGCGCAGCAGTTCGGGGTCCTTGGTAACTCGGCCGTGACGGGCGCGACCGGCAGTGGCGTCCTCGTCCGCGGAGATGTGGGTTCGTCCCCTACCCCCACCATCTCTAACTTTCCTCCATCGAGCACGGCTTCCCCCTTTATCGTCCGTACTACGAATGATGCCGTCGTGCAGCAGGCTCGCATCGATGCCATCGCTGCCTACAATGCGCTCCTGACCCAGGGGCCGGGTACTGTGTTGCCCGACAATCTGGCGACAGTCGGAGCGCTCGGCCCAGGCATCTATTCTTTTGTTTCGGGCGCGCCCGATTTGCCGGCTGGGGCAACCCTGACGCTCAACGGGAATGGGATCTTCATATTCAACGTTGGGAGCTCGCTGACCGCGAACGTCCTTTCCACTGTGGTTGGGACCGCGAACCCGTGCAACATCTACTGGCGGGTCGGCTCATCCGCGACGCTCAATGGCAACAACTTCAGGGGAACCGTGATCGCGGACGCAAGCATCACGGTGGGTGCCGGCGCCAATCTGGAAGGCCGAGCACTGGCGGGAACCGGTGCAACAGGTGCGGTGACGATGGCGGGCAGTGGCGGCAACACGATCGGAGGCTGTAGCGCCCCCGCCGCCTGTCCCATCATTACGATCGCTCCGCCGACGATGCCCATCGGGACGGTCGGCGTGGCCTACTCGCAGACACTCACGGCGAGCGGCGGCACCGCCCCTTACACGTTCTCGGTGACCGCCGGTACCCTGCCGGCCGGGCTTACGCTTACGGCTGGCGGCGTGCTGTCGGGGACGCCGACTACGGCAGGCTCCTCCACGGTCACCGTACGAGCGACCGATGCGAACGGGTGTTTCGCCGAGATCACGTACACGATCACCGTCGTCCTCGTTGTTCCGACGCTGCCTCAGGCCTTTATTCTCCTCCTGGCCTTGGGACTCGCAGGCCTCGGATACCTGCGGCTGCGGCGGCGGGCTCGAGCGGAATAACCGCGCCGGGGTGCACCAGCGCGCACACGTCTTCGCCACGCAGGGAGTAAACGCTGTTCGGTAAGACAGGGCCCGCGCGAAGCACCGCGCGGCTCAGCTGCGTGGCAGAACATTGCACATTGGCATTGACAAACAGCACCGTCACCGCCTGCCAGTTAATCGGCCCGGTCCGAGAAGCGCCCAGGCGCGAATATCGCGAGCCAGGGGAGCGATGCCGGCGTGGACGGCGAGAAGGTGCACGGGGCCGGCGACGGCGATCTGTATCGCAGCAAGCAGCGCGGCTCCGCACAGGAACCGTGTCCAGCCGCTTACCGTGTCAGCCGGCGTGCGCGGGCGACGAGCGGCCGCTAATACGACAACGTCTCAGTACGCCTCAGGCGCCCTGCAGCACGGGTGCCGAAGCGAAGCGTGTGAAAGCCGCTGATCGACGTCCTCCCGACCGATGTGGGACGGAAGGTCGTCCGGTTCGACAAGCCGTGGCAGATCTTGCATGGCCAGCGCCGCGGCAACGGCTTTCAGTTCTTGGACGTTGCCTGGCCAAGGGTAGGCGACGAGCCGCTGCAAGGCCGCGGCCGAGAGCCGAGGGACGTCGGCTCTCGCGTAGAGGGACAGATAATGGCGAAACAGGATCGGAATGTCTTCGGGTCGGTCTCGCAGCGCTGGCATGATCAGGTGGATGACGTTGAGGCGATAGAAGAGATCATTGTGAAACTGGCTGGACTGAACGCGCTCGAACACATCGGTGCCGGTCGCGGTCATGAGTCGCAGTTCGCTGCCGGTTGTCGTCTCGCGTTCGATGAATTGCAGCAACTGCAGTTGCATCGGCATGGGGATTTTCTGGATTTCGTCAATGAGGACCGTGCCGTTGGCCGCCGTCTTCAAGAGGCCGTGCGTGAACGGCTGAGTCGATTCGGAACGAGGCCCGGACTCGGGAAGCCACTCCGCAAGGTCCTGGCAACGCGCGACGACAAACGGGGCGGGGCCTCGGCGACTCCGTTGATGAATCAGATGGGCGACAAACTTCTTGCCGGCGCCACTCTCTCCTGAGATCATGACCCGCGCATCGGATTGGACGGCATCCGCCACGTCATTCTCGATCGTGCGCATGATGGCGCTCGCCCACGGCATGTCCTGAGCGCTATCGGTGTTCGTTCCGGACGACACCCCGAGGGAGGTTCTGCGATTCATCATGAGTCCTTGTTTGTGGCGATCTCTAAAGGTCCGACCTAATCCTTGGACTCCTTGGGACCGAGTCCCTTCTTCGCGTCAAGGATCTTCCTGAAGGCGTCTGTTTCGGCGCGGATCTGGTCTATCAAGGCGTTGTACTTTGGGGTGTGGGCGCGGGTGAGCTGTAGCCGCTGCCAGAGGCCCGTGATGCGCTCCAACCGTGCCGCCGCGTCGTTGGCTTCAGACGAGAAGGGCCCCAACTTCTTCGGCGGATCAGACATGATCGGTACGACCTGAGAAGGCAAGGGTCGCGCCAGAGACACCGGCGATCGCACGCGCGAGCTAAACGCCATGAAATGAATGAGTTGACGCCTCCGCTCGCAGAAGCAGACCGTGCTAGCCTGTGCCGAAGAGCCCGCATGTCGGCAAATGACGGCGTCACTGACCGCTCGGCGCGAAGGTTCCTGACCGAGCCGCCATCGATGCTAGTCTTCACTTACGACGCATGCTCGTAGATCGACCCCAGCCCCTCGGCCTCGACGCGCTCTCACGGTACGAAGCGCTTCTGAGCGTGTCGCGAGCCATCGCTCACCACACGAGCGTCGCCGAGTTGCTCCGCGCCATCTCCGACCAACTGCACCTCGTCGTACCCTTCGATTACCTGATGCTCATTCTGCATGAGGCCACGACCGACGAGATGCGCCTCGTCGTGCTCGAGCCGTCCGATACGCCGTTTGCGCCGTTCGTCCCGATGCTGCTGAGCGACTGGGGTCCGGCGCGGTCGGTGTGGGAAACGCAGCGCACGTCAGTCGTGCCGATGCTGACGGAGGCACTGCTGGGCACGGCGCTCGATTTCCTTCGGGGACACGGCGCGCGGGTGACCTGCTGGTTGCCGCTGACCACGGCGCACCGGCGCGTCGGCGTCCTCAGCTTCGGCAGTCGCGATGCCGACCAATACGGGGCCGATGCCGTCGCGTTCATGGAGCAGGTCGCCGCGCATGTCGCCATCGCGGTGGACAACGCCATCAACTTCGACGACGCGCAGCGGCTCCAGCGGGAGCTCCGCGACGAACGGGACCGGCTGCGTCTCCTGCTCGAGATGAACAACCTGCTCGTCTCGCGGCTCGAATATCCCGATCTGCTTCAGACGCTCTCCGAATCGTTGCAACGCGTCGTCAGGCACGACTCCGCGAGCGTTGCGCTCGTCGATCGGGAGTCGGGCCAGCTCAGGCTTCGGGCGCTCACGTACAACGACGCCCGCGGCATCACCGAGCCCCACAGCCTGCTATCGCTCGACGGGTCACCAGCCGGGGTCGTGTTCGAGAGTGGGGTCGCCAGGGTCTTCCGCAAGTCCGATCTCGACCAGTTCGGCCACACAGGCGCACCGACGCTGTTGTCCGCGGACCCGCGGTCGGTGTGCTGTGTGCCGCTCGTCACACGGCGCGGCCGCGTGGGTACGTTGAACGTCGCGAGCCTCGATCCGGACGCCTTCCCGCCCGAGGAGGTCAAGCTGCTGCAGCAGATCTCCTCGCAGCTCGCGATCGCCGTGGAGAACGCGCTGGCCTACCAGGAGGTCACGGGCATCAAAGATCAGCTCGCCGAGGAGAAGCAGTACCTCGAAGCCGAGATCCGTCTCGAGCACGACTTCAGCGAAATCATCGGCGACAGCCCGGCCCTCAAACGCGTGCTCCAGGCCATCGAGACCGTCGCGCCGACCGACGCCACCGTGTTACTTCGGGGAGAGACCGGCACCGGCAAGGAACTGCTCGCGCGCGCCATCCACAACCTCAGTCCGCGTCGCGAGCGCACGTTCGTTCGCCTGAGCGTGGCGGCCCTGCCGGTCAGCCTGATCGAAAGCGAGTTGTTCGGATACGAGAAAGGGGCGTTCACGGGGGCGGCGACCGCCAAGATCGGCCGCCTGGAGCTGGCCAATCGCGGCACGCTGTTTCTCGACGAAGTCGGCGACATCCCGCCGGAAGTGCAGCCGAAGCTGCTGCGCGCGCTGCAGGAGCGGGAATTCGAGCGGCTCGGCAGCACGCGGACGCAGCGGGTCGACGTCCGCGTGATCGCCGCCACGAACCGCGACCTGGAGCAGATGATCGTCGACGGATTGTTTCGGCAGGATCTCTACTATCGGCTGAACGTGTTTCCCATACAGGTGCCGGCATTGCGCGACCGCCCAGAGGATATTCCGCCGCTCGTGCACCACTTCCTCGACAGATTTGCGCGCCCGTTGAAGCGCCGCATCACGACCGTTCCGCCGGCGACGATGGGGGCTCTCCAGCACGCATTCTGGCCCGGCAACATCCGCGAGCTGGAAAACGTCGTCGAGCGCGCCGTCATCCTCTCATCCGGGCCGGAGCTGAAAGTCCCTCTGGCCGATCTCCAGCCGGCGTCGCCGCGCAGCGCCGCCGGGCCGAGCGCGGCCACCGGCCAGTTGCGCAACGCGGAGCGCGAGCTGATTCTCGGCGCGTTGAGGAAGTCACGCGGCCTGATTGGCGGACCCAAGGGCGCCGCCGCGGACCTGGGCCTGAAACGGACGACCCTCCAGTCCAAGATGCGAAAGCTCGGGATCACGCGTCCATCGTTTTGAACCCCCCGCGTCGAGATCTCTCGTGGCAACTGCTTTGGTGGGCGGCCGCGACTTCGTCAGCCCTGCGACTTGTCCTCGTTCGCGCCCAGCGCATCCTGCGCGATTGCGATCGCGTCGTTCGGCAGTCCGTTGTTGTCCAGCCCAGGATGGCTCGACCGTTCAGGGCCAGGACGATCATCTTCCTTCGCGCCTTTGCCAATGTCGTCATCCGCCGCCCGCCCTGTCGAATGGTCCATCGCGACCTCCAATGCGAGTAAACGACGTCCGAGGCGTCTCTCGCGAAGGTTTCTTTCTCGCGTCGCTGTGATCGCGTTCATGACTGTACGGGTATGGTAGAGGACTGACGAACGCCCGGCTGTTCAATTGAGCACACCGCGTGCCGTGAACGGGCACGTGTTCTGTTGTGCACACCTCCATGGACAGACCGCGTGCCATGCTCAGCGCATGCAACCTGGAAATGCCTCCAACGGACGGACTCGAGCCGCCCCGGCGTTCAACGCGCAGGCGTTTCTGGATTCGTCGGGAGTGGCGAAGACCATCGTGGAGTATGGGCGAGGCGAGACCATCTTCACGCAGGGGGACCCCTGTGAGGATGTCCTCTACATTCAAACGGGCGGCGTCAAATTGTCGGTGGTGTCGAAGACCGGTAGAGAAGCCGTGGTGGCGATGCTCGGCCCCGGCGACTTCTTCGGCGAGGGGTGTTTGGCCGGCCAGCCGGTCCGGATGGGCAGCGCCACCGCCATCACCCCGAGCGTGATCTTGGTCGTCGGTAAAGAAAAAATGCTTCGGCTCTTGCATAAGCAGCATGCGATGTCCGACCGGTTCATCTCGCACATGCTGTCGCGCAACATCCGGATCGAAGAGGACTTGATCGATCAGCTCTTCAACTCGAGCGAGAAGCGGCTGGCGCGCGCGCTGTTGCTGCTGGCCCGCTACGGGAAGCAGGCCACGCCGGCCCGTGTGGTCCCGAAGATCTCGCAGGAGACGCTGGCGGAGATGGTCGGCACGACGCGATCACGCGTCAATTTCTTTCTGAACAAATTCAAGCGGCTGGGCTTCATCGAATACAACGGCGAGATCCCTCTCAAGATCAACAGCTCACTGCTGAGCGTCGTCCTGCACGACTGAGGAATCCCATGAGACAAATGTCGATCGTTGGTGTCGTACTCATCGTGGTCGGTGTGTTGGCGCTCGTCTACCAAGGCATCACCTACACGAGTCGCGATACGGTCATCGACTTCGGTCCCCTGCACGCGACGGCGGATCGACAGAGGACGCTGCCTCTTCCGCCGGTGCTGGGGATTGCGGCGCTGGCCGGTGGCGTGGCGCTGCTGATGGCCGGCGCGCGTAAGCGCGCGTAGCGTCGCGCCCTGCCACTCTCAGAAGTGCCATCAGCTGGACCTCGCCTCGGATCTCGCGCCGGCGTTCGCTGAGCATCTGCCTCAGGCCTGCATTCCGCGTGGCGTTGGTCATGTTCGTCTCCTGACATCACGCACCATGGAGGAAGTGGCCCCGGACGTCTGTGCCGTTGTGAACACGCGTCGCTCTCCCCGCCCGCATAAGGTACTGGCACAGGAGCTCAACGACATGAACGCACACACGCAGGCGCATCGCGACTACGGCTTCGCTATCGGACTCTTGACAGGCACGTTCGTCGGCGCCGACCTGGCGATGTGGTTCGCCCCGCGAGTAGCCTCAGAGCTTCGCCGGCGAGTGACCGATTCGGCGAGGAGTCTGGGCCACGTCTCGACTGGCGGAGCTCGCAGCCGCTGAGCCAGAGGTTGCCGGCAATGGACGAGCGGACAACTCAAAGGAAGTGCTGTGTGAGAAGAATCGTCATCGCCACGGCGAGGGCGCGCGTCCTGGCTGTTATCGGTGTCGTCGTGCTGCTGTCGGTGAGCGCGACGGGCGGGCAGACCGTCATCACACCGCCGAAGAACAGGTACACGCCGGCGCAGGACGTGGAGCTCGGGCGCAAGGCCGCCGCGGAGGTCGAACAGCAGCTGCCGATGCTGCGCGATGAAGACGTGACGTCGCTGTTGGCGTCGATCGGGCGGCGGCTGGTCGAGTCGGTCCCGCAGGAACTGGAGCATCCCGGGTTCCACTACTCGTTCCAGGTCGTGAACGTGCGCGAGATCAACGCGTTCGCGCTGCCTGGCGGACCGATGTTCGTCAATCGCGGCATGATCGAGGCGGCGCGCACCGAAGGCGAAGTCGCCGGCGTCATGGCCCACGAGCTCAGCCACGTCGCGCTGCGGCACGGCACGGCCCAGGCCACCAAGGCGACGAAATACGAGATCGGCACGCTGCTCGGCGCCGTCGTCGGCGCCATCATCGGCGGCAACGTCGGCGGCGCCGTGGCGCAGGGCACGCAGTTCGGGCTTGGCACGGCCTTCCTCCGGTTCAGCCGTGAGTTCGAACGCCAGGCCGATCTGCTCGGATCGCACATCATGGCCGCGGCCGGGTATGACCCGCTCGAAATGGCCAGCATGTTCAAGACGATCGAGACGCAGGGCGGCTCGGGCGGACCGCAGTGGCTGAGCGACCATCCGAATCCAGGAGACCGCTACGCGTCCATCACACGCGAGGCGAAGCTGCTCAAGGTCCAGAACCCTGTACGCGATACGCGGGCGTTCACGCGGGCGCAGGCGGGACTGCGCCGGATGACGCCGGCACCAACCACCAAAGAGGCGACGCGGCAGGCGGCCGGTCGCGGCTCCGCACCAGCGCCTGACGGACGCCTCGAGCCCGGTCGCGTGGCGCCACCTTCGTCGACGTACACCGCGTACACCGAAGGCGACGTGTTTCGCGTCAGCGTGCCGTCGAACTGGCGCGAACTGCCAGGCGGCAACGCCGTCACCTTCGCACCAGACGGGGCGTACGACAGTGCGGACGGGCAGCGCACCTTCACGCACGGTGTGGAGATTGGGGTGGCCCGTAACGAGACGCGCGACCTGCGCACCGCGACCGACGAGCTCATCGCCTCGCTTGCCCGCGGCAACCCGAATCTCAGTCGGTCTTCCGGCTACGATCGGACGAAGATCGGCGGCCGGCAGGGCGTCCACACGGTGCTGTCGAACGTCTCGGACGCGACCGGCCAGCACGAGCGGATCGCGGTCTTCACCGTGCTGCTGCGCGACGCCAGCCTCTTCTACGCGCTCGGGGTCGCTCCGCGCGACCGCTTCCCGGTCTACGAAGCCACGTTCCGCCGGGTCGTGGGATCGATTGAAATCATGAATTGAGGGCGTGAGGATTTGGCCATATGGGGAACAAGAATGAGCGCGACGGGAAAGTGGTAACGATATGAAGAAACCAATGAGTCGAAGGCTATGCCGATCCGTGTTGCTGACGATTCTCTCGGTGACCGCGTTGGCCTCGACGGCCTGCGCCTTGACAACCGTCAACCAGGTCATCGCGGACCCGTCTCGCTACAAAGACCGCGAGGTCCGGGTCTCGGGCGCGGTTGTCGACAGCTACTCGCTCTCCAATCGAGGCGCCTACAGGATCGATGACGGGACCGGCCAGCTCTGGGTCGTGTCCGATAAAGGCGTGCCTCGCCGAAGCGCGCGTGTCACCGTCACAGGGACGATTCGTGACGGATTCAATTTCGGTGCGCTGGGCGGTCAGATCAATTGGCCGCCGGGGATTGGATCGGGCCTGGTGCTGTTGGAGTCGTCGCACAAAGCCAAGAACTAGGGCCGGCTCGCGCGCAGGGGCGATGGGCCGTCGAAGTAGACCGAACGGGCGCCGGAGGCGTCTATCGTCCCCTGATCCAGCGAAGATATCTTGGGCCGATCCGGTACCCGCCAGTCACACTCAGGGGCAGCATGGCTTCGGCGATGACCGCAAGACAAGCATGGCTCGCAGTCAGCGCCACGAGATTCGGCCGACGTCGAAACAGCGAGCACCACATCCACCCCCCGGCAAAGGTCATCGCCATCAGGCCAGGATTCGGAGCGTGGACGAGCGAGAAGAGCGCGGCGGCGACAGACGGTGGTCCCAAGATTCGGCTTCGAGATTGCCCGCCTTCGCGAAATTCCTGTGTTCCCTACTGAACAGGCCGTTCCCAGCGAGGCGTCCGCGCTGTTCCACCGCTCCCCAAGGACTGGCCGTGACCCGTCGGTTGCACGACCCTCGTGCGTGCATTAGTGAACAGACAGGTCCATGCCGCCGCGGTACCGTTGTGTTCGGAAACACTCGGTCTGCTACTCGGTGAGGAGAACAACCAGATCACGGCAGTACGCAGACATCCCACAGATTGTACGTGAGGCGATTCGGTGAGGGCCACGCCGCGACGCAGCCGTCAGATCGAACCGCTCATGCAACATCGCTGATCCCGGCGGTTGTCCGCTGTGCAATCGGGAACAGGCAACGGAAGACGCCTCGCCTGCAGTGGACGGGTGTGAAACGACCCGCGATCTCGTTGGTCGTCTACTGAGGCACACACATGAAAATCATGACCGCGTTTGCGTTGCGATATCACTTCCCAGAACGCGCGTGTGCTGGATCGAACAGACGCGGCGTGGGCGCGCGACGGACAATTCCGACATGAACCAGAGCAAATCAGGAGATCCGATGATGAACAAGATATTCGCCGGGTGCGGAGTGGGCCTATTCACGCTGCTGACGGTCCTGGCCGTGCACGCGCAGGAAGTGGCGACGCTCGTCCTGCTCGACGGCCAGCGTCCGAGCGGCGAGCTGATCGACCTGAACGCCGGCGGCTTCACTCTGCGAACCAACGGCCAGGAGCGGCAGTATCCCGCGAACGAAGTCGCCGCCGTGGAGTTCGTCGTGGGCGCGCCGGCACCAGCGACCCAGGCCAGGATCGACGCCGGGCAGCCGCTCATCGTGCTGCGGAGTGGTCAGGTCATCGAAGGCCGGCTCTTTGACATCGGCGGAACCCGCCCCTTGCGGCTCACCATCGATACACCCAGCGGGCAGCGCGACTACACGTCGAACGACGTCGCGCAGATCTACCTGTACGCGCCGAAGCGCGCCGCCGCGCCGGCCGAAGTCCCAGCGCAGGCCGCTGTGCCCCGCGGCGCCATCATCGTCCGGGGCGACCAGCCGTGGACCAAGTCCGGGATCACCGTGGCGAAGGGCGAACGAATCGAGTTCACGGCCACGGGCGACATCATGATTGCGGCGAATGCGAGCTCGGGAATCGGCGGTAACCCGGCGGTGACCAGTCCCGCGATCCGTTACCCAGTACTCAACTCGCCAGTGGGAGCCCTGATCGCCCGCGTCGGCAACCGTGCGCCGTTCGCCATCGGCGCGAACACACAACCGATCGCGATGCCGGCCAACGGCCAGCTTCTGCTCGGCGTCAACGACGACTATTTCTCGGACAACAGCGGAACCTACACGGTGACGCTCACACGGCTCCGGCGCTAATCAACAGCTCACTGCTGAGCGTCGTCCTGTACGACTGAGGAATCCCATGAGACACATGACGATCGTAGGTGTCGTACTGATCATGCTCGGCGTGGTGGCGCTCCTCTACCAAGGCATCACCTACACGAGTCGCGAAACGGTTCTCGACATCGGTCCCCTGCACGCGACAGCGGATCGACAGAAGACGCTGCCGCTTCCGCCAGTGCTGGGAATTACAGCGGTGGCCGGTGGCGTGGTGCTGTTGCTCGGGGGGGTTCGAAAGCGCGCGTAACGCGAAGGAGCAGCGAAAACATGAATGAGATATTGATCGGACGACGGCTACTACTCGGCGCATTGGCGATCGGCGTCATCCTTGGCACGGCTACCGAGGGGCGGGCGCAGGGTTTCATCAGCCCGTTCATCGGGTTCGACTTCGGCGGCGACGCGGGGTGTCCAAATCTGAGCAACTGCGAGGACAAGAAGATCAATGTGGGCGTCGCGTTCGGCGCCATGGGCAACGTGCTGGGCATCGAGGAGGAGATCGCGTACGCCCCCAACTTCTTCGGCGACGCGCCTGGGCTCTCTTCGAGCGTGCTCACACTGATGACCAACGTCATGCTCGTTCCCAAGATGGGTCCGGTACGCCCCTACGTGCTCGCGGGGATCGGCCTGATCAAGTCCCACGTCGAGCTGACGACGGGAAGCGTCTTCACGACCGACAACAATAACCTGGGATGGGACATCGGCGGGGGGCTGATCCTTCTGGTTGGCGATCACGTCGGCGTGCGCGGCGACCTTCGCTACTTCCATTCGTTTCAGGATCTCAGCGTCCTGGGCTTCACGCTGGGCGACACGAAGATCAATTACGGGCGCGCGAGCGCCGGAGTGGTCCTGAAGTTCTGACGGTGGCGGGCCGGGGCGCGCGTGAGGTCGATCGGTCAGCGATGGCCTCGAAGACAGGCCAAAACAATCGTGAGCGTCGGGCGCGGTCGGGCACGCGCTGTTGTTTACCGAACGTGAGTTCAACGTGGCAATTCCGCTGCGTGATTCCAGGAGACGCCAATGATTCGATCGATTTCTCTGACACGACTGACAACTCGAGTGCTCTTCCTTGTCCCGTTCGCCGCGCTTCTTTGCAACCCCTCCCCGGGGTTGGCAAAAGCGTTCGCGCCAGACTTGGGTTCGGCGTCGGGCTTCGGGGTCCTGGCTGGCACGGCGGTGACATGTACCAATGGTGGCGGTACCACTGTCGTCACCGGAGACGTCGGCGAGTGGCCCAACAACGCTTTCACTAACTCCCCTCCGTGCACGTTTTCGGGGACGTTTCACCTGGGGGACTCGACCGCCGCGGCGGCTTACGCTGACTTCATCAACGCGTATAACAGTCTCCTGATCAACCCCCCGGCTTGCGACGCCACGTTGACGGGCACGCTCGCGGGCGAAGTGCTGTTACCCGGCGTCTACTGTGTCGACGCGGTCGCGAAGACGGGCACGTTGACTCTCGATGCCGGGACCGCCGGCGCGAGTGCTGTCTGGATTTTCCTGGTCGATGGCGCACTCACGGGCACCAACTTCAATGTGGTCATGATTAACGGCGGGGATCCGTGTAACGTGTATTGGCGGACCGGGCTGAACGCCGGCGCGACACTGACGACTACGAACTTCCTGGGAACCATTCTCTCGGGTGCGGCCATCACGGTCACGGCCACCAATGGAACCTTTCAAGGGGATCTCTTTGCGACGACCGCAGTGACATTGACATTGACAAACAGCACCGTCACCGCCTGCCAGTTAACCGGCGGCCACGGCAACGTGCATGGCAAGTGCAACCAGGGCGTGGGCAACGGGCCCGAGGACTGCGATCCGGGCAACTCGAACCAGGGCGACCCGAGCCGGTCGAATGACGAGCTGGGCGGGACGCCCGGGAACCCGGGCCGCAAGGGCGGCAACGGCAAGTAAGTAAGGTCGCGGTCGCGAAGAAGCCGGCGTGCGGGAACATCCAGTTCCATACGCAATAGCTGCCGAGCAGCGCATCCACGCCGCGCCTGTTCATGACGAGGAAGACGACATCGGTCGATTCCCCACCGACCTGCCAGCCAACGCTGCCGCTTTCGAGCGCATACATGGCGGGTGCGCCCCAAGGTCCGGTGAACGCCTTACCTGATCGGCAGGCCATCGCGCCACGACCGCAGCTGGCGCCGATGCCCAGTGCGACCTTGGTCATCGAGGGAATGACGACGACGCATTCGGCCTTCTGGAGTAGTTCCTGCGGGATGTTGTCGGGGACGTCGAGGATCTCCTGCATCACGACGCCGACCTGTTCCAAGCGA
>Ga0209343_10003574_pt1 | contig 19505 bp, 20 predicted proteins | sample RifCSPlowO2_02_FD_184026 | JGI IMG/M metagenome (GOLD analysis project Ga0209343, IMG submission 184026) | Groundwater microbial communities from Rifle, Colorado - Rifle CSP2_plank lowO2_0.2 (SPAdes) (version 2) | ecosystem: Environmental > Aquatic > Deep subsurface > Groundwater | place... | reverse complement strand
GGCCAGCCGCTCGGTGCGCCGCTGTCCAGCGGCGGGCCGTATTTCGGCTTCATGTGCTGCAAGCAGGCGCTGGTACGCCAGATGCCGGGGCGCATCATTGGTCGCACCGTCGATCTTGACGGCAAGCCGGGTTTTACGCTGACGTTACAGGCGCGCGAGCAGCACATTCGCCGCGCCAAGGCGACTTCCAATATTTGCAGCAATCAGGGGCTTATGGTGGCGGCAGCGACCATTCACATGGCGTTGCTTGGTGCGGATGGGCTGCGCCGCGTTGCTGCGGCATCGCATGCCAATACGCAAGCACTGGCGGTATTGGCATGCGGCGTGCCCGGCGTGAAACGATTGTTCAGCGCACCGCATTTCCACGAAGTTGTGCTGCATTTGCCAAAACCCCCTGCGGCGGTATTAGCCAGCATGGCTGAACAAGGCATATCCGGCGGTTTCGACCTGCAACCACACTACCCGCAACTGGGCAATGCGATCCTGGTATGTGCCACCGAAACCAGGACCAACGAAGATTTGCAGCGCTATGTGGCGGCGTTACGCCACGCGCTCCAATAATTCAGCGAGGTTGCCGATTGTTCTACGCCCCTCGGGTATAATCCGCGCCCATGCAAATCCTACGCGGACTCTATTCGCCTGACACACGGCCTGTCGCCATTACCATCGGCAATTTCGATGGGGTGCATCTAGGGCATCAAGCGTTGCTGAACGAATTGCGCGCAACGGCACAAGCGCGCGGCCTGTCGGCGGCAGTCATTATTTTCGAACCACATCCGCGCGAGTTTTTTACGCCGCAACAGGCTCCGGCGCGACTGACCAGTTTGCGCGAGAAGCTGGAACTGTTCGGCTCCATGGATATTGACCGCGTCCATATATGCCGTTTTAACGCCCACTTTGCAAAGATGGGCGCCGTAGATTTTATTCACGCATTGCATGAAAAATTATCTGCCGGATTCGTGTTGATCGGCGACGACTTCCGCTTTGGCAGCGGACGTGCGGGCGATTTTGCGCTGATGGAAAAAATCGGCTTGCAGCAGGGTTTTTCGGTGCAGGCAATGCATAGCATGCTGCATGGCGGCGTACGGATTTCGAGCACGGCGGTGCGAGCGGCGCTTGCCGAGGGCGATATGCGCCTGGCGCAACGATACCTTGGGCGGCCATACAGCATCAGCGGGCGCGTGGAGCATGGCGATGGCCTGGGAAAAAAAATCGGTTTTCCGACCGCCAACATCCAGTTGAAGCATAACCTCCCCCCGGTATCCGGCATTTTTGTGGTGCGGGTGCATGGCGACGGCTTGCCGCCCATGGAGGGTGTCGCCAGCCTGGGCGTGCGTCCGACGGTGAGGCAGGATGGAAAGCCGGTGCTGGAAGTTCACGTGTTCGATTTTTCGCGCGAGATTTATAACAGGCATATGCGCCTGGATTTTCTGCACAAGCTGCGCGACGAGGAAAAATATCCCGATATGGAAACGCTGACCCGGCAAATTGCGCTGGACGTGGAGAATGCAAAGCAATGGTTCAGGCAATATGGCTGAATGCGGGGCGATTTCACCCAGGATTGGCTTATAAAGAAAAATGGCCAAATTAAAAGTACTGTTTGCAACCCCTGAAGTAGCCCCGTTAATCAAGACGGGCGGCTTGGGCGATGTCAGCGGCGCGTTGCCCGCAGCCTTGCGTGACATTGGCGTGGATGTACGCGTGCTGTTGCCGGGATACCGGCAAGTCTTCGCGCAACTTACCCAATCCAAAGTCGTTGCATCATTCGATAACTTGCCGGGTTTTCCATTTGCGCGGCTGTTGTCGGGCGTGATGGCGAACGGCGTGCCGCTTTTTGTATTGGACTGCCCTGATTTATACCGGCGCGAGGGGAGCCCATACCAGGATGCCAAGGGGCATGACTGGGCGGACAACCCGCTACGCTTTGGGCTGCTGTCAAAAATTGCCGCCGTGATCGGCAGCGGCGCATCGCCGCTTGCATGGCATCCCGACCTGGTACATTGCAATGACTGGCAAACCGGCCTGGCTCCTGCGTATCTGCGTTTGGAGCAGGGTGGGGTGCCGAGTGTCATCACCATTCACAACATGGCGTTTCAGGGTAATTTTGACCCGGCGACGGTGCAGGCATTGCGTTTGCCGCCATCCTGTTTTGCTATCGATGGTGTGGAGTTTTACGGCCATATGTCGTTTCTCAAGGCGGGCCTGTTTTATGCCGACCACATCACCACCGTCAGCCCGAACTATGCCAGGGAAATCCAGCAAACCGAACTCGGTTTCGGCATGCAAGGATTGCTGGTCAAACGTGGCGGCGATTTTACCGGTATTCTCAACGGCATCGACACGGATGAATGGAACCCTGCAACCGATGTGCATCTAGTGAAAAAATTCAGTGCTGCACGCATGGTCGGCAAGGTGGCCAACAAGGAGTCGCTTCAAGGCAGGCTGGGTTTGAATGTTGCGCCGGACGTGCCGCTGCTCGGCGTGATCAGCCGCTTCACCCACCAGAAGGGGCTGGACTTGTTGCTGGAAATCGTCCCGCGCCTTATCGGATTGCCGGTGCAGTTGGCCATGCTTGGCGGCGGCGAGGCGCAAATACAGGAGTTAGCGCTTGCCTTGCCGCAACGCTACAAGGGTAAGATTGGCGTGAACATCGGCTTCAGCGAAGAACTTGCGCACCAGATCGAGGCGGCCGCAGACATTTTTATCATGCCTTCCCGCTTTGAACCATGCGGATTGAATCAACTGTACAGTCAACGTTATGGCACTCCCCCCGTCGTTCACGCGACTGGTGGACTCGTCGATTCGGTGGTGGATTGCACGGCGGAAACCCTCAGGGATGGCACCGCCAGCGGCTTTGTGTTCAAAGGAATGACCGCCGAAAACCTGTTTACCACGATCCGGCGGGCGGTCTATCTCTATCATGATCAGCGCAAATGGAAAGCTCTGCGCAGGAACTGCATGGCTAAAGACTTCAGTTGGAGAACCAGTGCGGAGGCTTATCGCGCGGTTTATCGCAAGGTGCTGGGGTGGTAGGCGCGCGTGCCGACACTATATCGGACTTTCCATAGTCCGCTCATGCCCTTGCATTGGCTTATCTATGGTTAATTTTCGGGAATTAATTTGCGGGGGGAATCTGCGGGATGGCAACTTCGTTTTTTGGCCATATCCAGTTTGCATCGGGTTAATTGTGCTTTTCGCCAATCATTACCTCGCAAAATATCGTATGGCACAAGAATTTTTTGCCGGTTATCATGTATGGTTTACAGGGCTTTCGCACGATAACTTCGCTTGCGGCATTGTGCGAAGTTCTCCATGGGTACCGGGCAATTAACGATGCGAAAAAATTGGCGGAATCTTCTGAATTTTGTGCGCTTTGTCGCGATGCGCTTCGATCAGGATCGCTGCATCCAGGTCGCGGCGAGCCTGACCTTCACCACGCTGCTGTCGCTGGTGCCCTTGATTACCATCGCCTTTGCGATATTCTCGGCATTCCCGTTGTTCGAGGAATTCTCGGACCAGATCAAGGCTTACGTGCTCAGCAACCTGATGCCGGAAATGTCCGGCAAGATCATCACGCGGTATATGCAGCAGTTTGCCGAGAGCGCGATGCGTCTGAAGACGGTCGGCCTCGTGTTCCTCGGGGTGACGGCCATGTTGTTGATGCTGACCATAGACCATGCGTTCAATACGATCTGGAGGGTGTCGCGCCCGCGCCCATTACTTAAGCGGCTGGTGATTTACTGGGCGGTGCTCACGCTTGCACCTTTACTGATCGGCGCGAGCCTGTCGCTGACCTCATGGCTGATCGGATTGTCGATGGGCTATGCGAGGCAGATTCCGGTATTCGGCGTGGGCTCGCTGAAGATATTGCCCGTTCTGTTTACCACGCTGGCGTTCGCTATCTTGTACCGGCTGGTGCCGAACAGCTATGTGCCGCATAAGCATGCATTGATCGGCGCGGTTGCGGCAGGGATCATGTTCGAGTCGATGAACCGCATGTTCGGTTATTACATCAGCCATTTCCCCACTTACAAGGTAGTGTATGGCGCTTTCGCCAGCGTACCGATTTTCCTGATGTGGATATATCTGTCCTGGCTGGTCACCCTGCTGGGTGCGGTAATCGCGGCATCCTTGTCGCATTGGGGGGCGCACACAGCGAAAACATCGCCTTCCGCCCAGTTGCTGGATGCGTTGCGTGTGTTGCAAATCATGGCAAACGGCCTGCAGCAGGGGAAGGCGAATTCATTCCCGGAAATGTCCAAATCCCTGCGCCTCGGTTACGACGCGCTGGAAGAAATTCTCGACAAGCTGGAAAGTGCGGACATCGTGCGAAAATCCGATGGAAACGCATGGTTGCTGATGCGCGATGTGGGGCATATCCGCGCCAGCGAATTGCTTCGTCTATTTGTCCTGCATCAAGGGCCGTTGCCCACCGGGAGAAGCGACGATCCGTTGCAGCGGTGGTTTGCGAATAGCGTCTGGCAGCTCGAACAAAATGCCGACCTGACATTGCGTGAACTCTTTGCGTACAGCACGGAGTATTCACTGTCCATTTCAAGGGAAAAATAACCCGGCAAGGGCGTGTAAACACCCCATCTGCAGGCTTTGCATGGGTTCCGGCCAGCAGCGGCGCGGCATGTTTCCGGGTATTTTGGCAACCGATGAATTTTTAGGTTCTCCCTTTTGAGGGCTGGCCGTTTTACGGTATCATCGCACCCCATGACAAAGTACATCTTCATTACCGGCGGCGTTGTTTCTTCTCTCGGGAAGGGCATTGCCGCCGCTTCGCTTGCGGCCATCCTCGAATCGCGCGGGCTCAGGGTGACGATGCTCAAGCTCGACCCCTATATCAACGTCGATCCGGGCACGATGAGCCCGTTCCAGCACGGCGAAGTATTTGTCACCGAAGACGGTGCGGAAACCGACCTGGATCTGGGACATTACGAGCGCTTCATATCCGCGAAGATGCGCAAGGCCAATAATTTCACTACCGGCCAGATTTACGACAGCGTGATACGCAAGGAGCGGCGCGGCGAATATCTGGGCAAGACGGTGCAGGTGATCCCGCATATCACCAACGAAATCCAGGCGTTTGTCGAGCGCGGTGCGGCCGCATCGCATGAAGGAAACGCCGATGTGGCGATCGTCGAAATCGGAGGTACGGTCGGCGACATCGAGTCGTTGCCGTTCCTCGAAGCGGCGCGGCAGATGGGGCTGCGCAAGAGCCGCAACCAAGTGGCTTATGTGCACCTGACGTTGGTTCCCTATATCGCCACGGCGGGCGAGCTGAAGACCAAACCGACACAACACAGCGTACAGAAATTGCGCGAGATCGGTATTTTCCCGACCGCACTGGTGTGTCGCGCAGACAGGCCGATCCCCGACGACGAGCGCGCCAAGATATCGCTGTTTGCCAATGTGCGCGAAGAGGGCGTAATCTCGATGTGGGATGTGGACAGCATCTACAAGGTTCCGCAAATGCTCAACCAGCAAGGCCTGGACCGCATCGTCTGCGAGGAACTGGCCATCGACGCGCCGCCCGCCGACCTGTCGGTATGGGCGAAACTGGTGCATGCGCTGGAAAATCCTCAGCATCAAATCACCATCGGCATGGTCGGCAAATACGTTGACCTGACCGAATCGTACAAGTCGCTGATCGAGGCGCTACGCCATGCCGGGATACATACTTCGACCAAGGTGAATATCGAATATATCGACTCGGAGGACATCGAGGCTTCCGGCACGCAAGGCTTGACGCACTTTGACGCGATCCTCGTGCCGGGCGGCTTCGGCAAGCGCGGCACGGAAGGAAAGATCGCCGCGATCTGCTTTGCGCGCGAGAACAAGATACCGTACCTGGGCATCTGCCTCGGGATGCAACTCGCGGTGATCGAATATGCGCGCCATGTTGCGGGCATGGCTGACGCGAACAGCACCGAATTTAACCTGGAATCCGAACACCCGGTAGTCGCGCTGATCACCGAATGGCTCGACCGGGACGGCAAGGTGGAAACGCGCAGCAGCGATTCCGACCTGGGCGGTACGATGCGCCTCGGCTCGCAGCTCTGCCCGGTCAAACCCGCCACGCTGGCACACCGGATATATGGCGACGAAGTGAACGAACGGCACCGCCATCGCTATGAGGTGAACAACCATTACGTGCCCGCGCTGGAACAGGCAGGACTGATTATTTCCGCGCGCACCCCATCCGAGGATTTGCCGGAGATGATGGAGCTGCCGCAATCCCTGCACCCGTGGTTTGTCGGCGTCCAGTTCCACCCCGAATTCACCTCCACGCCGCGCACCGGGCACCCGCTATTCAAGGCCTTTGTCGAAGCGGCGTTGCAGCATCAGAAGACAGAGGACAGAGGACAGAGGACAGAGGTGTCCACATGAAGCTGTGTGGGTTCGATGTGCAGCCCGGACACGGTGGCGCGGAGCGCGCGGTGCGGGAAGGGCTAGCCCGACATCATCATGAAAGTTTTGGATTATGAAGCTATGCGGATTTGATGTGCAGCCCGGACACGGTGGCGAGGAGCGCGCGGTGCGGGTAGGGCTAGCCCGACATCATCATGAAAGTTTTGGATTATGAAGCTATGCAACTTTGATGTCGGCTTAAATAAACCGCTATTCCTGATCGCCGGGCCCTGCGTGATCGAATCGAAACAGATGGCATTGGACACTGCCGGGCAGTTGCAGGAAATTTGTCGCGAATTGGGAATCCCTTTTATCTACAAGTCTTCTTACGATAAGGCTAATCGCAGCTCCGGCCAATCGTTTCGGGGCTTGGGACTGGATGCCGGGTTGAAAATCCTCAGTGAAGTGAAGGCGCAACTGGATGTGCCTGTGTTGACAGACGTGCACAGTATCGAAGAGATCGAGCAGGTTGCGGCTGCGGTGGATGTGTTGCAAACCCCCGCTTTTCTTTGCCGCCAGACAGATTTCATCCATGCGGTTGCCAGTGCGGGCAAGCCGGTGAATATCAAAAAGGGGCAATTCCTGTCGCCTTGGGACATGCAGAATGTGGTGCAGAAGGCGCGCGAGGCCAGCGGGCAGGATAACATTATGGTGTGTGAGCGCGGCGCTTCATTCGGTTACAATAACTTGGTGTCGGATATGCGCTCGCTGGCGGTAATGCGCGGCACAGGTTGCCCGGTTGTTTTTGATGCGACGCATTCGGTGCAGCTGCCGGGAGGGCAGGGAACATCCAGCGGCGGACAGCGCGAATTTGTGCCGGTACTGGCGCGTGCCGCAGTGGCGGCGGGCATTTCCGGCCTGTTCATGGAAACGCACCCGAACCCGTCACAGGCATTGTCGGATGGGCCGAACGCCTTTCCGCTCAAGCATCTCAAGGCATTGTTGCAAACATTGCAAGCGCTGGACGAGACCATCAAGCGGCAAGGATTGATCGAAGAAAAACTTGATTTGAAAAATAGCTGATTAAAAAAGGGAAATATTATGAGCGCAATCGTTGACGTAATCGCCCGTGAGATTCTGGATTCGCGCGGCAATCCGACCGTAGAAGCAGACGTGTTACTGGAGTCCGGCGTAATGGGACGCGCCGCCGTGCCGTCCGGCGCGTCCACCGGAGAACGCGAGGCGATGGAATTGCGCGATGGCGACAAGCAGCGCTACCTCGGCAAAGGTGTGCTGAAAGCGGTGGAATATGTGAACACCGAAATCGCCGAGGCGATCATCGGTCTGGATGCCGCCGAGCAGGCTTTCATCGATCAGACCATGATCGACTTGGACGGCACGGAAAACAAATCGCGCCTCGGTGCAAATGCGATACTCGCGGTATCAATGGCCGTGGCGCGCGCCGCCGCAGAAGAGAGCGGCCTGCCGCTGTACCGCTATCTGGGCGGCTCCGGCAGAATGGAAATGCCGGTGCCGATGATGAACGTCATCAACGGTGGCGCACATGCCGCAGGCGGTGCGGACATGCAGGAATTCATGATTATTCCGGTGGGCGCACCAAGTTTCCGCGAGGCGTTGCGCTATGGCGCCGAGGTGTTCCACGCGCTCAAGGCTGTGTTGCATCATCGCGGCTTGCCGACCACCGTTGGCGACGAGGGCGGTTTCGCGCCCGCACTCGGTTCCAACGAGGGCGCACTGAAAGTCATCGTCGAAGCCATCGAAGCCGCCGGTTATATACCCGGCACGGACGTGGCGATCGGTATGGATCCGGCCGCTTCCGAGTTCTACACGGACGGCATGTACCACCTGAAAGCCGATGGGATGGTGCTGAATTCTGCGCAGATGGTGGACTTGTATGCTACCTGGGTGGATAAATATCCCATCGTCTCCATCGAGGACGGATTGGGTGAGCGCGACTGGGACGGTTGGAAGCTGCTGACCGAACGTTTGGGCAAAACCATCCAACTGGTGGGCGATGATATTTTTGTCACCAACACGAAGATATTGCGTGAAGGCATCAAACAAGGCATCGCCAATTCCATCCTGATCAAAGTCAACCAGATCGGCACCCTGACCGAAACCTTTGCCGCCATCGAGATGGCAAAACGCGCCGGTTATACCGCCGTGATCTCGCACCGTTCCGGCGAAACCGAAGATTCTTTCATCGCCGACCTCGCGGTGGCCACCAACGCGATGCAGATCAAGACCGGCTCGCTGTCGCGTTCCGATCGCATGGCGAAATACAACCAGTTGCTGCGTATCGAAGAAGACCTTGGCGATAGCGCATCTTATCCGGGGCGAGACGCGTATTACCAGCTGGGCTAATGCGCCGTGCAGTCACACTGATACTGGCTGCGCTGCTGCTGTTGTTGCAGTACCCGCTGTGGCTGGGCAAGGGCGGGTGGTTGAAAGTGTGGGATTTGAACCAGCAGGTCGAGGCCCAGCAACAGGCCAACCGGCAAACGCAGGCACGCAATGCCACGCTGGACGCCGAAGTTCGCGACCTCAAGCAGGGCACTGAAGCCATCGAGGAGCGGGCGCGCAGTGAACTGGGCATGATCAAGCGCGATGAAGTGTTTTTCCAGGTTCTCGAAAAACCACCCGCCCAAATAGAGGAAAAGCAGGCAATACAATCACCCGTTTCTGCTGTTTCCAGCACCTCCAGAATGCCACAGCAAATGCCTTGACGATACATGCAGTGCACCGCGCTTGCATCGGCTTTTATTGACATACAAGGGTAAAAGTTGTCAAATGGAAAATATACGTAGTGATGAATTCATTTTGAAGGAGAGTAAACATGGCTACCGTATCTAACAGCGCGGCATCGACGAATATTGTGCCATTACCGACCGTCGCATTAACACCCGGGAAACCGGAATCGAAAATGCGTCTGGCGGATCTTCAGAGGAAAGAAAGGCAAGAGCAAAAAGAGCAGGACAAGAAGATCGATAACAATCAAAAACAGGCTCAATCTTCCACTGTGGTCAAGATTTCCGCCAGAGCCAAGGAATTAAACCGCGCCGAGCCGGTCGACCAGACGTCTTCAGCGGTAAAGGCCGGCAACTCTACCGACCAAACTACCAACGTTCCCACCAAGGAAAAGGAAGTAAGCCGCGCTATCCCGGTGGCTCAGCCGCCTTTGGCAGCCAACACCGGTAGCCCTGCCGCTCCAGTCGCGCCAACCACTTCTGAAAAAAAGGCTTAGAACACGTTCTTAGGTTTCGAGCCTTCCTGTATTTGTTGGCAAGCGCAGCGCCGACAGATGCAAGACTCGTTGCGCCGTACTTCCGGCACTTTGGCGATAATAGCCGGATCAATTTCAACCCCATGACACCAGCACGGCGTTTCAACGCTTCCGCTTTGCGCGAGGGCGCATTCGTTCGGGTTGCCGCAAAGCGGGCAGGTGCAATTCGATTTTCGGCTCATATATCGACGATGGGTAACGAACTGTTTTAATTTTAGTCCCTATGGTATTTTTCCGTTTGAGATTTTAAGGCTACTTTATGCGCAGAGCAGGCATATACAAAAGATGGATAGGGGTGTATGCCGCGCTGGCATTCGCGTTGTGGCCAGCCCACGGCCATGCCGAGCAGGATGACCTGTCGGATATAGCTGCCGAACCGCCCCATGTGATTGCGCTGCTGAAAAAAGCCGTGACACTCGAACTCGCCGTCCATGATTCACAGGAAATGTGGAATGCAGCCACCCTGTACTGCGAGGCTTCCCGGCTCGGCAGTATTGAGGCCCAGTACCGGCTGGGAATGCTTTATGCCTTTGGCAGGGGCGTGCCGGAAAACCGTGCATTTGCGGCCGCCTTGTTTTCGCTGGCTGCCCATCAGGGGCATGCACAGGCGCGGGATATGCTGGAAACCGTTCAGTTGCGCACCTCTGAATTGCCGGGCTGCATGAACGATGCATCGGTATTGCCCGAACGCCCTGCGGTTGAGCTCAGGTACCCTGATGAAGAGTCGCCAATATATGCCGGTATCGATCAACACCTCGCGTCGCTGCCAAAAAGCAAAAAATGGGTCATCGATCTCGTGGGCACGCTGGCGCGCTGGTACTCGATCGACCCCAAGCTGGTGTTGTCGATTATCAGTACCGAGTCGAATTTTAATGTAAGCGCAAAATCGAACAAGGAAGCGCAGGGTCTGATGCAACTGATCCCCGCGACTGCCGAGCGTTTCAATGTGCGCAATGCTTACGATGCGACACAGAACATCAAGGGCGGGCTGAAATATATACGCTGGCTGCTTTCCTATTACCGGGGCGATGTGACGTTGGCGGTGGCCGCCTACAATGCGGGGGAAGGGAATGTGAACCGCCATAAGGGCATCCCGCCCTTTTCGGAAACGCGTAATTATGTCCGCAAGGTAATGGGGTTATACAAGCGCACCACCCATCCCTATGACGAACTTTTGACCCAGGCGTCGCCGCTGATTGCCCGGCGGAAATGATTTGCGTAGTTCACCATTGACTGCGGAATGAAATTAAGGGAATCTTCGCAATTCCAATGAAACCGTTACTGCAAACCAGTCCTACAAACCCTGCCTGCTTGGGGCATGGAACAGCTATTCGGAGTAATCATGCCTCTATCTTCCTATCTCGGTGACACGCCAACCCTCGGAGCACGTGTTTACTTGCATGCTTCTTCACAAATTATCGGGAATGTCAGCATCGGCAATGACAGCTCCATCTGGTGCAATGCGGTTCTGCGGGGTGACGTGAATCATATTGTGATCGGGCAGGGCACCAATGTGCAGGATCTGACAATCGGGCATGTATCCCACAAGACACCGGATAAACCTGCGGGGTCGCCTTTGGTGGTCGGGGATTATGTGACGGTCGGGCACTCCGTTATTCTCCATGGCTGCACGATTGGAAACGAGTGCATGATCGGGATGGGTTCGACCATCATGGACGATGCCGTTATTCCAGACCATGTCATGATAGGTGCGGGTAGCCTGGTTTCGCCGGGTAAAGTGCTTGAGAGCGGGATGTTGTATGTAGGGCGCCCCGCAAAAGCCGTTCGGGCGTTGACGCCTGAAGAAATCGCCCATTTGAGATATTCAGCCGAGCATTACATTGAAGTAAAAAATAATTATCTGAATAGCCAGTAGGAAGCGGCTTGCTGTTCGCCCCATACCCAATGACCGGAGCGATTTGATTGCGGGATGAGGTTAACTCAAGCGATGATTTCGACTGTCGTCCCCGCAGCCACCATATCGGATAATTCTATCAAGTCGGCATTGTGCATCCGGATGCAGCCGTGCGAGCCGGGAGTGCCGAGTTGCACCGAATCCGGTGTGCCGTGGATGTAGATATAGCGGCGCATGGTGTCGTTTTCACCCAACCGGTTGAAACCGGGTTCGCAACCGGACAGCCACAGGATGCGCGTCAATATCCAGTCCCGCTCGGGGAATTGCGCACCCAGTTCCGGCGTGTAGATTTCGCCGGTCGGGCGGCGGCGCACGAACACGGTGTTTTCCGGCTGCCCCGCGCCAATCTTGGCGCGGATGATGTGCTTGCCGCGCGGTGTGCAATGACTGCCGCACACTTCGCCCGCGCCGTTCGCGGCGGTGGAAACGCTGTAGCGGCGCAGCAATTTACCCGCGTCATCGAGCAAATCAAGTTGCTGCGTGGCGATGTGGATGTTGATTTTCATTGCGCCTTCTGCTGTGCGCGGCGCATCGTGAAAAAATTGCTGAGCAGCGCGCCGCATTCCTCTGCCAGCACACCGCCGGTCACTTCGGTATGGTGATTCAAGCGCCGCTCCACAAACACATCCAGCACGCTGCCGCATGCGCCGGTCTTCGGGTCGCTCGCGCCGTACACCAGCCGCGCGATGCGTGCGTGCATGATCGCTCCGGCGCACATCAGGCAAGGCTCCAGCGTGACGAATAGCTCGCAGCCCACCAGCCGGTAATTGCCCAGCCGTTGTGCCGCGTCGCGCAACGCCATCATCTCGGCGTGGGCTGAAGGATCGTGGCGCGAGATCGGCGCATTGAAACCGCGCCCGACAATCTCGCCGTCCTTCACCACCACCGCGCCGACCGGCACTTCTCCGGCGGTCTGCGATTGGCTGGCAAGCGCAAGGGCGTGGCGCATGTAATCAACATCGGTCATCAAAGGGCATCTCTAAATATTCACTTGAGCAAACAAGCGGCAACCGTAGCATAACTCCTGCCGTTTGACGAGGCTCTGCCCGGGTTGTGCCGCTCCTTACAATAGGAGAATAATCAGCAGTAGGTCGGGCTCTGCCCGACATTTATATCGGCGGGTAGAACCCGCCCTACGATATTGCTCTATTGATCTAGAATTAGAATTACTTGCCGCGTCGCCCCGACTTGGGCGAGAACAAGGCCGGTTGCGGCATGGATTGATGGCGCGCGGCTTCGGACAGGTGCTGTAGGTCGGCGGGTTTTGGCGCCGCACGCGGTTTGGACGGTTGCTGGCCAAGGCGCGCTTGAGAATCGCGCTGTTGCGGGTTGCGTGACTGCGGGTTGCGCGGTTTTTGGCCTTGGCCGTCGCGCGACGGCTGATGGCGGTTTCCCGCCCCTGCCGGGCGCGGCGCGCTGGCGGTCGTGTGGCTATGGCGGCGTTGACCGTGTTGTGGGCGCGGCGGGCGCGGAGCTTCGGCGGGAAGGTTGGCGGGCGGCACGAAACTGTCCACCTTCACCTTCGGAATATCGCGCTTGATCAGCCGTTCGATGTTCTTGAGAAACGGCAACTCTTCGCTGTCCACCAGCGAGATCGCCGCGCCGCTGCTGCCTGCGCGCCCGGTGCGGCCTATGCGATGCACGTAATCTTCCGGTATGTTCGGCAACTCGAAATTCACCACATGCGGCAACTGGTCGATGTCCAGCCCGCGCGCGGCGATGTCGGTGGCGACCAGCACCGGCATTGTGCCGTCCTTGAATTGCGCCAGCGCCTTGGTGCGCGCCGGCTGGCTCTTGTTGCCGTGGATCGCGGCGGCGGGGATGCCATCCGCGTTCAGTTTTTCGGCGAGCCGGTTCGCGCCGTGCTTGGTGCGGGTGAACACCAGCACCTGTTTCCAGTCGTGGTGCTTGATCAGATGCGCGAGCAGGTAGCTCTTCAGTTTTTGTGGCACCAGATGGGCGCTCTGCTCGATCAGCTCCACGGTGGAATTGCGGCGCGCCACTTCGACATAACCGGGGTTGTTCAGCAGGCCGTCGGCAAGCGTCTTGATCTCGTCTGAGAAGGTCGCCGAAAACAGCAGGTTCTGGCGCTGTCTGGGCAGCAGCGCCAGAATTTTTTTGATGTCGCGGATGAAACCCATGTCCAGCATCCGGTCGGCCTCGTCCAGCACTAGGATTTCGACGCCCGACAGGTCTAGCGTCTTCTGACCGACATGGTCGAGCAGGCGGCCCGGCGTGGCGACGAGGATGTCCATCTGCCCGCGCAATGCCTTGATCTGCGGGTTGATGTTCACGCCGCCGAACATCACCATCGATTTCAGCGGCAAATATTTGCCGTAGGTCTGCACCGATTCCTCGACCTGCGCGGCGAGCTCGCGCGTCGGGACGAGAATCAGACAGCGCGGGCGTCCGGCACGTTGGTTCGCGACCGGTTTTGCGGTGAGCAGATGCAGGATCGGCAGCGTGAAACCGGCGGTCTTGCCGGTGCCGGTCTGTGCACCGGCCAGCAGATCACCGCCGGCCAGCACCAGCGGGATCGCTTGCGCCTGCACCGGGGTAGGGCGCGTGTAGCCCGCATCGGCAATCGCGCGCATCAGGGGTTGCGCCAGATTCAGATCGGCGAAAGTAATATTATCGGACAACGGAATAGCAGTATTTGACAAAGTTATGGCTCCTGCGACGGCCTGCCGCCCAGTTTGAGCGGCACCAATCGAGGCAGACGAATAAGGGATCAGAGATGATCGGGGGTGAATTAAGAGACCGCTGCACTGATTGGTTTGGTGCAGGGTAAGGCGCATTATACCCATTTAACGCGAAATTTGCGTTGGCATGTTTTTACGCACCGGAAATCGGTTTCAAAAACGAGACAGCCCTCCTCCTTTGTTTTATTATCGCTGCCCTCTGTCTGCCGAAAATTTACCCGCAGCGCAATCAGTGCCATCCGGATTTATTCAATGTACTGCAACCACACTCCCCCTCCCGCACTTCCGGGCTTCGAACATATCAATCGGTCGTGGGACGCAACCCATGGGAATTATCTGGCTCGGGTCAAGCCGGGTGAATACTATGTAACCCGACACGATGAAGGCATTTTTACCGTACTGGGATCATGCATATCGGCCTGCATTCGTGACCGGGTTTCCGGAATTGGCGGAATGAATCATTTCATGCTCCCCATCGTGCCCGGCGGAGAACAGGTCGAGTGGGTAGCCGCCGGTCTTGGCGCTGCAACACGTTATGGCAATTACGCCATGGAGTATCTGATTAATGAAATCATGAAAAATGCGCAAAATGGCTGCATACGAGAAAATCTCGAAGTAAAGATATTTGGCGGAAGCCGCGTTATAAAATCCACGACGGATATCGGCAATCTGAATGTTGCCTTTGTGCGCGATTACCTGAAAACGGAGCGAATGCAGGCGACTATAGAAGACGTGGGCGATATCTATCCCAGGACAATTATTTATTTTCCTTCATCGGGGCTGGTGCGCGTCAAGCGCTTGCAAAATATGAATAACAAATTGATCGCCGACCGGGAAGAAAAATACATGAAAAGCGTGGCAGGCAAACCTGTTGCAGGCGATATTGAGCTGTTCTGAAAAGGGCATTTGTAATAAACCCGGATAATTTGTTGGGCGTAATTCGTGTGATGACGGCGTGCTCCCCCTTTGTAAAAAGGGGGGGTGTTGAATTTCCCAATGGGTTATTTGGGATAAATTTGTAATTTTGGAGAATCTGATGGGTCTGGTATGGCGGGAACAGTTGAGCGTTGGGAATGATGTGATCGACGCCGATCACAAGCATCTTATCGAAATTATCAACCTGGTTGAAAAAAACCTGGTGACAATAAACCAGAGTGAGCTGACGGTTGCGCTCGCCACTCTTTCGCAGTTTTCAAAAGTGCATTTTGCCAGGGAAGAAAAGATTGCCACTGCCGCAGGCTATGCGCATGTTCCGCAATTGCACAAATCCCACAAGGAATTGCTCAAGCAAGTCGATCAGCTGAGGCATAAAATTGGAGATAAATGGACAGCAGCATCGGTTAAAAGTTTTTCCGCCTTGTTGCGGAGCTGGCTGATCGACCATGTCATCAAGGAAGATTTACTGATGAAGCCCATGCTGAAAAAACACTCTCCAAAATTCAACCCGAAGTGAGTCAGGTTGGCTGGCTGTTGATGATCAGTTATCCTGCCAATCACCCACCAAAAAACGGGTTGGCGCTTGTTGGTAAACTTCTGATTAAGTCCCTCATGGAATACGCTGCCGAGACGATGACAGACGAACAAATTGCATCTCTGGTGATCGAGCCGGATACGTCGCCTGATACGGCGGCGGTCAAGGTGCGCTGCGCGGGTGCATGGATCGTGCAAGGTATCGCACCGATCGAACAGCGCCTGGAGGTTATTTCCGGGCTGGCTGAAAAAGATCTGGTGATCGATGGCACGGCGATCACTGCGCTGGATACATCAGGCGCGTGGTTGCTGCACAGAGTCATCGACGAGATGAAGCAGCGCGGGCGGAACGTCACGATAAACGGGCTGCGTCCGGAGTTCGGCGCCTTGATGCAGTTGATCGCATCCTGCACGGTCGCACAAAAACCCCCTTCCGCGCCCGAGCCCGGCTGGCTGGCGCGCCTCGGGCAGCATTCCTGGCAAGCCATGTTGGGCGTATCCGGCATGCTGGCTTTCGTCGGCGAATGCGCGCTTGCCCTGCTGCGTTCGCTGATCCAGCCGCGTCGCATCCGCTGGCGCCCGATCCTTCATAATTTGCAGACTGCGGGGTTCGAGGCCTTGCCGATCACAGGCCTGCTGTCGTTCCTGATGGGAGTCGTGATTTCCTATCAGGGCGCGGATCAGTTGCAACGCTTCGGTGCGAATATATTCATTGTCGATCTGGTCGGGCTTTCGATGCTGCGCGAGTTGTCGCCGCTGCTGACCGCCATCATCGTCGCCGGGCGATCCGGCTCCGCTTATGCGGCGCAGATCGGCACGATGAAGGTCACCGAGGAAATCGACGCATTGCGCACCATCGGCATCGGGCCGATCGAATTGCTGGTTCTGCCCAAGATGCTGGCGCTGATCATCGCGTTGCCGCTGCTCACGCTGTATGCCGACGTGACCGGTGTGTTCGGCGGCATGCTGATGGCGAGCTCCAAGCTCGATGTCAGCTTCAGTGTTTTCATCGACCGCCTCGGCGATGCGGTCAGCCTGTCCTCCTTTCTGACCGGCATCGGCAAAGCGCCGGTATTCGCCGTGATCATCGCGCTGGTGGGCTGCTATCAGGGGTTTCAGGCGAGCGGCAGCGCCGACAGTGTCGGGCGGCAGACGACGGTGAGCGTGGTGCAGTCCATTTTTCTGGTGATTCTGGCCGATGCGCTGTTCTCGGTAGTCTTCAACTGGCTCGAGATATGAGCGCCGTGATCGACATCCGCAATTTGAACACTCGCTTCGGCGAGAATGTCGTGCATGACAACGTCAGCCTGACGGTGCAGCCGGGCGAGATATTCGCGCTGGTCGGCGGCAGCGGCTGCGGCAAATCCACGATGCTGCGCACCATCATCCAGCTTTTACAGCCGACATCGGGTTCGATCCGCGTGTTCGGACGGGAAGCGGTCGGCTTGAGTGACGAGGAAGCGTTGCCGCTACGGCGGCGCTGGGGCGTGATGTTCGAGCGCAGCGCACTATTCGGTTCGCTGACCGTGACGGAGAACGTCAGCATGGTGTTGCGCGAACATACCCGGCTCAGCGCGCGCCTGATTGACGAGGTTGCCGCGCTGAAGATAGCGCTCACCGGGTTGCCCCCGGATGCGGGCTCAAAGTACCCGAGCGAATTGAGCGGCGGGATGCGCAAACGCGCCGCACTGGCGCGCGCCATCGCGCTCGATCCTGAGCTGCTTTTTCTTGACGAGCCGACCGCAGGCCTCGACCCGCTCAGCGCGAGCGGCATAGACGAATTGGTGCGGAGCTTGCGCGATGCGCTCGGATTGACCATCATGATGGTGACGCACGACCTCGATCTGCTGTGGCGTGCCGCGGATCGCGTGGCGGTGCTGGGCGAGGGGCATATCCTGGGGGTCGGTACGATGGAAGAGTTGTCTCAGTCGGATCACCGTGTCATCAGGGAATATTTTTACGGGCCGCGCGGGCGCGCGGCGCAGGAGCAGGCATGGAAGAAAAAGTAAATTTTGTGGTGGTGGGCGCTTTCGTGCTGATATTAAGCACGGCTCTGATCGGCGGCGTGCTGTGGCTGAGCAGCGGAAAATCCTATCGCAAGGTTTACGATGTCTACCAGACTTACATGAAGGAATCGGTGGCGGGGCTTAATCTCAACGCGCCGGTACGCTATCGGGGTGTCGAGGTCGGCCGTGTGCAGAAGATCATGCTGGCGCCGGGGAATGTCGAACAGGTGCAATTGACGCTGTCCATCGAGCGGGGCACCCCGGTCAAAGTGGACACCGTGGCGGTACTCCAGGTGCAGGGATTGACCGGCCTCGCCTCTGTCGAATTGACCGGAGGTGGCCGCGATTCGCCCGCGCTGAAGGCGCAGGCCGACGAAAAATACCCGGTGATCAAGACCGGGCCTTCGCTGATGACGCGGCTCGATTCGGCAGTGACTGCGCTGCTCACCAACCTCAACCGCACCAGCGAGAGCTTCAATGCCATGATGAACGAAGATAACCGGCGTGCGGTCAAGAACACGCTGAAGGATATCGAAACATTGTCGAGAACGCTTGCGTCGCGTTCCGCCATGATCGACGCCAGCCTGACCAACGCGGCCAGCACGATGGAAAACACCGCGCGGCTGACCAATGAACTGCCGCTGCTCGCACAGCGCATACAACGCAGTGCGGACGCTTTTGACCGCATGGCCAACGAGCTGGCCCTCGCGGGAACGAGCGCAAAAAGCACGCTTGATAATACCCGCCAGTTCACCAGCGAAACGCTGCCGGAAGTACATCAGCTGACCATCGAATTGAGAGACCTGACCGGCTCGTTACGGCGCTTCAGCGATGAGCTGGAACAGAATCCGAGCATGTTGTTGTACGGCAAACCCGCCGCGCAGCGGGGCCCCGGGGAATGATCCCGGCCCGTTGATTTATCCTGCCAAAACCGCTGAACGATGAATATAAACAGACAAAATTGCACACCCTGCCGGATGCTCCTGACGCTGGTTTGCGTGATGCTGCTCGCCGGGTGCGGTGGCCTGCAGGCTCCGAAAGTGGAAAAACCCAATCTCTATGTGCTCGACGCACGGGCATCGGCCAGGGCGGTGCAAATAAAGCGCGATCTGGTGCTGGCGGTCAGCATGCCACGCGCGAGATCCGGCTTCGATACGCCCCAGATGGTTTACCTGCGTCAACCGCAGAAACTGGAATACTTTGCGGTCAATCGGTGGGCGAACGCACCGGCGCGCATGCTCGGGCCGCTGCTGGTGCAGGCATTGGAGCAAACCGGGAGTTTCCGGGCCGTGGTGCAGTCACCGGGAACGATCCCGGCCAACATCAGGCTCGACACCGAATTGATTCGCCTTCAGCAGGATTTCGGGGCACGGCCAAGCAAGGTGCAGCTCACGCTGCGGGCGCAATTGATCGACGTGGCCGACCAACGGGTGCTCGCCGTAAAGCTATTCGACGAGGTTGAAGATGCCGTCAGCGATGACGCGTATGGCGGCAGCGCTGCGGCGAATCGGGTGTTGCAGCGGGTGTTGGACCAACTGGCAGATTTTTGTATCAATGAATCTGCCAACCACTATTGAGCATTACATAATTCAGTAAGGTAAACCCCCGGCTATGCCGGGGGACTCAGTCAGGTTTGACCGTTCCGGCGGTCATTAAAGAGCAACATTAAAACTCAGCAACATCATTCCCTCCCCCTTGCAGGGGGAGGGTTAGGGAGGGGGTAGAAGCTAAGCATGAGCACGATCAACATT
>Ga0209343_10003572_pt1 | contig 19509 bp, 19 predicted proteins | sample RifCSPlowO2_02_FD_184026 | JGI IMG/M metagenome (GOLD analysis project Ga0209343, IMG submission 184026) | Groundwater microbial communities from Rifle, Colorado - Rifle CSP2_plank lowO2_0.2 (SPAdes) (version 2) | ecosystem: Environmental > Aquatic > Deep subsurface > Groundwater | place... | reverse complement strand
CTTTCTTCCACCTCAACGGTTCCTCGACCGCCTCGCGCAGATCACCGGGATCCCTGAACGATAGATCATGATGATCAAGTGTGCCACCAGTCACTGGTCACCAGTTACTCGTCACTGATGAGCATCCATCCGCATCAACGGGAAGGCCAAAGCGGTTTCCGCGAGCTGGCGCTGGCCATGACGATCACGATCGGCATGATGGTCGTGGAGATCATCGCCGGGCTGATCAGCGGGAGCCTCGCCTTGCTGGCTGACGCGGGGCACATGGTGACGGATGCCGCGGCCCTGGCCTTGAGCCTGTTTGCGGCGTGGATGGCCACCCGGCCCGCCACACCCGACAAGACCTACGGGTATTACCGGACCGAGATCCTTGCGGCATTTGTCAATGGGATCGCGCTGTGTCTGTTGGTGGTCTGGATTGGCGCGCGCGCGGCGCATCGCCTCCACCATCCGCCGGATATCTTGACCGGTCCGATGCTCGCGGCGGCGTCGCTCGGCTTGCTGGCCAATGTGGTCAGCGGCCGGATTTTGTTCCATGCCAGACAACGGAGCCTCAATGTGCAAAGCGCCTGGGTGCATGTCCTCAGCGACGCCCTGGGGTCCTGCAGCGTCATCGCGGCCGGGTTGCTGGTTCGCTTCAAAGGGTGGCGTCTGGCGGATCCCGCGGCGAGTCTCTTCATCGCCGTCCTGATCGCCCTCAACGCCTGGCTGCTGGTCAAGCGGGCGGTGCACATCCTGCTCGAAGGGGCGCCGAGCCATCTGGATACCCTCCAGCTCGTCGAGGCGATGCGCGCCGTCGACGGGGTCTTGGAGGTCCACGATGTCCACCTGTGGACGATCACGACGGGGCTCGAGGCGATGAGCGGGCATCTGGTCGTTGACCGGTTATCCCGAAGCCCGGACATCCTCGCGGCGGCCAACCGGATGTTGCAGGAACGCTTCGGGATCACCCATACGACGTTTCAACTGGAACCGCGTGGCGAATCGTCCCCGCAAGGTCTCGACAGGCCGGATCGGCTTTGATACACTACTACCAACCGTGTGGAGGGAGGAACGATGCAACGAGGTGTGGTAATTGGCATGTCCCTGATCGCGATGGGGATCAGCGGCTGCGCCGGAACGCGTACCGCGCAAACGGTCAATCGGTTGCAAGCGACGGTCGACCTGCTCGATCAGCGAGTCACCCAGCTTGAGCAGGCGAGTGTGCGTGAGGTGACCCGGCAACCAGGGCTTCCCGCGATTGCGCCGGTGGACCTGAGCGCGGCGTCTCAACCGAAGCCCGCCGCTCCCTCGTCGATCAAGCCGTCCGCCAAAGAAATCCAACAGGCCCTCAAGAACGCCGGCTTCTATCAAGGTCAGGTTGACGGCAAGATGGGACCCCTGACGCGCGAGGCGATCCGGCAATTCCAACGCGTCCATGGGCTCTCGGTGGATGGGATCGTCGGCAAGAAGACGTGGGCGCAGCTCGCACCCTATCAAGACCTCTCAGCCGAGAGCGGGGAATTGGTCGCCGCGGAGCCCCTGAAATAAACGCGGATTCCCGCTGATCAATACGCGTGATTCGCGCGGATCAAGAGGGATGTTGAAGTGAAGCGTCAGCGGATATCCGCGTGGCGATCCGTGGTCATCAGCGCGCTCGTCGGCGGCGCGCTCGCGCTCGGGTGCGCGAGACACTCGCAGACATCGCCCTCCCCCACAAGCGCGATAGACCCGTCAGGGCTGTCCCTTCCCCGACTCTCACAACTCCTTCACCCGCTCTTCTCTCAATCGGCACCTGACCCGGCGACGATCTTCCAGGAGCCGTTTGACCGCCTCGATCCCGTGCGGTGGCGCGAGGTGGCCATCAAGGGAGCGACCCGCTATCAGATCGAGCCGCTTGACGGGGCTGGCAGCCTCCAAGCCTCCAGCCAGTCCGGGGCGTCGATCCTCGTCACCTCGCTCCGCGTGGATCCTCGGACCCATCCGTGGTTGACCTGGCGGTGGCGGATCGATCGGTTTGTGGAGGGAGAGGATCTGCGTCGCAAGGAAGGCTCGGATGCCTCGGCGCGGGTCTACGCGTATTTCGATACCCCCGGCCTGCCCTGGCAGAAGCGGAACATCGACTATGTGTGGTCCGCCACCTTGCCGGTGGGGACGATGCTGGAGAGCCCGTACTCCAAACACTCCAAGATTCTGGTGGTGGAGAGCGGTCGTGATCATCCCGCGACGTGGCGGACGGTCGAGCGGAACCTCCTCGACGATTACCGGCGCTGTTTCGGCGCTGACCCCCCGACGTTGGTGGCCCTGGGCCTGATGACGGATACCGACAGCACGCACACCGACGCCCTCGCCTACTATGACGATCTAGCGCTCGGCCGGGCACCCTCCATCACGGCCGTCGAAAGCCCTGAACCGAAATCCCGCCCTCAACTTGCCGGGACGTTGCCAGACGAGACCCCGTAGTTTGCGGATAGCGGGTTGCAGTCATGCCTGAATCCCTCACGACGTTGACCATCCTTCCGCCCGCCTGGGTCTCGCGTCTCGATGCGGCATGGCAGCGGCTCGGCGGATCTGCGTGGCTGCAGCGTCTCTGGGCGCGCGACGCCGGGCTGTGGGCTTCGACCCCGGCGGAAGCCAAGGCCATTCAGGGGCGGCTCGGATGGCTCTCGATTCTTCCCGTCATGGAGTCTGCCGCCGAGGATCTCACGGCATTTGCCAAGCAGGTCAAGCAGGCCGGCTTCACCCATGCCGTGTTGCTGGGCATGGGCGGCAGCAGTCTCTTTCCGGAGGTGTGCCGAAACATCTTTGGGGCAGCGCCGGGGTGGCTGGATCTCCACATCCTGGACACCACGGATCCCACCGCGATTGCGCAGGCTCGCCAACGCCTTCCCCTGGAGCGCACCTTGGTGATTGTCTCAAGCAAATCCGGCACGACGATCGAGCCCAACGCCTTATGCCAGTACTTCTATGAACAGCTTCGCCAGATCCGCGGGGCGTCGGCGGGCGAGCAGTGCGTAGCGATTACGGATGCGGGAAGCCCGTTGGAGGCTCAGGCCCTCCGCATGGGGTTTCGACGGGTGTTTGCCCACGGTCCCGCCACCGGCGCGGAGGTCGGTGGACGATTTTCCGCGCTGACCTCTTTCGGACTGGTGCCTGCCGCACTCCTCGGGGTGGATCTCCGTCGTCTGTTGTCGCGCGCGCGCGCGATGCTGGAAAATTCCCAGGACGACCGGCCCCTGGCTGAGAAGAGTGCCGTGCAGCTGGGGCTCGCGCTTGGTGAAGGAGCCGCCTCCGGCAGGGACAAAGTAACGTTGGTGTGTCCGCCGCACGTGGCGGCGCTGGGAGCGTGGATTGAACAGCTGGTCGCGGAGAGCACCGGCAAAATCGGCAAAGGGCTGATCCCGATCTGCGGCGAACCGCTGCGTCCCCCGGAGGCCTATGGGGCGGATCGGCTCTTCATTGAGGTGCAGCGTCTCGACCGACCTGACCGTGCGCTTGATGAGCCACTCCGGGCCCTCGCGCAAGCCGGCCACCCCGTCATGCAGCTCCGCTGGGACGACGCCTATGACCTGGGCGGCGAAACGATGCGGTGGTTCATCGCCACCGTGCTGGCGGGGGCCATGATGCGCCTCAACCCCTTTGATGAGCCGGACGTCCAGGAGAGCAAGGATCGCACGAAGGCGCTCTTGCAGCAGTATGCCCGCGGCCAGACGTTGCCGTCTCAGGAGCCCCCGCTGCTCACCGACGGCACGATCACGGTCGTTGGGGACCGCGCACGGTTCAAAGGCGCCACCCTCCCTGAGTTGCTGTGCGATATGTTCCAGCAGGTCAGCCCCAAGGATTATCTCGCCATCCTCTCGTTTCTGCCCCGCAGCGCGTCGCTGGAGCGGCAAGTGATTGCGCTGCGCGAGCGTTTGGCTGCGGGGACGGGAGCGGCGACGATCGTGAGCCATGGCCCGCGATACCTTCACTCACTCGGCCAGTTGTATAAGGGCGGGCCGGATCAAGGGGTGCTCGTATGTTTGACGTGCGACGAGCCGGACGATCTGCCGATCCCCGGTCAGCCGTATACCTTTGGGGCACTCAAACACGCCCAGGCCGTCGGCGACGTCCAAGCCCTCACGGATCGCCGCCGTCGCGTGCTCCATCTGCATCTCGGGTCGCAGCCGGAGGGGGACTTGGCTCGACTGTTGAACGCCGTCGAGCAGGCCGTCAAGATGGCTCAAGGGTCCCAGCGATGAGGCGGCGGGCTTCGTCTCGCAAGTCAACAGCCGTCATCTGGCGAGCCACAGGATCGATCGGGGGATGCACAACGATGCGGATGCGTCCGCGCCGTCGCAGGACCAGGCTGTGGCGGGGCAGGAGCTCCCGCGTGCCCTGCACCGCGATGGGAACCACCGACACCCCGGTGTCAACCGCCACTTGAAAGGCCCCGCGCTGGAAGGCCCCGAGCTTGCCGGTCGTACTGCGCGTCCCTTCAGGAAAAAAGAACACGGAGATGTCCTCGGCCAGCCAGGCCCTCGCCCGCTCATACGTGGCGTGGATGCTGCGGACGCGTCCTCGCCCGAGCGAGATGTAGCCGGCGAGGCGCATGGACCATCCCGCGAACGGCAGCCTGAACAGCTCCTCTTTGGCGATCCATTTGAACTGCCGCCTCAGGAAATAGAGCGCCATGATGTCGAAGGCGCTTTGGTGGTTGGCGACGAAGATGTAGGTGTGGTTCGCCTTCAGATGCTGCCGCCCGATGACCTGGACGCGCCAACCGGGCTGGCTCCAGAAAATCGACTGACCCCAGAGCGAGGCGAGCCCATGCGGGATCGTGCGCTTCGGGTCGATCCACCAGCACAGCACGCGGGCTGCCGCGATGAGCGTTGAAAAGAAGACCGTCAGACCCACGATGACGATCCACGTCGCTGCGGACCACAGACGGGCTCCAAACAACCTTGCCTTCCGCATGGCGTGAGTGTACCATAAGATCAAACGGATTCCACAGATTTGCAAGTTGATTGCACGGATTGCCTCCCCGGACATCGATGCCTCCTGACTATGCGCAGCAGTACCTCTTGATCGGGGCGTTAACCGCCGCCGCCATCGGGATGGCGGTGTTGCCGCTGCTGTTGGCCCGCGTGCTCGCACCCCGGAAGCCCGGCGCCTCAAAAACGTCGGCCTATGAATGCGGGTTGCCCTCATCCGGGGAGGCCTGGGTGCAGTTTCGCGTGCAGTATTATCTCTACGCCCTGTTGTTTGTGATCTTCGATGTGGAGATTGCCTTCCTGTATCCCTGGGCGCTCGTCTGGCGGTCCCTCGGGTGGGTGGCCTTTGTCGAAATGGCCCTCTTCCTCATGATCCTCGCCGTGGGATTGGCCTACGCCTGGCGGAAAGGCGTCTTGGAATGGGAGTGAAGCGAGTGACTAGTGACTGGTGACTAGTGACCAGTGGAAAGCTAGGAACACGTTTCGTTTTTCACTAGTCACTGGTCACTAATCACTGGTCACTGAAACATGATGGTGGACGAAGGTCTCAAGAGCGAGCTCCGGAAGCAAGGCGTCTACGTGACGACGTGGGATCAGCTCGTCAACTGGGGGCGGTCCAACTCGATCTGGCCGCTCCAATTCGGGCTGGCCTGCTGCGCCATCGAGATGATCGCCACGGCCGCCTCGCGCTATGACATCGCGCGGTTCGGCTCGGAGATCTTTCGCGCCTCGCCCCGCCAGGCGGATCTGATGATCGTCGCGGGGACCGTGACCAAGAAGATGGCTCCCCAGGTGGTGCGGCTGTACAACCAGATGGCCGAGCCGAAATACGTGATTTCGATGGGCGCGTGCGCGACCTCCGGCGGGCCGTTCCACAAAGGCTACAACGTCCTCAAGGGGATCGACCGCTACATCCCGGTGGACGTCTACATCCCCGGCTGCCCCCCGACACCCGAGGCGCTGCTGGATGGGTTGATGCGGTTGCAAGAGCGCATCAAGGCGCGACCTTTCAAAGCGGCGATGGACGAGAAGCAGGGCGAATACGCCGTGCCGGCATACGGAGACCGCGGCCTGCTCCCTCGCTACAACCCCGGCGTCTGGCGGCCTCCGACCCTACCCCCCGTCGTCGCCACGGCCACCCCAACCTCTTCAGCTTCCTCGTCGACCCCGCCATCGGGCCCCGGCCTTGGCCGGGGGCCCCGTCGGCTGTACTTCAGCGGACCGGTGGGCGGGATGTTCGCCCCACACGGGGCGTCGTGGAGGGGGCCACGGGCTTGCCCGTGGGGCTCCACCAGACCGACCCTGCTGCGTTCCATTTCTTCTTCCTACTTCCCCCTTCCCCCTTCGACCTTCCCCATGTCCAGTTGTTGCGCCTGGTCCTGCGCGTGGAGGGCGGCGACCAACTCCTCGAGATGCCCGTCCAGAATCTGTTCCAGTTGGTGGAGGGTCAGGCCGATGCGATGATCCGTGACCCGCCGGTCAGGAAAATTGTACGTGCGGATCTTCTCGCTGCGCTCCCCGCCCTTGACCTGCTCTTTCCGGGTGGACGCCCGCGAGGTCTGTTGAGACGCGTGCAGGCGATCGAGCAACCGAGCCCGCAGCACGCGCATCGCTTTTTCCTTGTTGCGCAGCTGGCTGCGCTCATCCTGGCAGGTGACGACCAGCCCGGTGGGGAGGTGCCGGATCCGCACCGCCGAATCCGTGGTGTTGACGGACTGCCCGCCCGGGCCGGAGGAGCGGAAGACATCGATCTGCAGGTCTTTCGAAGGCAGCGGCGGCAGCTCAACGTCCTCCGGCTCAGGCAACACCGCCACGGTCGCGGTTGAGGTATGGATTCGGCCCTGGGCTTCGGTCGTCGGGACCCGCTGGACCCGGTGCACCCCGCTTTCAAATTTGAAACGTTCCCACGCGCCGGGGCCTTTGATCGCCACGATGATTTCTTTGAACCCTCCGGCTTCCGTCTGGTGGCTGTCCATCAGCTCAATCTGAAGGTGGTGATTCGCCGCATACTTGGTGTACATGCGATACAGATCCCCGGCGAACAAACCGGCTTCCAGTCCGCCTGTCGCGGCGCGGATCTCCACGATCAGCGGATGGTCGGCCACGCCGTGCTCGTCCTTCCAGAGCCGCTCCAGCTCCTCCCAGAGAGCGGTCTGCTGCTGCCGCAACGACACCGCCTCGTCCCGCGCCAGCTCCCGCAAATCCGCATCCCCCTGCGCGTGGATGAGCTGTTCGGTCTCGAGCACTTCCCGCTCGATGCGCTGGTAGGTCCGAACGAGCATCACCAGCTCTTTCAATTGGGCTAACTCCTTGGAGAGCTGCTGGTACTCGGGGGTGTTCGAGGCGGAGGCGAGTTGCGCGACGCGCTGTTCCAGCTCCACGTAGCGACGTTCACGCTGCCTCAGTTGGTTGAGCAACGGCTCACGAGGAAGCGCCATGCCACAGGACGTGTATGGGACTCAAGACCCAGGACTCAAGCCTCAAGTCAATGCCTTCTTGGGTGTGACACCTTGCGCCTTGGGTCTTGCGTCTTGAGTCTTGTATTTGCGGCGGAACTTTTCCACGCGGCCGGCCGTGTCCACGAAGCGCTGCTGGCCGGTAAAGAACGGATGGCACTTCGCGCAGATCTCAATGTGGATCTGGGGACGGGTGGAGTGGGTGTGATACACCGCGCCGCACGAACAGGTAATCGTGCACGCCACATACTCCGGATGGATCCCTTCTTTCATGCGTGAAACCCTCCGTGAGTGGCAAAGTGACAACGTGACTGAGTGGCTAAGCAAGACACGTTGCCACTGAGTCGCCTAGCCACTGAGTCACTGGTTTTTGGACATCGTGCGCAGGAACTCTTCGTTCGACTTGGTCTTGGAGATCCGGTCGATCAGCAGCTCCATCGCCTGCACCGCGTCCATCTCGTTGAGCACCTTGCGCAGCACCCAGATGAGCTGGAGCTCATCCGCGGGAATCAGCAGCTCTTCCCGCCGCGTATTCGAGCGGCGGATGTCAAGCGAGGGGTAGATCCGGCGTTGGAAGAGATTGCGGTCGAGCGTCAACTCCATGTTGCCCGTCCCCTTGAACTCCTCGAAGATCACGTCGTCCATCCGGGAGCCGGTCTCAATCAGGCACGTCCCGATGATCGTCAGGCTCCCCCCTTCCTCGACCCCTCGAGCCGAGCCGAAGAAGCGCTTGGGCTTATGCAGCGCGTTGGCGTCGAGCCCTCCGGTGAGCACCCGGCCGCTGTGGGGCTCCACCGTGTTGTAGGCGCGCGCGAGCCGCGTGATGCTGTCCAGCAGGATCACCACGTCCTTCTTGTGCTCCACCAATCGCTTGGCTTTTTCCAACACGATCTCGGCGACCTGCACGTGCCGGTCGGCCGGCTCATCGAAGGTGGAGGAAATCACCTCGCCCTTCACGCCGCGCTGCATCTCGGTGACCTCCTCGGGGCGCTCATCAATGAGCAGCACGATGAGGACCACCTCCGGATCGTTGGTGGTGACGGCGTTGGCGATTTTCTGCAGCAGGACCGTTTTGCCGCTGTACGGCGGGGCCACGATCAACCCGCGCTGCCCTTTGCCGATCGGGGTGAGCAGGTCCATGATGCGCATGGACACTTCCTTCGTCGTCGTTTCCAGCTTCAACCGCTGCTGCGGGTAGATCGGCGTGAGGTTATCAAAGAGGATCTTGTCTTTGATCGCTTCCGGATTTTCGAAGTTCACCGCCTCGACCTTCAGCAGGGCGAAGTAGCGCTCGCCCTCCTTGGGTGGTCGCACTTGGCCACTGACGGTATCGCCGGTCCGCAGATCGAACTTCCTGATCTGCGAGGGCGACACGTAGATGTCATCCGGGCACGGCAGGTAGTTGTAATTGGGCGACCGCAGGAACCCGAAGCCGTCCGGCAGGATCTCCAGCACCCCCTCCGAAAAGATCAACCCCTCCTTTTCCGTCTGCGCCTGGAGGATCTTGAAAATCAGATCCTGCTTCTTCAACCCTGAGAGGCCGTTGACCCCCAGGTCCCGAGCCATTTTGTTCAGCTCGGTGATTTTCATTTCCTTCAGATCGGCGAGATTCAACCGCGCTGTCTGCGTCTCACGAGATACCTGTTCCATAGGTCCGCCACCTGCCTTCGGGTCTTGAGGAGCCCCGCTGTGTTATCGATCACCACATCGGCCAAGGCCGCCTTGGCCGACACCTTCCACTGCGCCTTCACCCGTTGATCAATCTCCCGCGCCGACCAACCGCGCTCTTTCAGGCGCCGGCGCTGCACCGGCGGCGCCGCGTTGACGACCACCAGCAGATCCACCAGCCTGCGCATGCCGGCCTCCAGCAGCAGCGGGACGTCCAGCGCCACCACCCGCACTCGTGTCGCTCGCCGCAACTGCGCCAGGCGCGCGCGGGTCTGTCGAATGACGTACGGATGAATGATCGCCTCAAGGCGCTTGCGCGCGCGCGCGTCTTGAAACACGCGGCGACCCAGCGCGTGCCGGTCGATTGAGCCGTCCGCGTTGAGGACCGTCCGACCAAAGACCCGGACGATGCGGCGCCACGGTGCCCTCCGCGCTCGCAAGGCCTCATGCGCGAGCTCATCGGCGTCAATCACCTCAGCGCCCAGCGCCTTGAGCATCCGCGCCACCGTGCTCTTGCCCGTCCCCACCCCGCCCGTGATCCCCACAACTACCATCACCAGACATGAGACAGGAGACAGGAGACAGGAGACAGGAGACAGGTCCCTTGTCTCTTGTTTCTTGTCGCTTGTCGCTTGTCGCTTGTCACTTGTCGCTTGTCCCGTTCTTCAGGTCGGTCATCTCCAGCCAGTTGGGCCCGGTCTTGATCGTCACCACAAGCGGCACGCGCAGCGCAATGGCGCCTTCCATGACGCGGCGCACCAGGGCCGCAAGGGCATGCCGTTCTTTCGACGGCGCCTCGAACACCAGCTCGTCATGCACCTGCAGGAGCATGCGGCTTGCCATCCGACGACCACGCAGCTCCTCGGCCACCTGCACCATCGCCCGCTTGATGAGATCGGCGGCCGTGCCCTGCATCGGGGTGTTCATCGCCAGCCGCTGACCCAGCTGCCGGATCGCCGGGTCCGGGCTGTTGATCTCTGGGATATAGCGGCGGCGTCCGAGCAGGGTCTGCACGAATCCGTCACGCGTGGCGTGCTGCCACTGCTGTTCGAAGAAGCCCTGCACCTTCGGGTACCGCTCGAAATACGCCTGAATGAACGTCGCGGCCTCGTCGTATGGCATGCCCAGCTCGCGCGAGAGCCCGTGGGCGCTCATGCCGTAGAGAATGCCGAAGTTGATCGCTTTCATCGCGCTGCGCATCTCCGGCGTCACCTCATTCTCAGCGACACCGTAGATGAGCGAGGCGGTATAACGGTGGATGTCGTGGCCGTTGGCAAACGCGTGGATCAGCTGCTCATCGCCCGACAGGTGCGCGAGGATTCTCAGCTCAATCTGCGAATAGTCCGCCGCCAGGAGCGTCCACCCCTGCTCCCCGGGGATAAACGCCTTGCGGATCTGCCGCCCCAACTCGGTTTTGATGGGGATATTTTGGAGGTTCGGATTGCTGGAGGACAGCCGGCCCGTGGCGGTGGCGGTCTGGTTGAAGGTAGTGTGCACGCGTCCGGTCTCGGGGTCGACTAGTTTCGGCAGCGCGTCAACGTAGGTGGACATCAGCTTGGAGAGCTCGCGGTACTCCAGCAGCCGCTTGGGAAACGGATGGCGCGAGGCAAGCTGCCGCAGCACGTCGCTGTCGGTGGAGGCGCCGGTTTTGGTCCGCTTGATCACCGGCAGTTTGAGCTGATCGAACAGCACGGCGGCCAGCTGCTTCGGCGAGTTGAGATTGCACGTGGCACCGGCAACCGTGTAGAGCTCCTGCGTCAGTCGCCGGCACGCCGCGTCCATCGACGCCTTCAGGGTGTTGAGGTAGTCGACGTCGATGGCGATGCCGGCGGTTTCCATCTCGGCCAAGACCTGCAGCAACGGCAGCTCCAGCGTCTGGTACAGCTCGGCCAACCCCTGGGCGTTGAGTGTCGGCGCAAGCTGCCCATGCAGTTGCGCCACGACCCGGGCCGCGCCTCCACAGCCCTGGGTAGCGTCCTCTGATTCGAAGTCCAGCGTCTCCCGGACGTATTCAGGGATCTTCACGCGGACCTCAAGGTGTTCGTCCGCCAGATCCGTGAGCGTTGGGGTGGTCCGCGCGGGATTGAGCAAATGGGCGGCGATCATCGTATCGCCGGTGATCCCCGTAAGCCGCGCGCCCATGCGGCTCAAGAGGCGCAACACCGCTTTCGCATCGTGGCTGACTTTGCCCCTCGACGGATCGGCCAGCCACGCGGCCAACGGCCGACCGGAGGCGCTGCGCAGGCTCTCGCGATCCACCTGCACCACCCAGGCTTCATCCGTGTCGAGCGCGATTCCCAGCAGCGCCGCCCGCAGTGGCGACCCCCCCGCCTCCCCGCCAGCCTGCCCGAGCACAGGCCAGCAGGCGATCGCCGCGGTCTTGGCCCGCTCGAGCCGACGGTGCAAGGCGTCCTGATCCTTCGCCGTGGTCACCCGACGGACGGGATGCGCCGTGCCGATTGTCGCAGGAGCGGCGTCATCCTCCTCCAGATCGCGGAGCAGGCGCTTGAACTCCAGCTCGCGATAGAGGCTGCGCACGGCGCGCCAGTCCGGCTCCTGAACCTTAAGGTCCTCCAGGCCCACCGTGAGCGGCACGTCGCAGTCGATCCGAGCCAGTTCCCGGGACAGCTCCGCCTGCTCCTTTGAGGCGGCCAGCAACTTTCGCCGCGAGGGGCTGTCCACGTCATCCAAATGACGATAGAGTTGATCGAGACTGTTGAACTGCGACAGCAGCGATCGCGCGGTTTTCTCGCCGATCCCCGCGACGCCGGGAATGTTGTCGATCTCGTCTCCCATCAGCGCCATCAGATCCACGATCCGCTCCGGTGGCACCCCGTAGCGCGCCTTCACGGCGGCGGCATCCACGACCGGATCGTCCTGCTGACGGTGCGGGTTGTAGACTTTGATGCGGGCGTTGACGAGCTGCAGCACGTCTTTATCCCCGCTCACGAGAAACACCTCGATCGACCGCGCGGCGATGCGCGTGGCGATCGTCGCCAGGAGATCTTCCCCCTCATACCCTTCCTGCTCAAACGTCGGAACGCGGTACGCTTTCAGGAGGGCCTTGATCGTCGAGAGCTGCTCGATGAGCGAATCCGGCATCGGCTTGCGTTGGATCTTGTACTCGGCGAACCGCCGGTGGCGGAACGTGGGCTTGCCCGCATCAAAGGCCACCGCGAGATACTCCGGGTGACGCTGCTCCCGCAACGCCTTCAACATCACGGCGAATCCATACACCGCGTTCGTCGGCCGGCCCTGCGACGTCGCCAGGCTGCGGATGGCGTAGAAGGCCCGATAGCAGAACGCGGTCCCATCGATAAGGAACGCCCGGCCCGGCGGCATCTTAAGCTTTGGAAGGAATAGGGGTGCTGAGTAATTACTGAGGTGTTGAAAAACGAGTTGGAGAGGGATGACACAGATTTTCAAAGGATGATTTCACGGATTGCGCTCGTCGAGATCTCATCTGTGTCATCGCTTTGGTGAATCTGTGGAATCATGCCACTGGTCGGTCATCATCCGAAACTGCTGGACTGACCGAGTATTGGCCTGAAGCTCCTGCTCCACCACGTGGCCTCGATACACCGGGCCCGTCTTGATGACGCCCAACTCCACCAATCTCGCCTCCGCGCGCAGCCGCCAGGGATCCGCGGAGGAACTCGCCTGCTGGCATTTGACCCAATACGCCACGGCCTGGTCGCGATCGCCGAGGCCTTCGCTGACGACGGCCAAGCTCGCGAGCGTCCGGGGGCTGTCCGGATCCAGGCTCAACGCCCGTTCGTAGGCGCGGCGGGCGGCGTGCAGATCGCCGCGTTGCTCATCGAGCCCGCCGACTGTCACCCAGTTGGAGACCGCCTCATCGCGCTGTCCCAAACGCTCGCTCAGCAGCGCGAGGTTGGTGGCCGCTTCGAGGGAATTCGCATCCAACGCCGCGGCACGCGCATACGCTGATTTCGCCACCTCGAGCTGCCCCTGTTGTTCCAGCAGCAGGGCGAGCTTGACCCAGGTGGTCACCGCCTGATCCCGCTCGCCGAGCCGCTCGAGGACACCGGCCAGGCCCGCCAGGGCCTGCGCATGATTCGCCTCCACCTCGAGGACTTCCTGATAGAAACGCTTCGCGGACGGGAGATCCCCCCGCTGCTCAAACAGGACCGCGGCCTGCAACAACCGAGGCAGCGCGCGGGCGGGATCCCCGAGCCTTCTGTACAGCGAGCCGAGATTCGCGCTGGCCTCCAGGTAGTTGGGATCCAGGCTCAGCGCCCGCTCGTAGGCTTTCACGGCCATCTGGAGCTGACCTTGGCTTTCGTAGAGCACGCCGAGGTCGTGATGGGGCAGCGCAAACCCTGGATCAAGGCCGATCGCTTTTTGATAGCACGTCACGGCGCTGCTGACATCCCCACGGCGTTGCGCCGACAGGCCTTCTTCGCGATACACCTGTGCCTGGTCACGAAGCCCGGCGAAGGCGCCCGCTGGCGGCACCAGTCCCAGCAGACACACCAGACCGATGAGGATGCACGTGACCGATGCCATGAATCTCGGGGAGTCAACCGGTGGGATCATACAGGCGAACTATAGCATGTCCTGCCGGCTTCGTCAATCAGCATCTGAACGCAAGGTGATGGCGCCGGTGGCTGAGGTCACCGCGATCGTCTGGCGTTTCGTCCCGCTGACGAGGCTGATGGTGGCTGAGGGGGTGCTCAGCGCCCCGGTGGGTTGAAACACCACCCGACCCGTCCCGGCCGCACCCCCTTCCAACGAGACGTCGACCGTCTCCGGCAGGCGGACCCTCCGTGGCTCGTCCTGCTCCAGCGTTTCCTCGATGACCAGCTCATGACGGTCCTCATCGAGCAGGACGCTACGGACCGACCGCGAGCTGATGGCCAGGCTCCTCGCCAGGGAGAGCAACCCGATCGCTTCCCGCGTGGCGGTTTTCAACCTCACCTGCTTCGCATAGCCGGTCAAGGCCGGCACGCTGGTGGCCACCAGCAGGCCCACAACCGCCATGACGACGAGCAACTCGATGAGGGTAAACCCCAGTGACCAGTGACTAGTGACTGGTGACTGGTGACTAGTTGGAACATGAGTACGCGACATCCCGCCTCGACAATCGACCTCTTTGCTTTGTATTTTCTTTTCACTGGTCACTGGTCACCGGTCACTGATCACTGATCATTACCAGTTAACGATGTCATCCTGGGTGCCGTCGTCATCCTGGCCATTGGGGCCGAAGGAATACACGTCATAGGAATGCTGGCGGTGCTTCGGCGAACCGCCGTTGGAGGAGAGATAGACGTAGGGGCTGCCCCACGGATCCAGCAGCTCGCCCGCCTCCAACTCGTCTTCTTTGAATTCCATATACGGACCCATCCAATCCGGATCATCCGGCTCTTCAGACAAGGCGGCAACGAGGTTGGCGTTCTCGGATTCCGGGTAGTCACCCATGTCGCCCTGATACATCGCGATGGCGGTTTCCAGCGCGGCGATGGTCGCCTTGGCCTTGGTGACCGCGCCGCGCCGCCTGGCCGTCTGGGCCCCGGCGGTCACCAGCCCCATCAGGATGCTCAGGATCGCGATCACGACCAAGAGCTCCACGAGGGTAAATCCTCGTTGAGACATGAGACAGGAGACATGAGACATGAGACTTTTCCGATCGTGGTCTCCGGTCTCCAGTCTCCGGTCTCTGGTCTCCGGTCTATTTCGTGTGCTCATCATAGTCTTGGGTCTCCCGGAGGATCTCCTCCAATGTCGTCTCTCCACGCAGGGCTTTCCCCAGTCCGTCCTCGCGCAGGGTCCGCATCCCGGCAGCCCGAGCGGCTTCCCGCACCTCGCTGACCGCGGCGCGCTTGAGGATCAACGGTTTCACGGATTCGCTCATCATCAGCAGCTCATAGAGCCCGACACGACCCTGATACCCCAACCCCTGGCAGGCCTGGCACCCGGCGGCTCGCATCAACGTGATCTGGCCGGCCATGGCGGTGTGGACGATCGATCCCTCGGCCGCCGTGGGCTCTGTGACCTGGTGCCCCGAGCGCTCCAAGTGCTCCCGAGTCAGATGGAGGGCGGCCAACTCCTCATCGGTGGGGTGATACGGCGCCCGGCATTGAGGACAGAGCCGCCGCACCAACCGCTGCGCCAGGACGGCATGCACCGTCGAGGTAATCAGAAACGGCTCCACGCCCATGTCGATCAGCCGGGTCACCGCCCCCGGCGCGTCGTTGGTGTGCAGCGTCGAGAACACGAGGTGCCCGGTGAGCGCGGCCTGAATCGCGACTTGCGCCGTCTCGGCGTCGCGGATCTCACCCACCATCACGATGTCCGGATCATGACGCAGGATCGCGCGCAGGCACGTCGAGAAATCCAGCCCGATCTTCTGGCTGATGGCGATTTGCACGAGGCCCGCGATGTCGTATTCGACCGGATCCTCGGTCGTGATGATCTTCACCTCCGGGCGGTTCAGGGTCGTGAGGCAGGCGTAGAGGCTCGTCGTCTTGCCGGAGCCAGTCGGCCCGGTCACGAGGAACAACCCATGCGGGCGCGTGATGATCCGCTCGATGGCGTCGCGCGTGGGATCCTCCATGCCCAACTGATTGAGGGTTTTATTCAGCGCCCCCTTGTCGAGGACGCGCAGGACGATGCTTTCGCCATGGATCGTCGGCAAGGTGGAGACGCGCAGATCGATCTGGCGGTCCTCGCGGGTCATGAGGATGCGGCCGTCCTGCGGCACGCGCGTTTCGGCCACATCGAGGTTCGAGAGGATTTTGATGCGCGAGGCGATCGCCAGGGCCAGGCTTTTGGGGGGCTTGGCGATCTGGTAACAGACCCCGTCAATGCGATAGCGGATGAGGACGTCGTGCTCGAAGGTTTCGATGTGGATATCCGAGGCCCGCTGCCCGACCGCTTCGGACAACACCACATCCACCAGCCGCACAATAGGCACTTGATTGGCCAGCTCGGCCAGCTTGGAGCTGTCCTGACCGGCGACGGCCACCGCGCCGGTGGCGGCAAACGCGTCTTGCAGCGCCTTGACTTCTAGCGTCGGTGTCTGTTGTGCGTCCATGCTGTTCTTTCCCACCGTTCTTCCTTGTCGCTTGTCCCTTGTCGCTTGTCCCTCGACTACTCCCCCTCCGGGGTGGCCTTGAGGACTTCGGTCACCGTCGTCAGGCCCTGACGGATCTTGAGCTGCCCGTCCTGCCGCAGCGTCCGCATCCCTTCTTGAACGGCGCGCTGCTTGAGCGCCGAGGCTTGGCTTTTCACCACGACCAGCTGGCGCACCGCGTCGCTGAGGAGCAACAGCTCATAGATGCCAATCCGTCCTTGATACCCGCTCTGACGGCACTCCTCGCAGCCTCGGCCTTCCACCACCTCCGCGAGGACCGGCTCGCCGAGGAACGCCTGCTCCTCAGGGGTCGCGGGACGCCTCGCCTGGCACGACGCGCACACCTGCCGGATCAGCCGCTGGGCCACCACGCCCTGAATGGTGGAGGCCACCAGAAACGGGGCGATCCCCATGTCGGTCAACCGCGTGACGGCCGACGGGGCGTCGTTGGTGTGCAGCGTCGAGAACACGAGGTGGCCGGTGAGCGCGGCCTGAATGGCGATCTGCGCGGTCTCCTGATCGCGGATCTCGCCCACCATGATGACATCCGGGGCTTGGCGCAACATGGCCCGCAATCCCGCGGCGAACGTCAGGCCCACGGCGACTTTCACATGGACCTGATTCACGCCCGCCAGCTGATATTCCACAGGATCTTCCACCGTGATGAGCTTGCGGTCCGGCCGGTTGAGCACCGCCAGGGTGGCGTAGAGGGTCGTGGTCTTCCCGGATCCTGTCGGGCCCGTCACCAGAATCATGCCGTAGGGGCGCGCGATGAGCTGCGTCCACCGTTGCTGGTCTTCCAGCGAGAACCCCAGCTCATTGAGTGTGGGCATACTCTGGCCTCGGGTGAGCAAGCGCATGACGATGGACTCGCCGTGGAGCGCAGGCAGACTGGAGATCCGGACATCGAGCGGCTTGTCCGCGACGGTCAATTGCAATCGTCCATCCTGGGGAAGGCGCTTCTCGGCGATGTTGAGCCCCGCCATGATCTTCAGGCGGCTGGTGATCGGACCTTGCAGGGCCTTGGGGGGGCTGTTGACGTCGTGGAGGACCCCGTCAATGCGATACCGCACCCTCATCGAATTGGCCGAGGGCTCGACATGGATGTCGCTGGCTCGCAGGCGCACGGCTTCGCTCAGGATGGAATCCACGAGTTGGATAATCGGCTCCTCCGCGCCGCCTGGGGCGGCACCGGCGGATGGCGTGGGGGCAATCGCCGGCGTCGGTGAAGCCGGACGAACAGGAGCAGGCTGCGCGTTCGGCCGCGGCGGCGGGGGGGTGGGAGGAATCGGGCGCGCCGGTGTCGGGGGGGCTGCCATGGGCGGCTGCCCGACGCCGCGCTCAGGCTGCACAGGGGGCTTGGGCGCTGAAGCAGCCGGTGGCACGCCCGGCAGTGTGAACTTCGGGACCACAAGCCCGCCTGGCTGCCCCCCGCTTTGCGGTGGGCGGGGAGGCGCCGGGACAGATGGAGAGGTCTGTGACGCGGGCTTCGCTTGAGGCGTCAGGCCCGGAATGGTGATGACCGGCGTCTTCTGGGCCGGACTCGGAGGAGCCGCAGGAGCGCTCGGCGGAGGAGGAGCCGGCGGAGGAGCTGGCTGAGGCTGGCTCGGCCGTGGGGGCGGACTCGGAACCGTCGTCGGAGCATCCGGCTGACTCAGCCGTGTGAGCAAGGCCGTCAGCTCCTGCTCCCCCACCACCACCATCTCGAGCGTCGCTTGGCACTGCCTTCCCAGCCACTCGAGCGCAAAGGCCGTAAACGGGTCGTCGGTGGCCACCACGAGGCGACCAGGCTCATCCTCTTGGATGGCCGCCACTCGATGCGTGCGGCAGATCTCAAGCGGCAGCCGACGAAGGACCGCGGGACTCACCGAGGCTGGATCGATGGCTTGAGCCAAACAGCCAAGCTGCGGAGCCAACCGCTTGCTGATCTCAGATGAGCGCACAATCCCCAGTCTGGCCAAGATCGCCCCAAACGGTTCGCGAGTCTTGGCCTGTTCTTGTTTGGCGCCTTCGATCTGCACGGGGGTGGCGATCCCCAGCTCCACCACCCGTTGCAAGACCGCCTCAGCTTGGGAAAGGGTCAGCATGGCTACGCCGTAATATAGAGATAGTGTGCCTGACGACGAGAACGGTTGACCACGCGATGCCAGACCTGCGGCGTGATAAAGGCGAGGCGACCGTCGGTCAGCCGGGTCGCATGGATGCGACCATCACCGTCTCGTACCTCAAGGGACACGGATCCCCGGAAGATCAGAATGACCTCCTCACGACGGCGGGTGGAATGCCATTCGACGGCCTCCCCCGCAGGCAATCGGATGGACCGACCCTTGAAGTGCCGCGCGCTTTGAGGAAGGAGCTTCCCCGGCCGTCGGTAAGACCTCGTGACCACGCGCGCCATGGAGAGACGAGTGACCAGTGACTAGTGCTTAGTGCTTCGTCGTGTTGATCACATGCGCCAGGTAGCCGGCCCCGAACCCGTTGTCGATATTGACGACCGCCACCCCAGGCACGCAACTATTGAGCATGGTCAGCAGCGGCCCGATGCCTGAGAAGCCAGCACCGTAGCCGATGCTGGTGGGCACCGCAATCACGGGACAGCGAGCCAGCCCTGCGACGACGCTGGCCAACGCGCCTTCCATGCCGGCCACGACCACAATCGCCCGCGCGCGTTGGATGAGGGCAAAGGCGCTCAGCACCCGATGGATGCCCGCCACGCCCACGTCGTACAACCGCACGGCGCGACTGCCCAGGATCTGCAAGGTCCCCGCCGCCTCTTCGGCGATCGGTAGATCGGCCGTGCCGCCGCTGGCCACCAGTACGAGGCCCTTCGGCCCAGGCCGGTGACCCTTCGGCAACCAGGAGCCTAACCGCGCCGTGGCGTCGTAGCGAACCGCCGGTACGCGCCCGCGCAGTGCTTGAGCCACCGCCTGATCAAGGCGCGTCAGAAGGATCAGCTCCTGGGCGGCCATCATCCGCTTGACGAGCGCGATGATCTGCGAGGCGGTTTTGCCTTCGCACAAGACGACTTCGGGAAGCCCCCGCCGAAGACGTCGATGGGTGTCGAGACGCGCGAAGGATAGCTGCTCAATGGGGAATCGCTTGAGGCGGCGGACCACGTCCTCGATCGGGCGCCGCCCCTGACGGACGTCGCGAAGCCAGCGACGCAACCTGGCCTCAGAAACCATCCTTGGCGGGTGGGGTCATGCGCCGGAGGCGAGGAGGTAGACCACAACGCTGACGAGGAGAACGGCTGACAGGAGATACAAGTCGTAGCAGTAGAAGAACTCCCGAACGCGAGCTCGCATCGGTTCAGCGGCAGGCCGTAAGGCAGGATCGGCTT
>Ga0209343_10003571_pt1 | contig 19513 bp, 18 predicted proteins | sample RifCSPlowO2_02_FD_184026 | JGI IMG/M metagenome (GOLD analysis project Ga0209343, IMG submission 184026) | Groundwater microbial communities from Rifle, Colorado - Rifle CSP2_plank lowO2_0.2 (SPAdes) (version 2) | ecosystem: Environmental > Aquatic > Deep subsurface > Groundwater | place... | reverse complement strand
TCGACCGAGTTCGCCTCGGTCGAGCAGCACCAGCCGTGGATCAACCAGGCACCCACTGCGGAGGACCGCTTCATTCAGGCGCAGATCGCCGCCGACGAGGCGCACCAGGGCTTTATCGATTGCAGGATGCTGCGTCACTTCGGCCAGGAGGGCGAGGAAATGGCCGACCGGCTGCTGACTCTGCGCATGGGCCAGCATCCGATCGCCGCCTTCAACGTGCCGATGGAAAGCTGGGTCGAGTTGGTCGGCTTCTGCTTCTGCATGGACCTGGTTGCCTGGTACCACCTGCGCGCCATGGAGGATTGCAGTTACGCTCCCCTCGCGCGCGAAATGACGACCATGGTGGGGGAGGAACGTTTTCACGCCTCGTTCGGCGCGAGGCGCATCAAGGATCTGATGCGCGATGCGCGCTATCAGGACCTGTGCAAGGCGGGCCCCGCTGAAGCGCAGAAGGCCGTCGACAAATGGTATCCGCACGCGCTCGATACGTTCGGCGCTGCCGACTCGAAATTCAGCGAACTTGCCGTCGGTTACGGCATTCGGCGCTGGGGCAACGAAGAACTGCGCCAGATGTGGCGCAAGGACATCGACCCCCAGATCGAGAAGATCGGTCTGCTCGTGCCGAATTCGGAAGTGGGCCGCAGCATCCAGTGATCGGGGCGCCACGGCCTGCAGTGTCCTGATTGAGAGATTCGCCGACACAATCGAGCGACGCTATCGAGGATTTCGACGGCGGATTTTGTCCAGACGAAGGGTTTAGGGTTGTTGAGCTGCAAATAGGTCTGAACGGCTTTCTCCAAAGCGAGGGTGTTAGGGTGCGTGCCACAGCGAATCTGGCGCTGGGTGAGCAGCGCAAACCAGCGTTCGATCAGACGCAGGTGCCGTGCTTACTCGGCCTTGATGCCGGCGTCCTTCACGACCTTCTGCCACTTGCCGCTTTCCCGGCGGAGGAAGGCGAGGAAGTCCGAGGCACTGTGCGGGGCGGGCGGTTCGAAGCCAAGCGATTGCAGGCGCTCGGCCACGTCTTTCTGCGCAAGCGCGCGCAATATTTCGCTGTTCAGTCGCGTCAGCACGTCATCCGGCGTTTTCGCCGGCGCGAACATGCCGTACCAGGCGGTGACCTCGAATCCGGGCACGCCGGACTCCGCGACCGTTGGCACATCGGGCGCGAGCGCGGAGCGCCTGGCGCTCGAGATGCCGATCATCCGCACCTTGCCCGCGCGCGCCAGGTTGACTATCACGGGCTGCGTGAACATGAATGCAACTTCGCCGGTCATCACGGCCGCATCGGCCTGGGGCGCTCCCTTGTACGGGACGTGCACGACGTCGATACCGGTGGCGGATTTCAGCAACTCCACGCCGAGATGGGGGGGCGTGCCGATGCCCGCGGTGGAATAGTTGAGACGCCCGGGCTGCGCTTTGGCCTGCGCAATCAGGTCCTGCACCGAGCGCGCGGCTGAATTGGGCCCGACGATCAGGATCATCGGCGCGGTGGCCCCGAGCGCCACGGGAGCGAAGTCGCGAAAAGTGTCATAGGGCAGCCTGGTGTTGAGGTGCGGCGTGATAACCATCGCGCCGGATGCCGAAAACATCACGGTGTAGCCGTCCGGAGCGGCGCGCGCCACCGACTCGGTCCCGACCACGCCACCGGCGCCGAGACGGTTTTCGACGATCACCGATTGGCCCATGGACTCCGACATCTTTTGCGCCAACACCCGCGCCACGATGTCGGTCGGTCCGCCAGGCCCATAGGGCACGACGATGCGCACGGTCCGCGACGGGTAACCCTGGGCGAACGCGCCCGCGGCAAGGAACGCCGCCAGAAGTGCTGCAAGCCGGTTCATGGTTTCCTCTCCTTTGGTTCTGATGCCGGACCCGATACCGGTGAGGGTCGCGGGAGATTATTCCGGCGCAAGGCGAAAGTACGGCAATTTCTGTTTGTCCACCTCGACGAAATTGATTTCGACGCGATTGCCGATTCTTACGTCCCCGCGATCCGTTCCGACGAGACAACTGAGCATGCGCACACCCTCGCCGAGGTCGCCCAACACCGGCGTGCAGGAAAGCTGCGACTCCCACTTCGGACGTTTGGCGCTGATTCAGCGCTGCCGGGCATTTCGCTGAGAATATATTGCGCCTGCGCTCGGCCGATTGCAATGCCGGTAACGTCACATGCCGGTAACGTCAAAAAATGGGCTGATTGCAGCGCCGAATAGGAGCCCGGCCTAAGTTCGTTAATATGCAATGACCGTGACCCAAACAGGCGACCGCCACCACGAAAAGCCCCCATCCTTCGACACTAAATTCATGCACCCTGGTGTCTCAAAGTCATTGACACGTTCCGCTGCGCGTGCCACATTTCACGGTAGTGCCCGCTACCATCCAGAACACCGACCTGCTCGTGACCGTGCCGAGCAGTGTGATCGACGCGATGCCGGTATTACGCCGGGTGAAGGCGCTGCCGCTGCCGTTCGAGACGCCGCTGTTCGAAGTGAAGCAGTTCTGGCACCAGCGCTACCACCACGATCCGGCCAACCGCTGGCTGCGCGGCGTGATCGCGCAGATGTGGAGCCGGATCGTCAAGGCAACCGGCGCCAGGCCGGTGCAAATATGACAGGTGCAATTCCGTTCGAGCAAATCGAGGTCGGCCAACGCTGGCGCAGCGAAGGCCGCACGCTCACCGAAGCCGAGCTCGCGCTGTCGTGCATGCTGACCACCGACTGGCACCCGATCCACGCCGACGAGGAATTCGCCAGGACGACTCCCGTAGGACGCCGCATGTTCCACGGTACTTTCGGCATCGCCATCGCGTTCGGGATGGCGACCCGTTTCCCGGAACTCGGTGACACCGTAATTGCGGCGACGGGCCTCACCGAGTGGAAATACCTCGAGCCCCTGTTCGTAGGCGATACCGTCCATGTCGAAGTCGAAATCGTGGGCAAGCGCGTGACCTCGGACGGAAAGCGCGGAGTGATCGAGCGGCGGCTACGCCTGCGCAAGCATACGGGCGAAGTGGCCCAGGAGGGAGTCACAGGCACGCTGGTACGAATCAAGACCCCGTCCGGAACCGGCGACCGCACGGTGGCGCCATGATCATCGGGGACGCGATCGAGCGCAATGCCCTGTGCTACGCGCGCCATCCGGTGATTCTTTTCGAGGGCCGGAGCGTCACCTTCGGCGAATACGCCTCGAGGGTCAGGCGTCTGATCAATGCGCTGGCTGCGCGCGGGCTCGGGCGCCAGGACCGCATCGTCGTGCTGGCGCAGAACTGCCCCGAGTACGTCGAGATTCACGGCGCCGCGGGCCTGGGCGGTTTCGTCGCCGCAGGCCTCAACTACCGTCTGTCGGCAGCCGAACAGGCGGACATCCTGCGCGACTGTGAACCCTCTGTGTTCGTGTTCGAGTCGCAGTACGCGCAAAGGGTGACCGAATTGCGGGCGGCATTGCCAGCCGGAACGCAGCTGCTTTGCATCGGGGAAGCGCCCGCCTGGGCCGAAAACTACGAAGCGGTTCTTGCGTCCGGGCCGGATGCGGCGCCGCGGCTGCGCGCGCACGAGGACGACACGGTGTTCCTGATCTACACCAGCGGCACGACCGGACGCGCCAAGGGCGTGATGCTCGGCAACGAAGGCCAGCTCGAGCAGGCCCGCGTCCAGTCCTGCGCCCATGCCGCGCAACAGAACGACCGCATGTTGATCGTGATGCCCTTCTATCACATCGGCGGCACGACCGAGCTGCTCACTTTCTTCATCGCCGGTGCGACCATCGTCCTGCACCGGGCGTTCGACGCCCGCGCGATCCTGGAGAGCATCCAGACCCACCGCGTAACCGCAGCGCACCTGGCGCCGACCATGATCCAGATGATGATCGAAGTGCAGCAAGAGACCCCTTACGACGTTTCGAGCCTGCAGACCGTCTGCTATGCCTCGGCACCGATGTCGGTGGCGCTGTCGCGCCGCGCGAACGCGGTGTTCGGCCCGATCTTCATGCAGATCTACGGCATGAGCGAAGGCGGCCCGGCGACCGCGCTGCTCAAGCACCAGCATTTTCTCGAAGGCACGCCGAAGCAGACCGGCCGGCTCGCCTCAGCGGGCCAGCCGATGTTCGGCTCCGAGATCCGGGTGGTGCGCCCCGACGGCAGCGATTGCGCGGTCGGCGAGATCGGCGAGGTGTGGGGACGCTCCAGGTGGCTGATGCAGGGCTACTGGCGCAACCCCGGGGCGACCCAGGCCGCGACCGGGGACGGCTGGATGCATTCGGGCGACATGGGCTATTTCGACGACGAGCACTACCTGTTCATCGCCGACCGAAAGAAAGACATGATCGTCTCCGGCGGGGAGAACATCTATTCGCGCGAAGTTGAGGAAACGTTGCTGCTGCACCCGGCCGTGGCCGAGGCGGCGGTGATCGGCGTTCCGGACCCGAAGTGGGGCGAATCGGTGCAGGCCTTCGTGGCCCTGAAGCACGGCGCCCGCGTGACCGAGGCCGAGCTGATCGAGTACTGCCGCTCGATGATCGCAAGCTACAAGAAGCCGCGTGGCGTCGCGTTCCTCGAGGCCCTGCCGCGGCTCTCGAGCACCAACAAGATCGACAAGAAGACGTTGCGCGAGCCCTTCTGGGCCGGACGCGACCGCCAGGTGTCCTGATTCGTCCAAAGGAGATTCACATGCTAATTCGCAAACTGCCCGGAATTCTGTCCGCACTAGCGCTCGCGTTCGCCGCCGGCGCCGCCTTCGCACAGGCGTATCCATCCAAGCCGGTGCGCATGCTCATTCCTTTTCCGGCCGGCGGCCTGACCGACGTGATCGCGCGCGGCCTCGCGCAGGAACTCACCAAAACCTGGGGCCAGCAGGTGATCGTGGAGAACCGCCCGGGCGCCAACACCATCATCGCCGCCGAAGTGACCGCGAAGGCGCCACCGGACGGCTACACCATGCTGATGGCCAACGACCCGACGCTGTCCTCGAACCAGTATCTCTACACCAAGCTGCCCTATGACCCGGTAAAGGACTTCGCGCCGGTAATCAATATCATCGGCGTGCCGAGCGTGCTGGTCGCCCATCCTTCGTTCCCGGCGAACACGCTCCCCGAACTCATCGCACTGGCGAAGCAGAAACCCGGGACCATCACCTACGGCACCTTCGGCCCGGGCAGCAAGACACATATCGATACCGAAGGCTTCAGCCAGAACGCCGGCATCAAGCTGTTGCATGTGCCCTACAAGGGCATTGCCGAAGTGCTGCCGGCGGTGCTCGCCGGCCAGATCAACGTGGCGCTCTCGGGCGTGTCCCCGGCGCTGCCCCTGCTGCGCAGCGGCAAGCTCAAGGCGATCGCGCATGCGGGCGCGCAGCGCTCCTCGGTGCTGCCTAACGTGCCCACCTTCGCCGAGGCGGGCTCGCCGAATTTCGAGTCGCGCTCCTGGTTCGGGCTAGTGGTGCCCGCAGCGACACCGCGGCCGATCATCGACCGCATCGCCAATGACGTGAACCGCATTGTCACCAACAAGCAGTTCGACGACAAGTTCATCACCGGCGTGGGCCTCGAGCCCTTCATCCTGATGCCGGACCAGTTCGCCGAATTCCTGAAAGCCGATCGCGCCACCTATGCAGTGCGGGTCAAGTCGGTCGGCGTAAAACTCGACTAGGAGAAAGACCCTCGGCACCCGCATGCGCCTCGCCGGCACGGCGGAACTTAGCGGCCACAACACCGAGTTCAACCTGGTGCGTTGCCCCGCGCCGGCGTGCCTATTCGCCCGATTCCGATCAATCGACGCGGATCCCGGCTGCCTTGATCACCGGGCCAAATTTCGCCGAGTCGGCTTTCTGCCGCGCGGCCAGCTCGGTGGGGGTGCTGCTGACCGGCACAATGGCCATGCTCCGAATGCGCTCGACGAAGTCCGGCATCGCGACGACCGTTGCGATTTCGCGGCTCAGTCTGTCGATGATCGGCTGCGGCGTTTTCGCGGGCGCGTAAACCGCCGCCCAGTTGCTCAGTACCACTTCTGGGTAGCCCGATTCGATCATCGTCGGGGTGTCCGGCAAGCTCGGGTCGCGTGTTGCCCCGGTCACGGCGATCGCCTTGAGCTTGCCCTGTTTGATTGCCGGCAGAAAAGAGAAGGAGGGGTTGATGGCGAGATCGATATCGCCTGCGAGCAATGCCTGCAGCGTCGGCGTCGCGCCCTTGTAAGGGATAAACACCATATCGACGCCAGTCGTCTGCTTAAGCATCTCGACGACGAGTTGCGCGGAAATAGCGCCGGAACCATAGTTCAGCTTGCCCGGGTTGGCTTTGGCGTAAGCGACCAGTTCTTGCGGGTTATTCACCGGGACCTTTGCATTGACCACCATCAGCAGCGCCATGGTGGCGACCAGTGAGACTGGCGCGAAGTCCTTCACCGGGTCGTAGGGCAGCTTCGAATACGTGTGAGGATTCATTGTCATGGCGATATCGAGCGCGAGGTCCAGCGTGTAACCGTCAGGGGGCGATCTGGCCAAGATATCCGCTGCGATGATGGTGTCGCTTCCCGGCCGGTTGTCGATGATGAACGGCTGCCCCATGATCCCGCTCAGCTTCTGGCCCAGCAAACGGGCTATCACGTCGACGCTGCCGCCTGGGGGAAACGGAACCAGGATGTGCACCGGTTTGCTCGGGTACTGCTGTGCGCGGGAGGCGAACGTAGCGAATACGGTCAGGATGATGCATAGTGCGAACGCTGCGAGACGTACCGGATACCTCATCATCTTTCCTCCTATTGGATACACAACTGGAACACGATTCGGCAAAGTCAGTCAGCATGGATGATACCCCGACGCTAAAGATAGAAAATTTTCCTATCTTTTCCCCTATATCAGGGGCTGTTTCAGTCCTTCTGAAACAGCCTCTTACTTTTGTTCCAGCTTGGGCGTGCGGAAACGGTCCTCGGGGTCGTCCCAGCCCTTGAAGTTCGGGCGGCGTTTCTCGGTGAAGGCTTTGCGGGATTCCATCAGGTCGGACTTGGCGCCATGGTCGTTCAGGCGTGCCGCCAGTTGCTCGAGTTCGTCCGGGACCCGCGGACACATGGCGCGCATCATCGTCAGGGTATTGGTCCGGGATGCTGGCGGCAGCGTCATCAGGTCGGCTGCCATCTGCTGTGCCGCTGGCATGAGCTGGTCCGCATCCACGAGCCGGTTGAGGAATCCCAATTCGTAAAGCCGCTCCGCGGTAAAGCGGTATGAGAACGCCATCTCGGTCGCCACGGCATGCGACAGGCCGCCCTTGTAGCCGTGGTTGTAGCCGCCCAGCAACGAGCGCTTGGCTTCGGAGGATTCGAACACCGCGCCGCGCACCGCCACGCGCAGGTCCGCGTGCTCCACCAGCACGAAGCCGCCGCCCATGGCGAAGCCGTTGACCGCGACGATGACCGGCTTGTCCACGGGGCACCAAGTATAAGGATTCTCCGTCTTCGTCGGCGGCCTGCCGATGTTGCCTGTCGTGCCGCGTTCGACCGATTCACGCATGTCCTCGCCGACGCAGAAACCGCGCCCTGTGCCGGTATAGATCGCGACTTCCAGCTCGCTGCTGTCGCGAAACTCGCACCACGCCTCGGCCAGCGCTTCGCGCAGCTCCGTACCCAGCGCATTCATGCGATCCGGCCGGTTCATGCGAATGACCATGACGCCGTTGCTGCGTTCGATTTCGACAACACTCATTCCTGTCTCCCTGAAAACGCCTCTTTAATTCTCGAGCGTGATATTGGCGCTCCTGACGATCTTGGCGAACTTGGCCAGATCCGATTTGATCAGCGCGGCGAACTGGTCAGGCGTCCCCAGGTACGGGTCCACCCCCTGGCTGCTCAGCTTTTCCTTGACATCATGGATGCCCTGAATCTTTGTGAGTTCGCCCGCAAGCTTGTCGATGATGTTCCTGGGCGTGCCCGCTGGCGCCAGCACTCCGAACCAGTTGGTCGATTCGAAATTCGGCAAACCGGCCTCGGCAAAGGTGGCTTGCATCGGCTTCTTCATTCTTGTTCTCCTCGGCTCAGTGCCTACGTATTCGTAGCAGAGGAATAGATCAGAGTTTCCTTAAATGACCTTCTTCGCCCGCAGCGCCTCGATCCGTGCCTTGTCGTAGCCGATTTCCCCGAGCACTTCGTCGGTGTGCTCGCCGAGTTCCGGCGCGGCGCAAACCATGGACGCGGGCGTACGCGATAGCTTCACCGCCTGGTTCACCACGCGGATGTCGCCGAGTTTCGGGTGCCTCACCGTTGCCGCCGCCTGCAGGTGCCGCACCTGGGGGTCGTCGAACACCTCGTTCATCCTGTAGATCGGCCCCGAGGAAACGCCCGCCTCGTTGAGGATGGCAATCCACTCGGCCGAGGTCCTGCCGGCGAGCGCCGCGTCGATCTCGCGATTGAGCAGCTCGCGGTTGGCGACGCGAGCGGCATTGGTCTTGAATTCGGGCCGCCCGGCCCACTCCTCGTGCCCCGCGGCCTTGCAAAAGCGCAGCCAGATCGCATGACCGAAGGTACCGATATTGATGTAGCCGTCGCGGGTCTTGTAGGCCGAGGTCGGCATGCCGGTGGGATGATCGTTACCCACCTGTTCGGGCACTTCGCCCTTCATCAGAAAACGCGCGGCCTGGAAATCGAGCAGCATGATCTGCGCCTGCAGCAGATTGGTTTGCACCCACTGGCCCTCGCCCGAGACCTCGCGCTCGTGCAGCGCGGTCAGGATGCCGATCGAAGCGAGCAGCCCGGAAGTCACGTCGGCGACCGCGGCGCCGGCGCGCATCGGGCCTTCGCCCGGCTTGCCGGTGACCCACATCAGGCCGCCCATGCCTTGCGCGATCTGGTCGAAACCCGGGCGGTTGCGGTACGGGCCGTCCTCACCGAAACCGGAGATGCTCGCGAGAATGATGCGCGGGTTCACCTTTTTCAGCGACTCGTAGTCGATACCGAGGCGGAACTTCACATCGGGCCGGAAGTTCTCCACCACCACGTCCGCATCCTTCACCAGGCGCATGAAAATCGCCAGGCCCTCCGGCGCCTTGAGGTCGAGGGTCATCGCGCGCTTGTTGCGATGCAGGTTTTGCATGTCGGGGCCGTGGCGCATTCCGCCCATGCCCTCGTCGCCGTCGGCGCCGGCCGGGGACTCGATCTTGATCACATCGGCGCCGAAGTCTGCGAACTGCTTCACGCAGGTCGGGCCGGCACGCACGCGCGAAAGATCGAGAATGCGAAAGCGCGAGAGCGCAGTCGAAGCGGGAATATGCGGCATGGGGCTATCGGGAGGTTGGCGAAGGGTGAAGAAAATTTCAGTATATCAGCATACTCACATCCCGGACCCGGAGCGTGTCAATGACTTCGAGACACCCGGTTGCATGAATTTAGCGTCAAAGGATTGCGGTTTTTCGCGGGGGCGCTCTCCTGTCTTGATGAACGACGCTGCTACCCTGTCGACTTCAATTGAACGCTTTTTGGTCGGCGGCAAGGCGGGCAAGCAGCGGCGCCACTTCCCAGCACTCTCCGTGGTAACCCGTGTGGTATTTTTTCATTGCTGCCACCACGTTTTCCAGGCCGATTGTGTCTGCATAGAACAAAGGTCCGCCGCGGTAGGTGGGAAAGCCGTAGCCGGTGAGGAAGATCACGTCGATGTCGATCGCGCGCAGGGCGACACCCTCCTCCAGGATACGCGCCGCTTCGTTGACTAGGGCGAAAATGCAGCGCTCGATGATCTCGTGCTCACCGACCTTACGCGGGGTGATGCCGATCTCCCTGCGGTAGTCTTCGATCAGGGTTTCGACCGCAGGATCGGGCTCCGGCGTCGGGTTGCGCGCGTCGTACCGGTACCAACCCAGACCAGTCTTCCGGCCAAAGCGCCCTTGCTCGCAGATGCGGTCGACGATCTTCGAGTACGCTACACGCGGCTGCTCGACGTCATCGCGCTTGCGCAAGGACCAGCCTACATCGTTGCCCGCCAAATCGGACATGGCAAATGGCCCCATTGCCATGCCCCATTTCTCCAGCGCGCTGTCGATACTCTGTGGCAGCGCGCCCTCGTCCAGCATGGACAGCGCCTGACGCATGTACTGCTCCAACATTCGGTTGCCGATGAAACCGTCGTACATGCCCGAGACGACTCCGACCTTCCTCATGATCCGGGCGAGTTTCATCGCCGTTGCAACCACCTCCTTGGAGGTTTTTGGCCCGCGCACGATCTCGATCAGTCGCATGATGTTCGCCGGAAACACGAAATGCGTGCCGATGACGTCCTGAGGACGTTTGCTAAGCGCTGCGATATTGCTCACGTCAAGCGTAGAGGTGTTGGTGGCGAGGATCGCGCCGCTGTTTATCACCTGGTCGAGTTTTTCAAACACGGTCTTCTTGACGTTCAGATCCTCGAATACCGCTTCAACAACGAAATCAGCGTCGGCTATATCGTCATAGGAAAGGGTGGTCCTGATAAGACCCATACGGCGGTCGACCTCCTCCTGCGTGATCTGGCCCTTGCGCATTGTGTCGCGATAGGCGTCCAGAATCGTCGCGATGCCGCGTTCCAGAGCCTCCTGCTTGATCTCCAGAAGCGTCACCGGAATACTGGCGTTCGCGAATGTCATGGCGATCCCGCTGCCCATAGCGCCAGCGCCGATGACCGCCGCTTTGCGGATCTCACGTGCCGGCGTGTTTTCCGGGATATCGGGAATCTTGGTCACGGCGCGCTCCCCGAAGAAAGCATGCCGCAATGCTCTGGATTCAACCGTCTGCACCAATTCCTCGGATCGCCGGTGCTCGAATGCGAGCCCGTCGTCGAAAGGCAGTGTTACCGCCGCTTCCACACACTCCAGACATTTCATGGGTGCGGGAAAGCCGCGTGACTGCGCCGCCACCCGGCTGCGCGCTTCGGCGAAAAAGAAAGTGGCATCGTCCAACTTCGGAGTAACGTCACGTAGCCTCCTCAGCGGCCGATGCTCGCCGACGACTTGGCCAGCGAACGCGATTGCTCCAGCGAGCAGGTCGCCTTCAATGATGCTATCCAACAGCCCCATCTGCACGGCCTTCTTGGTCTCGACCGGATTGCCGCTGACAATCATCTCGAGGGCGGCCTGGGGACCGATGGCACGTGGCAGTCGCTGCGTACCGCCCGCCCCGGGAACCAGACCCAGCTTCACCTCCGGAAGCGCTATCTGGGCCCCGCGGATTGCAACGCGAAAGTGACAGCCGAGCGCAAGCTCCAGCCCGCCGCCCATCGCGACTTTGTGTATTGCAGCAATCACCGGCTTGGGGAACGCCTCGATTCTGCGAATGATCTCGTGCACGGTCGGCGACATCTGAATTTTCGGGGTGTTGAATTCGCGGATATCGGCGCCGCCCGAAAAAGCGTTACCGGCACCGATCAGCACGACCGCCTCGATCCCCGTGTCGGCTGCGGCGCGCTCGAGTCCTGCGGACAAGTCCGTGCGGAGCGGATGGCCCAGGCCGTTCACCGGAGGGTTGTTCAACGTAATCACCGCGACCTTGCCGTGAACGGAATATTCAGCTGCGCTCATTTCCTTCCCCAGACTTCTCCAAGCGTTCCTTGCACCACGAGCACCGGACACGACCTCGCACTCAGTCCACGCGCGCGCCGCTTTCTTTCACCAGCTTGGCGAATTTGCTCAGGTCCGCGCGTATCGTTTCGGCATACTGCTGCGGGGAGCTGCCGACCGGGATGATTCCCAGTGTCGTCAGGTGCTGGGCAATATCCGGTGTACGCAGCACTTTGACGATCTCGGCATGGAGTTTCTCCACGATTTCATTCGGCGTGCCCGCAGCCACCAGGAAACCGACATCGATCGTGATTTCGTACCCCGGCACGGTCTCCGCGATGCTCGGCACCTCGGGCATGAACTGCGTGCGCGTGCCGGTGGCAACCCCGAGCAGGCGCAGCCTGCCGGTCTTGACGTGCGGCAGCACCGAGGGAAGGGCTGCGAAGACTACCGTGATGTCCCCGGTGATGGCAGCGGGTACCGACTGCGCCACGCCCTTGTAGGGGATGTGAGTCATGTCCACCTTCGCCATGAGCTTGAACAGTTCCATGCCCAGATGGTGCACGCTGCCGTTTCCGGTCGATCCGAACGGAAGGCCGGGCTTTGCCCGGGCATACTCGATCAGTTGCGCCACCGACTGGATCGGCAGGCCCGTGCTGGCGACCATGAACAGCGGGGTCGTGATCGCGATCGTGACCGGCGCGAAATCCTTCATCGGGTCATAGGGCAGCTTCGGGAACAGGTTCGGGTTGATTGCCAGCGGTCCGGTGTCGCCCACCAGTATCGTGTAGCCGTCGGCGGGTGACCTCGCGACATGCTCGGTGGCGATGACACCGCCCCCTCCCGGGCGATTGTCCACGATGACCGGCTGGCCGATGTTCTCGCCGAGCTTGCGCCCCACCACCCGCGCGATCACGTCGGGTCCGCCCCCCGCCCCGTAGGGCACGACGAAGCGGAGCGGCTTGGAGGGATAGGCCTGCGCGAAGCAGGCCTGGCCGAGAGTGTAAAGCGTGAATGCGAACGCCAGCGATGCCGCCGGGTGCCTGGACCATTTCATGGTTTGGATCCTCCTCCTATTGAAGTTGCCCGGCGCAGGATAACGCCAGACCAGTCTATAGAGTCTGTTTCAAGAATACTGAAACGGACTCAAACCTGGGGTGCCTACCCCCTCATCTTGTAACGGGTTCTCAGTAGTGTTTTAACACGTGCCTCGCCACGGTCATGCGCATCACCTCCGCTGCGCCCTCGGTGATCAGGTAGGGGCGCTGGTTGCGCCAGAAGCGCTCGACCGGCAGGTCGGTGGTGAGGCCGATGCCGCCATGAATCTGCAAGCACCGGTCGGCGGCGCGGAATCCCATCTCCGCGCTGTACATCTTGGCCACATAGGTCTCCGGGCGCACGTCCTCGCCCTGATCGAGTTTCCACGCCGCGCAGTTCCTCGGGCAAAGTAAGATCCATGATGCTCCCTTTCGTTTTCGATCGGCCGCGAACGGCCTGCGTATTGGTTTCTGCGGTCCGCTAGCGTGGACCGGCGCTCAACGCCGGCCCGCGCTGACAAAAGCATTCTGGAAACAGGCCGAGTTGGCATTCAACCGTCATGTAAAGCTCAGTAAATCCCGTCGCGCCGCTCCGCATGCCGAAAAGATCCATGAGCGCAATCGGCACCTGAACTTCTTCCAGCACGAGTGCTCCGGTCTCAGCAACGAAGCCGCTACAGCGTAGCAGCGGCACGACAGAATACCTGGGACGGAAACGTTTTTCCTTCCGCATTTTTCTCCAGGATTAGATCCTTTCGATCCTCTTGAGCCCAAAAAGGCCCTCGGGCCTGATGACAAGGATGCAGAGCATGATTACGTAAGGGAAAACGATTCTCAGGCCGCCACCGCGGGGTAACAAAGGGTCCAGGTATATGGCTGCCACATTTTCGGCGATACCGATAATGATTCCCCCGACAATGCAGCCGAATATGGAGTCAAGCCCCCCCAACAGCGCGACGGGAAGAACGACCAGTCCCAGTGTTGAAAGCTCACCACTGACGGTGAGCACCCTTCCGAGAAGCAGGCCGCCAATCCCGGCAACGATCGCAGCAATGATCCAGGTCAGGGTAATGATTCTCCTCACATTAATGCCCAGGGCCTGCGCTACCTGATAATCCTCGGCCACGGCTCGCATGGACAAGCCCACCCGCGTGAAATTGAAAAAGAGAAGAAAGACGACGATGAGCACTAAAGCGATGATGGAGGCCTCCATCATCAGAGGTGAGATCAGTGTGCTGCTCAACTGTTGCGGAAGCTTGAACTCCAGGAAACTCGAGCTCGGATAGCCGTAGGGCGGCGCCCACCATATGCCGATTAATATCCCCTTTAAAGTCATCGAGAGGGCGAGAGTGAGCATGATACTGGCGAAGAGCGGCTGACTGATGAGGGGTTGGATCAGGACGTACTCGATAAGAAACCCCAGGATGCCGGAACACAGCACGGTAAGGGCCAACGTGAGCCAAATATTCAGATTGAGCAGCGACGCGAAGACCCAGCCAATACAAGCGCCGAACAGGAGAAACTCTCCCTGGGCGAGGTTGAAGACATGAGACGCCTTAAAGATCAGGACAAACCCCAGTGCGATAAGTGAATAGATAAGACCGGTCATTACGCCGGAGATGATTACCGTGTCGAGCATGTCCATGCCTGTTATCCCCCCTGCTGCGTGTCCTGGATCCAGAGAGTCGTTACAACCTTGCCCGTCCGGCCGTCTCTGTACTTGACCTGGGCTTCGACGGAGATCTCATCACTCCCGTTGTACATCGCGGCTATCAAGTTTTCGTATGAGTTTCTGATGAAGGCCCTTTTCAGCTTTCTCGTGCGTGTCAACTCAGCCTCGTCCGCATCGAACTCCTTAGGGAGGACCACAAACTTCCTTATACCCGTGTTCTTTGGAAGTATATTGTTCACACTTATGACCTCGGTACGGATGAGATCGCAAACCTCCTTTTTCTGCGAAAGCTCAGTGAAGGTTGTGTACGGGATGGCGCGCATCTCGGCCCATCTTCCCACGTACTCAAAATTGATCGTGATCATCGCCGACACGAAAGGTTTTCTCGCATCGGCGATGACAATACAATCCCTAATGTAAGGACTGAACCGAAGTCTGCTCTCTATATACTGGGGTGCTACCTTTTCTCCCGTCGCAATGTCCGTGATATCGGACAACCTGTCGAGAAACACCAAGTGCCCGTTCCGGTCGATGAAGCCAGCATCGCCCGTGTGGAACCAGCCGTCTTTGATCGCTTCCCGGGTAGCCTCGGCATTCTTGTAATACCCCTTGAACACCGGTCTGCCCCGGACCAGTATTTCGCCTTCCTCGCTGATCTTCACGTCTACGCCTGGAACAGGGCGGCCCACGGTTTCAACCCTCAGCTCGTTGCCCGAGTTACACACTGCGGGAACCTCAGTCGATGCATAGTGGTTCCTCAGAGGTATACCAAGGGCGATAAGCAGCCTGTATGAGCCAGGGCTGAGACTGGAGCCCGAGGTCCAGGCAAACCGAAGGTGGGAAAGACCCAAATCATCCCGCACGTGCCTGAAAAGGAGCAGGTCTGCAAGGGCATGGAGGAACTTAAGCCATCCAGCCGGTTTCTTGCCTTCCATGGCCAGGTCCGCCCACCGGTAGCCGATCGGAAGACAAAGCTTGTACACCAGCCTCTTCAGAAAGGTGGATTCACTTATGCGCACCTGCATCGTTGACGTCAGCGCTTCCCACAACCTCGTTCCATAGAAAATCTGGGTTGGCCCTATCTCTCTGATGTCCTCGTTCACGGTCTCCGGTTCTTCTGCAAAGCTGACCGAGCAGCCCGACAGGAGCGCGCCCGCCACTCCAAAGATCTGCTCGGGAACCCAGGCTAGGGGGAGATAGGAAAAGGTCCTTCCATCTTCCTTCCACTGGTCTATCTGCATGACCGCCTCGACGGCGCTCAGCATATTGTCGTAGCTGAGCATGACCCCTTTCGGGAGGCTCTTTGTGCCAGAGGTGTAGAGAATGATGGCCAAGTCATCGCCTCTGCCCTCTTCGACCAAGCGTTCGAAGAGTCCGGGATGTTCCTGCTCGTACTTTTCGCCAAGCCGGACCACATCGCGGAAAGCGACCAACATCTCGTCATCATAGTGCTTGAGGCCTTTTGCATCCCAATAGATGATCCTTTTCAGCCACGGCAGCTGGTTCCTTATTTCAAGGTACTTGTCCACCTGCTCTTGATCATTCGCGACGACGAAAGCCGCCTCGGTATGACGGGTGAGATAGATCAACTCTTCAGATATCGCATCGGTGTAGAGGCCGACCGGGACACCTCCGACAGCCTGGATTCCCAGTTCACCAATGAAGGCCTCCGGTGCGTTATCTCCGATAAGACTGACCCGATCGCCCTTTTCAAGGCCCAGAGCTCTCAGACCAAGTCCGAAACGTTTGACCGATACGTAGTAGTCGCTCCATGAATAGGGCCACCAGATACCGAATTTCTTATAGCGTAAGGCAACACGAGCCGCCCCCCATCTCTCGGCATTTCTCGTCAATAGTTTGAGGAAAGTGTCGTTCTTTTCTATCGCCATTGCCGCTTGTCGTCGATGCGAGGTGCGTCAGAAGGAAGGGCGTCGACAAAGTCAACCTGATCCACTTTAAGCTTGCAGAGTTCCCTTATGCCCGTTTTCAACTCCTCTTCCACCTTTTTTCTGCCATCCTCATTGATGCCACCATCCTTTAACACAGCCAGAATCCGCAATTTGTCTCTCACACCTTCCCGGCTCACAATGGCTTGAACGCCGTCGATCTGAGCTATCCTCCGCGCGGCCTCGTCCAGTTGCTTAGGGTGCAGGAATAATCCCCTTACCTTTACGGCCTGTCCGATCCTCCCCAGCACCGCCCTCAGCCTGGGCGACATATCGCCGCAACTGCACGGCTCATCCATGTAGGAAGACAGATCGCCGGTCTTGAAACGGACCAGAGGAAAACGGGTACTGAAGCATGTAACGACGACCTCGCCGACCTCCCCGGCCGCCATCTGCCTGCCTGTCTCCGGGTCGACTATTTCCACTATCACCCATCCGTCGTTTACATGGAAACCCTGGCGCGCAGAACACTCGTACCCGACAGCTCCTATTTCTGCCAGGCCGTAGCACTGCCTCACCGAAATTCCGTAATCCTCCTCAAGTCGGCGCGCAAGTGCAGGGGCAAGCATTTCCCCGGTCACAGACGCCTTTTTCAACCTGAGGTCTTTTCTCACGTCATACCGGAGTTTGTCTGCCTGATCCATAAGCATCATAAGGAAGGAGCCTGTGCCCACATATCCAGTGACCCCTAGCTCACGAACGACCTGGAGCTGCAGCTCTACGTTTCCCGGTCCTCCCGGAATCACGGTGACGCCGAGCGAACGCAAGGCCTGATCGAACACCAGGCCGGCAACAACGAAGTGATAGCTGAAGGAATTGAGGACGATATCGCCCTTGCCGAAGCCGTGGTTGGAAAATATCCGCGCAGTGGTACCGACATCCGGCAGGGGGACATAAACGGGTCCCGGCGACACGAAAATCCACCCTATCTCGTCCAGTGGCACCGTGAGGAAACCTCCGAAAGGAGGGTCCGCCTTCTGTTCCTGGATCAAGTCTTCTTTCGTAAGGGTGGGCAAGCGGACCAGGTCCTTGACCCCTTTGATCTTTGCCAGGTCAACACCTGCCCGGTCAAACCGCCTTCTTACCGCCTCCGACTTGCTATAGGCGTACTGGATCGCATCCCTGACCTTGCGGTCCTTCGATTCGTGGTCTTTATCGTCTGTCGCTGTACCCATAGACCCTCCCGCTTAACCGAGCCACCGTTTGCGTCTCTTGTAGTGCTTGATCTCACGGTAACTCTTCTTGCCTTTCTCCGAGAGACCGAGGTAGAACTCCTTCACGTCTTCATTGTCCCTGAGTTTCTCCGCCTCACCTTCCAGCACCATTCTTCCGTTCTCGAGCACGTAAGCGTATCGCGCGATTTGCAGTGCAAGGTGTGCATTCTGCTCGACTAGGAGAATGGAGGTTCCGTTTTCCCGGTTTATGGTGCCGATAATCTCGAATATCTCGCTCACAACAAGGGGCGCGAGCCCGAGAGAGGGCTCGTCGAGAAGCAGTATCCTGGGAGTGGCCATGAGTGCCCTGCCTATCACCAGCATCTGTCGTTCACCACCCGACAGAAAGCCGCTCTTGCGGGGAAGACAAGTTTTCAGCCGCGGAAAATAATGGAGAACCTTTTCGAGCGAAATCTCGACCTCCGATTGCCTCCCGCTGAAATGGGCGCCTACGATCAAGTTTTCCTTTACCGTAAGCTGTTCGAAGACCCTTCCGCCCTCCATCACCTGCAGTATTCCCTTGGACGCGATCTGCTCCGGCGGAAGGCGGTCAATGCTCTGGCCGTTGAAGAGAATGGTGCCTTTGGTTATCTTTCCCTCTTCGGCATGGAGTACCCCGGAGATAGCCTTCAGGGTGGTGGTTTTCCCTGCGCCGTTGCCCCCGAGCAGGGTAACGATCTCACCTTTGCGCACCCTGAGCGACAGGCCTCTGATCACCCGGATGACGTTCATATAGGCGACTTCGATATTATTGACCTCCAGCAACTGCCGCCTCCCGTGTTGTCACGCTCGGTTTTCCGAGGCCGATGAACATTTCGTTCGGACTACGCCGGCTCTCCCAGGTATGCCTTAATGACCTCGGCGTTGTTTCTGATCTCTTCCGGTCCGCCCTCCGCGATCTTGCGACCGAAATCGAATACCGAAATTCTGTCAGCCAGGTCCATGACCACACCCATGTCATGTTCGATAAGCACGATGGCTTTCACCCCGTTCCTGAGCACGGCCGTATCCGGGTACGTCTCCCCCTGACCCTCAAAAATATCGATGATGAACCGCGCTATATCCTCCTTCTCTTCCAGGTTCATGCCCGCCGTCGGCTCATCGAGGAGGAGTATCGAGGGTTCCAGGGCCAAGGCGCGCCCCAGTTCAACGCGCTTCCTCACGCCGTAAGAGAGCGTGCCCGCTATCGCTTTCCTGTACGGCTGCAGTTCGAGAAAATCTATGATCGCCTCGCTGACCCTTCTGTGTTTGACCTCCTCGGCCCTTGCCGGCCCGAAAAATAAGGCACTGGCCAGGAAGTTCTCCTTCATCAGCAGGTGTCTCGCTGCCATGATGTTGTCGAGAACGCTCAACCCCGTGTAGAGCTCGATATTCTGAAAGGTTCTCGCCATGCCGAGACCCGCTATCTTGTCGGGACGCGCGCCCACAATATTATTACCAGCAAGGACTATCTCTCCCCTTTGCGGCTTGTAGAACCCGCTTATACAGTTAAGGAGAGATGTCTTCCCGGCCCCGTTGGGGCCGATGATCGCGAGGATCTCCTTTTGCCTGACCTCAAGACTGACGTCGGTGAGCGCCTGAACATTCCCAAAACTAAGGGAAAGATTCCGGATGGAAAGGAGAGCCTGCCCATCCCCTGCGACAGTCTCTCTTCCCGCCGGCTCGACAATGCTCACAGACACCGGCGAACTCCTTATTCCTTGATTCTCCGGTATCCAACCTGATCGGCAGTGAGTTTCAGCAGGTTCAAGGCCTGGTCTGCGTAGATCGACTTTTTGCCGAGCTTCTTCGCGTATTCCTCGGTGTAGATGGGCGCCAGCATCTTGTAATCGGTGTACGTGACGAGTACGTGATGGCCACCCTCGACTCTCTCGATGCGGACCTTCTCCATTGCCACCCTGCTCTCTTCACTGAAGGATATCGTCCCGGGCACGATCCCGCCCGAATCGAAGTTGCGTATTCTGAAGAAGGCGTCCGTGACATCAGCGCCTTTCAGCTTGTCGCCTGAGACCTTCTGAAGTGCCAGCTCTATCGCTTTGTCGGTGTACATGGCCGAGAACCACTCGTGGACATAGGCGCTGTCCAGGCCTTCCATGTCGCCGTACTTTTCTGCATATTTCCTCACCAGGCGCAATGTGAGCT
>Ga0209343_10003570_pt1 | contig 19516 bp, 14 predicted proteins | sample RifCSPlowO2_02_FD_184026 | JGI IMG/M metagenome (GOLD analysis project Ga0209343, IMG submission 184026) | Groundwater microbial communities from Rifle, Colorado - Rifle CSP2_plank lowO2_0.2 (SPAdes) (version 2) | ecosystem: Environmental > Aquatic > Deep subsurface > Groundwater | place... | reverse complement strand
AGGCTCCCTGGACGGCCTCGACGAACTCATGGCGGAGATCAAACAGCGGCGCTTGCAAGCTCTGGTGGGGTGCAACTTTCGGTTTCATCCGGGACTGCGACACGTCAAATCCCTGCTCGATGACGGTGCCATTGGAAAGATCATTTCTGCCCGGGCCCATTTCGGCTATTACTTGCCGGATTGGCACCCCATGGAGGATTACCGGAAGAATTATAGCGCGCAAGCCAGCATGGGCGGCGGAGTTGTTCTGGACCGCGTGCATGAAATCGACTATGTGCGGTGGCTGCTGGGAGAAGTGACGGAAGTGGCCGCGATGATGAACCATGCCAGCAGTCTCCAGATCGATTCGGAGGACGTGGCAGAAATCCTCCTGCGATTTCAATGCGGCGCCATTGGCTCCTTGCACATGGATTACGTTCGCAGAACCTACGGATGCACGCTGGAGATCACCGGCGAAGAGGGTACGATTCATTGGTCTTACCAGGGCAGCAACGTTCGCTGGTACCGCGCGGAGACAGCTCTCTGGCAGACTCTTCAGTGGCCACCCTACGAGACCAATCAGATGTACCTGGAAATGATGCGGCATTTCCTCCGCGTCCTGGCAGGAGAGGAAGAGCCGCTCATGAATCTCTCCGAGGGCCGACGAGTGCTCCAGATTGCTTTGGCGGCCCGGCAGTCCTCCCAAGAAGGAAGGCGGCTCTCGCTGAGGAAAGCTGCCCCCAAGAAAATCATTGGGATCATCCAGGCCCGCATGGGGTCCAGTCGCCTGCCCGGCAAGTCCATGATGGACCTGGCTGGCAAGCCGGTGGTGGCCCACGCCATCGAGCGCCTCCGATCCTGCGAGTCCATCCACCAGGTGGTCGTGGCCACGACCACGGCACCCGCCGACGAGGTTATCCTGCAATTGGCGAAATCCTGCGGCGTGGAAGGCTTTGCCGGGAGCCCCGAAGACGTATTGGACCGCTACTACCATGCCGCTGTATTGCATTACGGCGATCTGATCGTCAGGGTCACCGGCGATTGCCCGTTGATTGACCCGACCCTCGTGGACGTAACCGTCCAGGCGCTGATAGACAGCGGCGTCGAGTATGCCAGCAACTGCCGGCCGGTCTCGACCTACCCGGAGGGTCTCGATGTGGAAGTGTTTACTCTGGCGGCTCTGGAGCGGGCCTGGCGCGAGGCCCGTTTGCACTCGGAGCGCGAACACGTCACTCCTTACATTTGGAGGCACCCGCAGAAATTTACGCTGTACAACATCAAATGCCCTGATCGGTTTCCGAGGGTTCGTTTGACCGTGGACGAAAGCATTGACCTGCAATTTCTCCGCGAGCTTTTTCAGCAGGTTCCTGCGGGTAGCTGGAATTGGCACGATTTGGTGGATTGGATCGATCGCCATCGCGCGAGTTTGCCCGACAACACAACCATTCCACGAGACCAAGGCTATATTGACTCCCTCATATGTGAATCGGGGATCGAAACCGTTCAGCCCGTTCCTCCCCATGAATAACGGCGCCAGACCAAGAAAAGTGGTGGCGATCATCCAGGCGCGGATGGACTCTACCCGTCTGCCGGGAAAAGCTTTGGCGGACATCGAAGGCCAGCCACTGCTCGCCCATGTGATCGGGCGAACGAAAGCGGCACGCACGGTGGACTCGGTCGTTGTAGCGACGACCACCGAGCCAGTGGATAAAGCCATCGAACTTTTGGCGCTCCGGGAGGGTGTGGCTGCATACCGAGGTCAAGTTGACGACGTGCTTGACCGTTTCTACCAAGCGGCAGGACAGATTTCGGCGGACCTCATCGTGCGGATTACTGGGGACGACCCCTTTAAGGACCCCGACGTTATCGATCGGATCATCCTCCACGCCCTGGACCATCCGGAAGTCGATTACGCCAGCAACACGCTCGAAGCGACCTTTCCCGAAGGGTTGGATACGGAGGTATTTTCTTTCCGCGCCCTGGAGACCGCCTGGCGAGAAGCCCGTCTCCCGTCGGAACGCGAGCACGTAACCCCCTACCTCTGGAAAAACCCAGGCCGGTTCCGCATGGCCAGCATCCGGCACTCAGAGGATCTTTCGCACTTGCGCTGGACCATTGACTATACGGAGGACCTGGATTTCGCCCGCGCCGTATATTCCCGGCTGTCTCCGTCCCGGATCTTTCGGATGGATGACATCTTGGCGCTGCTGGCACAGGAACCGAATCTCTTGCAGCTATGTCCACGGGTTGTAAGAAACTTCGGATATCAGCAATCTCTCCGGAAGGATCAGCAAGTATGCCCTTGATCTGGCTGCAATGGACCGAGGCACTACCGTGAACAAGATCGCCAGAATCGGAGACAAAGAACGCGCGTACGTGCTGGAGGTCTTGGACTCCCAGTTTCGCACCTCGGCCGGCGGAAGGATTACGAAACGGCTGGAGGAAACTTTTGCGCGAGTCTTTGGCGTCAACTACGCAATTTCCTTCGCGAACGGCACGACGACAATGCATGCGGCGTTGGCCGCCGCGGGTGTCGGACAAGGCGATGAAGTAATTGTTCCTCCACTCACTATGGCCAGTACCTCCTTCGCGGTGCTGCACGCGGGGGCCATTCCTGTGTTCGCAGATATAGACCCCAATGCTTGGACCCTCGATCCTACCTCCGTTGAGGAGCACATCGGGTCGAATACCAAAGCGATCATCCCTGTCTCCCTGTACGGGTTAGCCCCCGACTTGGATGCCATCTGGGAGATTGCAAAGAGGCATCGGCTGTTCGTTCTGGAAGATGACGCCCAGTGTTTCTTGGGTTACTATAAAGGGGCCATAGTGGGAAGTCAGAGCGACGCGTCCAGCTTTAGCTTCCAGAGTTCCAAACACATGACTAGCGGGGAAGGCGGCATGGTGACTACCAACAATCTCGAGCTTGCGACCCGCATCCGCCAGTTCAATAGTTTAGGCTATGCAGCGGTCAGCGCCTCCAAGGGGCACATCACCAAGGAAACAATTCAGGATCCCCACTATAACCGACATGTCTCGATCGGTTGGAACTATCGGATGTCGGAATTATGCTCTGCGGTGGCCTTAGGCCAGCTAGAGCGCTTGGAGGCACTGGTGGCCATGCGAGCTGCGGTAGCTTCCTTGTACACTCAGGCTATCCGCGGATGCCGTTGGCTGATCCCCCAACAGGTTCCAGAAGGCAGAGTGCATAGTTTCTGGACCTATGTGTTGAAGCTGGGGAACGAGGTGGATTTCACCTGGCGAGAGTTTCGCAACAAGTATATGGAGTACGGTGGGGACGGCATCTATGCGGCGTGGAAAGTAACGTATTGCGAAAAGGCTTTCGCCGGGGCGCGCTTCGGACCTGCACAGCGGCAGGAGTTTGCTCCCGGACTATGCCCTGTGGCAGAATCTGTGCAACCCAGACTGCTACAATTGAAAACAAACTATTTCGACTTGGCCGTGGCGCAGAGAAAAGCCGAGGGCTTGGCACGAACCATTTCTTTTTTCGACGGCAAAGCAGGCTGAGGCATCTCGCTCCTCGCGTGGTTCTTTTACTACTGCAGGTAGCGAGAGAAGAACCGGCCTCAAAAATGGGTTAATTCACCCAGCCAGCAAAGTCGCACGCTTCGTGAGGGCTTCCAAGCCCCGATTTTCCGGGCGTTCTGCTGGTCGGCAGTGACCGTTTGGTTAGAGATTGACAAAAGATAACCATTTTTGAAACCGGCTCAAGTAGCAGGAGGAACAACTTTTTCGGTTGTACTGTCTTGGTCCGACGTTGAGGACAGTGAAGGAGCCATTCGAATAGAAAGCAGTGAAGCCGAAAGTTACCGTTCAATATCCGCGGAAGCAGTAAAGGAACGCGGGACCCAGCGGCGATAAGTTCCTCCCCTGCATCCCTCGCACAATCCGCGCGTGGGAGGCGGCTGGGGGAAATGCTTAATTGTTGATGTGCAAAGAGAAAGTACACGCCAAAGCGGGTGGAATTTTGTTCCCGGCCCTCAGAGGGGAGCGAGGGGAACAGACAATTGGTTACCGATAACCCTTGGAATCTCCCATCAAATTGCGGCCCACCCTGGCTTCCCATGGAAACCAGTCCAGTAAGGAAGGCAAGAGGTAATCCCCTCGTGGAACAAGCCATTACTGGAGAGGCTCGGCAGGAATCCCTTGCGGGGGAAGTCGTGTGGAACGTGGGAGTTCGTCTCTTGGGGTTTGCCGCAAGCAAATGCATGCTGCTGGTAATGACTGCCGTGGTTGCACGCTATCTGGGGACCGAAAATTTCGGGAAATATTCTTTTGTCCTTACCTATTTGGTCTTTTTCCAAATTCTCACCGACCCGGGTGTTTCTGCACTCCTGCTCCAAAAACTGTGCGACACAGCAAAGCTGGAAAGAGCACGTCTACTCGGCAGCACTTTGCTGCTTCGGTTCGCTCTTTCCTGCCTAGCAGTGGGTGCGTCTGTGGGTCTTCTACTGATTTTAGGGTATCCGGCGGATATCCAGAAGGCTGCCCTGATTGGTTCTCTCGGTTTCCTGGTCGGGCGAAGTGACGTGTACACGGTCGTATTCCAAGCTCACCTGAAACAACAATACATTGCCTACACAGAACTTTTGGAGCAACTTGTGGCCACAGGTCTCATTGTTCTGGTCGTGATCTTCGATCTGGGTTTTTTGGCTGTATTTGTTGCCACCGCGGCCGGCAGCGGTGCTCGTTTCTTCGTGAGCTGGCTCTTATCCGGAAAGTTCACAAAGACCGAATTCCGAGTGGATCTGACAGGATGGCGGGATTTGTTGCGTAGCGGGCTGCCCATTGCTGTAGGGGCAGTGTTTGGTACGGTGGTCGCTAACTTGGATCTATTGACCGTACAGAAAATGATGGGCAATGATGCAGCGGGCTATTATGGAGCTGCCAAGCGCCTGATTAGTCCATGGGGGCTTATACCGGGTACATACGTTTCCGTTGTATACCCAATTTTATATAAGCTGTTTGTATCCGGCGATCGGGATCGGTTTGCACTTGCCTACGAAAAGAGTTTCCGGTATATGCTCATGGTGATCGTTCCCGTAGCCACTGGGGTCTCCCTAACCGCGAAAAGCATCATGCGAATCATCTATGGAGAGCAATTCTTGGAGTCGTCAATGATTCTGGCGATCATTGTCTGGTCCCAGGTCTTTCTATTTGTTAAGCTGGTCAATGATTACCTTCTGATTACCATCGGCAAACAACGTGCCTCGGCACGCGTGGCGGGTATGAGCGCCCTTACTAACATCCTGCTGAATATCGTCCTTTGTCACAAATACGGCGCGGAAGGTGCGGCGATATCTTGCGTGACTTCCTATTCGCTGTTCTTACCCTTGCAGTGCACGTTTTCTGAGGGAAGAGAATATTCCTTAGCGATCCTGCGCCAAGCGGTGAAGCCAGCCGTAGCAGCGTCGGCCATGGCGCTGTTTGTGGCATTTGTACTGCGATTTCAGCTCCTCGCCTCGCTAGTCGCAGGACCGCTGATCTACGCAGGAGTGTTGGTAGCTGTGGGTGGTGTCGGCACATCCGATCTGCTCGCTCTATCGAAAGTCATTCTCGGAAGGTCCGGAAGCGAAATCCGCGGATAGTTGGGGATGTTGGGAATCTTTGAATGACGACTCCCAGCCACTCTAACGCAGACTACGGAGAGGCAAGACCTGCCGTGGGGAGGCAAATGAGGGATCTGTGCATTTTCGCAGATCAGGATACGGATCGCGGGAGGCTCAGCGCGTATCTGGCGGGAACGGGGAGTGATAGTGTTCTTCTCGTGACCCTGGAGGATGCAGCTTCCCTCCGGGGGCTGGCGGGCGAACGGGTGGAAGTGAAGTCCCTAGATACCTATGGACCGACCGAGCCGGTGGCGAGAAAAAAAACGATGCAATTGGTGCGGGACTGGGCCGGTCAGCCGTTGGGAGACGGCGGCTCACTTAAGGAGCGGCTGACCTGGCAGGGAGTCAGCATGTGGTGGTTCCTTGATTCGCGATGGCTTCAGGTTGGAGAAAAGTACTTCCGAAACCTGCACCTGAGCATTCGTCGTCTGGAGCAGATCGCTCGGATTCTATCCGACGAAAGCCCCAGGCAAGCAATATCCCTAGTGAAAGATGAAGAATTCAATATAGTGCTTCAACTGGTAGCACAGCGGCTTCAGGTCCCCCTCGAAAAGAAGTTTGTGAGCACCCGGGTGGGCAAAAACCTCTGGTGCCGCCTGCTGAGTTTCCTGGCCGTTTGCCGCTTTCCGGTCCGCGCCTTTCTCTTTCTCCTCCAGCAGATCCGGTACGGGGTGCATCTGAAAAGGAGACGATGGGATAGCCGCCCTGTCCTTTTTTTGATGGGAGACCATTGGGGCAACGTTTGGGACCCAAACAGGGGTTGCTACATAGAAGGGGAAACTTACACATATCGGGTGTTCCAGGCGGTGAAACAGCACTTTCCGATTCTTTTTGCGGTTGAGTTGACAGCTCGCCAGCTTACGATCCGCTTCTCGAAGTCAAAGTTCCGGGACCCAAGGATTCTCTACACCCCCCTCGAGGCCTATACTGACTGGAAAGTGCTGCTTCGAAGCTTCCGACACTACCGAGCCATGCGGAGGCGATGGAAGGAACTGCTGCGTTCCGGCGCACTGGAAACCCTATTTATTTTCGAGGACATTCCCTGCCTGGACCTCATTTTACCGCGCCTGCGATTGTTCTTCACATTCGGCTTGTTGGAGACTCTCCTCACGCTGGAGACAGCCTTCGCGTTGGTGCAAAAACAAAATCCGGTGGCCGTTGTCCTGGACAGCCGGATGTCGCGGGCTGGCCGGGCAGTAATCCATGCGGCTCGCCGGCACGGTATCCGTTCGGTGGCGCTGGAGCACAGCTTCTTTATACGCCACAATATTGGGGATTATCTAACCGCTGGAGACAGAGCCGGAGGCAACCAGAATCCTGCGGTGGCTTGTCCGCTTCCAGATCGGATTCTTGTGTATGGCGAGCAGGACAAAGAACAGATGGTGGCAGGCTGGTTCCCGCCAGAAATCATTGAAGTGACCGGCGCACCTCGTTGGGACGCAGTCCCTTTCTTGGTCCATGCTTGGGACAAGAAGCCGATTTGTCAGCGTTACGGCCTCGATCCAGCCCACCCCATTGTAATGCTTACAATGCAAGAGTATTTTTCCCGCGACGCGGAGGACGCGGTCATCCGAGAGGTCTGCACTGCGGTCAGAGAGCTGGGAGACACTCAGTTGGTCATCAAGCTCCATCCCCTGCAGAGACTCTCATCGAAGATCTCCCGGAGATTCTCTCGCATCGCGGCCAATGTTGGCTTAAGCCGGGTGGTGCTGGAAGGCGGATACAAGCTGTACGAACTGTTGGCTGTTTCCGACATCTTGGTTACGCTCAACTGCAATACGGCAATTGAAGCTAGTTTAATGGACAAGCCCGTAATCATCTTAGATCTATTCCAGCTAGATCACGCCGACAGCTTTTCGAATCACCCGGCATTGGTTGTTGCGCGGAGCGGCAGTGAACTGGCCTCTTACCTTCGCGCGGCGTTGAATGACGATGCGACTCGGCGGAGATCACAGTGGGAACGTCAGCGATTTGTGTCGAGTTATTGTTTCCGCAAGGACGGTCTCGCCTGGCAAAGGGTGACCCAGGCCATCCTCCAGGAGGTCCATCGCGGGCAGAAGGAGCGACCATGGAGCGAATAAGATTACTCGTTGCGTTTTCTTTCTTTCTCTTTGGAACCGTCTGTGCTTTAATGATTGTTTTCTTCCCCGCACCTTATGTTGTGGGATTGCTGGGCGGTGCGGCTCTTTTCATTATGTTGTTTTGGCGGCCGGAATTGGGCATTTACGCGTTTATCCTAGCTTATCCGTTGGCCTCCGTCTCTCTGGGGGAGCGGTTCTTTGAGGTCTCGGTTCCGAATATCCTGTTACTTAGCACGCTCGCCGTTTTGCTTAGTAATATGCTCCTACGCCGGCACGCGGTAAAACCTGCTGGGCCCATTCTCAAATTCATGATCGCCTCGTTGCCAGTTTTTGTGTTGTCCTGTATCCCATCGATTCTCCTTGCAGATGACGTGAGACTGGCGATGCGATACCTTCCCACTCGAATTGGGTATGCTATTACTTTCTTCGTTATTATTGCTTTCATTACCGATGCTGGCAAAATCAAGAATGCGTTGAAGTGTTTGGTGCTGAGTGCAGGGATAGCGAGTGCATTGACAATCCTGGTAGGGTGGAGGCCGGAACTGCTGCCAGAAACGTTGAGGCTGGTATCGGTTACCCCAGCACTGATAGAGGGTTTGCCCGATGTGAGGCCGGCCGCTCTATTTGTTTCGTACCTCCCGTTCGCTAGCTGGACGGTGCTCGCTTTAGGGATATGCGGGGTTTTCATCTTGCGGCCACAGATTCTTGAGGTTCGACGTTCCCTGTATCTAGGGATTTTTGGTTTGATGATCGCTGCGCTGGCTTACAATCAGACCCGGGCTGGGTGGGTGGCTGCCGTATTCGTGCTATTTCTGCTGTGCTCCGCACCCTGGTACTTGGCGGGGAAGCGGCGGGCGTCACTGGCCTTATTGATTTCATTCTGTCTTCTTAGCTTGCTCTTGATATTCGCCACCGACCGAAGAGGCATCGGGGCGGAGGAATTTCTCGTTGGTAGTGACCCCCAGCGCCGTCTCTCTACCGAGCAACGCTTCGAGCAGTACAGCATCGTCCTAGACGTGATCCGAGACCATCCGTGGTTCGGCCTCGGGGCCTCTGATATCTCGGTTCGCTATCTCGAGCGATTTCAGCTGCATCCTAGTGTCCATAATGCGTTTCTCGAGGAACTCGCTTTTTCCGGCTTAGTTGGGTTTCTGCCTTACATTGCCTTTCTACCTCTTTCTCTGTACTGTCCCCTAAAGCTCTTGTGGAGACCATCTAAGATGGAGTGGCTGACTCTTGCCAGTGCCATCGTGATAGGCTTCTCGGGCGCCTTCGTGGTCTACCAGTCCTATCCGGGCACCGGGGAGAAAGGCTATTGGATTGTTCTTGGATTGTGTGCCTCTACAAACTATCTGTTTTATGGCGAGAAGGCGACGAAAATGGGGGCGTTACAATCCGTGCCGGCAGAAAAGTTGCCGGGCAAAATGCTCAGACAAAATGCGCCGTCGCGGGGCGGAGGAGCAGGAGGAAGTAAGCCGGCCTATGGGTGTTGAGGTTCGAATGGCACGCCCTCTTCTATTGTGGTTATACCGTGCGGTTGTCTTTCCGGAGAGGATTCTCCGCTACCTTCTGGAGCGACCCTTCTCATCCTTAGTGCGCACGGCACGTTTTGGTCTTCGAGAGGCCATGGTCTTTTCTTCCTCCGTGGACCAGTGGCTGCGGTACTCTGCGATTGCGGAGGCCATCAAAAACGCGGGGAGGCAGAATCTCACCCTTCTGGATCTCGGCGCCGGCGGATCGGGGATCGGTTTCTTTTTAGATCGGGCGCGTTATCGCGTTTGCGTTTTGGACCGAGATTGGTCGCGACTTCATTCGGCCCCTTTGCGTCAGTCGCTGTGGGTGGTGGTCGCGGATGCTTGTGCTTTGCCATTCGCCAGCGACTCTTTCGATGTGGTGGTGTCGTCCGACAACTTGGAACACATCGCTCCCGACCGTCGGCCCGACTACTACCGCGAATGTCGGCGGGTAGCCCGCAGAAAGGTGCTTCTGCATGTTCCCACTACGGATGAGACGGGCACCTTCTGCGGAGATTATTACGACAGAAAATTTCAAGATCTATACCGGCGAGCGACGGGCATCGAAGAAGCCAACATTGCCGAACACTTGAGAAACGGTCTTCCAACCATTCGCGATCTGCGTGCAGCTTTTCCGGGGGCCAACTTGACCGGCTGGCAGGGCGGAGAGGCTTGGTTCCAGTACATGGTGATGGAGAGAATCCCGTACATTCGGCTCGGAGCGGGAATATTCTATCTGCTCTTTCACCGCGGTCGGGAGTTGAGACCTCCTTTCTATTCCTGTATCCTGTCTTGGGAGAAACCCGGTCAGCCCGCCGTTGCAGGGAGAGGTGCCGAGGCGTGAGGATGAAGCAATATTCCACCGCTCCGCTGGAAAAAATAGAAAGCCCTGGATTCGCAGGGAGACCCAGCGAGTACCAGCCCGGAGCTGCGGGGTGAAAGCGTGGAGAGCGCGAGAAAGGTAGGGATCGTTATCCTCAACTGGAACGGGAGCGCTCACACCTTTGCCTGTATAGAGAGTCTGAGGCGTTCCACTTATCCGCATTGGGAGATCCTTGTGGTAGACAACGGGTCCAGGGACGGTTCTCCGGAAAAGATCCTGGAAAGGTTTCCCGATATCACGCTCATTCGGAATGCCGCGAACTTGGGCTTCGCGGGGGGCAACAACGTGGGTATTGACGCGGCCTTGATTTCGGGTGCGGATTACGTCCTGATTCTTAATAACGATACAGTCGTGCATCCGGAAATGGTTCTGGAATTGGTCGTGGCGGCTCACCAGAGTGGCGATCGCGCGGTAGTGTGCCCGAAGATCTATTGGTCCGGAGATCCTACGCGGTTATGGTATGCCGGTGGCAGAGTGAATCTCTGGACCGGTAGATTCACAAACATCGGACGCAACCAATTCGACCACGTGTCAGAAGATTCCCCTGCCGAGACAGATTTTGCAACAGGTTGTTGTATGCTGGTTCCCCGGCACGTTCTGGAGCGGGTGGGCAAGTTCGACGCAAATTACTTTCTGTATTGTGAAGATGTGGACTGGTCCCTGCGCTGCAGTCGGGCTGGATTCCGCCTGCTCTGTGTGCCGAGAGCTAAGCTATGGCACGTGGAAGGTGGTGCGAGCGGCGGAATGACCACAGCCCGGCACTACTTCCCTGTGCGGAACGGGATCTGGACGGTTCTCAAGCACGGTCATTTGTTTCAAAAGATCACCTGCCTGGGCTTCTTCTTTCCGATGCGCGTCCTCCTCGGCATCGCCCGAATGGTAGTGAAGCAGCAGTGGAGAGCTGTGGTCGCGCAGCTGAGGGGTTCCCGGGATGGGGTTCTCCACCGGATTCCGAGATAAAGGGTTGGGCTTTCTCCTGGCCATTAGAGGAGCTGTTCTTGGAATCAGGATTGGTCGGGCGAGCAGGCCCTGGCGGGCCCGTCGGAGTTCTTCGTTGAATCGAGGCTAAGAAATGTCGGAGTCTGGTAAGGGACCACATCCGCCGCGATGTCCGGGCTGTAATGCGGCTGCTTCCGTCGTCCTGCCAGATGGCCCCGCTTCGGGGCAACGGTTATGCCATTGCACAGACTGCTCGCTACGATTTGCCGATCCGATGGCTGCGGCATGTGCGGAATGGTACAGCAAATCACCGCTCTATTTGTCTTGTCTCGGGCAGCATGGTTGCACCCTGTTGGATCGGAAGCCCGAGTCCGCCCTCCTCGCTGGGAGTTTCGTCATGCTCTGGATGGCATGGATGGGAGAGAGAAACGATTGCTGCGATGATTCTGCGCAAACCGCTCGAGGCAGGCGACCTGGCCGTACATCTGAAGTGGAGATTCCTGCACCTAGCCTGGAGGCGGACGGCCGGGGGGTCAGAGCCGAACGTTCACTCGGTGGGTCTGCCGGATATGGCTCCACCCGCAGTAGCGGGCTGTTCCCTACTCCGTAATTCGGGTCTGCTGGCGCTGAAGCCGGTTTACTGGTTTCTCCGCGCTATTCGGAAAGCAGGAGGATTTACTCTCTTCGTACGGGCCCAGAAGCTTTGAGGGGGAACGTATTGGTCAGGCAGCGGGTAGCCATTGATGCGCGGCACCTTTATGCAGGACTCGGCACCTATGCGTGCCAGTTGCTGCGGGGAATAGAGCGGCAGGAGCTCCCATTTGATGTGGTTGCCATTACGCGGAAGGAATTTCTCTCCCATTTGGCGGATATGGTGAAGCTGGAAGTCCGGCTGCTGGAAGCGCCTCTGTACTCCTTGCGGGCGCAGGCATTGTTACCCCTCATCGCGCGCGATTGCGATCTATTGCACGCGATTCACTACGATTTACCCATCTTACACAGTCGCAAGGTCATTGTGACGATCCATGATCTGATTCACCTCACTCGAAGCTACGTGCCTCATGGACCCGCCTGGTTCTATGCCCGCGCAATGCTTTTCCTGGCAGCGCGAAGGGCTGTTCACATCATTACAGTTTCAGAGTATTCGAAAGCACAGCTAGTGGAAGCGCTTCGTATTCCTCCTTCAAGAATCACGGTGATCTATAACGGAGTCGGTCCACAGTTTCGTCGCCTGGACCGAACGGAGGCTTGGAAAACAGTCTGTGAGCGGGTAAGTTTGCGGCCTCCTTATCTCCTCTATGTAGGAAGCCTGAAGAAGCATAAAAATGTTGACTCCTTAATGGAGGCATTCGCACTCCTGCGCCAGCGCAAGGAGTTCGAGCACCAGCTGGTGATCGTGGGAAATGACCCGAGCGGAAAACGGGATCTCCTGGAGCGCTGGCGGCGGCTCGGCGTGTCAAAGCACGTGGCGTGGATTCCCCAGGTCAGTACCGAGATCCTTTGCCACGTCTATGCAGGAGCAGATTTGTTGATTCTCCCCTCCTTCGTGGAAGGTTTTGGCTTGCCAGTATTGGAAGCTATGGCTTGTGGCACTCCGGTGGTATGTTCGAGGGCGAGTTCGTTGCCGGAGGTAGCTGGCGATGCCGCTGAATTCTTTGACCCTCGCAGTGTCGAAGACCTCGCGCGGGCGATCGAGCGAGTCTTAAGCTCTCCCGGCCTTCAGGAAACGCTCCGTTGTAAGGGTCTGGAGCGTGCTAGGCGGTTTTCCTGGGAGGAATGTGCCCGCCGACACTACCAGCTCTATTGGGATTGGTTGCAGGCTTAGCTCCCCTGGAACCTGACAGATTCGTGCTGGCCTCTCCCGAAAGAGACCAGGAGGCAGATGACACCCGCAGTTCCCCCGGTTGGAAAAATGAGGTCACAGTTCTCGGACCTTCGTGTGGCGATTGTCCACTACTGGTTTGTGCGCCGGCGGGGCGGCGAACGGGTGGTGGAGGAGTTAGCGAAGATCTTTCCCCACGCCGATCTCTACACCCTGGTAGCTGACCCTGCCGCAGTTCCGTCGTCGCTGCGCAAGAATGCTATCCATACCTCGTTTGTGCAGTGCATTCCGGGCAGCCTTCGGTGGCATCGGTACTTCCTCCCCCTGTATCCCATCGCCCTGGAGCAATTCGATTTGCGGAACTACGATTTGGTGATCAGCTCGGAGTCGGGTCCGGCAAAAGGAGTTATCACCTCCCCGCGGACATGCCACATCTGCTACTGTCACTCCCCGATGCGGTACCTTTGGGATATGTATCACTCATACCGGAACCGAAAGGTAATGAATCCATTGTTGCAGGCGGTTTTCTCTCTGAGTGCCCACTACTTGAGGATATGGGATCTAGCCAGCGCTTCCCGCGTGGACTATTTTGTGGCCAACTCGCACCATGTTGCCCGCCGCATCCGTAAATATTACGGCCGGGAAGCGACCGTTATTTACCCACCCGTCACGGTTTCCTCGGGATACACCTCGGACACAACAGAGGGCTACTATCTGGTGGTGAGCCAGCTCACGTACTACAAACGAATTGATTTAGCGATCGAAGCGTGCAACCACTTGCGGCGGCCTCTGCGGATTGTCGGGGAGGGAGAGGAATATAAGCGGCTGCGTCGGCTCGCTGGCCCGACCATACAGTTCCTGGGATTTCTTCCCGATCCGGAGTTGCACGAGCAATATGCCCGGTGCCGAGCCTTGCTGTTCCCCGGGGAGGAAGACTTTGGCATCGTTCCGGTGGAAGCGCAATCGTTCGGCAGGCCCGTGATTGCGTACGGTCGAGGCGGCGCCCTGGAAACGACGATGGGATTTTTCCCCGACGAACCTCCACGGCCGGAAAGTGCTACCGGGGTTTTTTTTCGGCAGCAATCGGAGGAAGCGTTAGCAGAGGCCATCCTGGCTTTTGAGCGGCTGGAGGCGAGGTTCTCTCCCGAGCTGATCCGCTCTCATGCGAAACGTTTCGACGCCCACTCGTTCCGGGAAAAAATGGAAGCGTTCGTTGCGCAGGCCCTAGCAAACTTTCCTCATTCCGAACCAAGGTGGTCAAATCACGCGCAAACAGAAGGATTCGAGAGTTCTTTTTTGTGATAGAGTTATGGGGTTATGAGGATCTGTCTGTGGGTCGGCTGGAGAGGAAAAGCGCGGCGTCGCTCTGTTTTTCCTATAAGCCGACAGGCAACCGGGCGGGCGTAATGTCGGAGGGAAGATGATCCGCCGCAGCTTGAACCTTACAGATTTCTTACTGCGAATCGTGATGCTGGGTCTTCCCTCGCTGGCCTTCGCCGGGGCAGCCTACATTCGCTTCATGTCGGGTCTCATCTTCCCCGTAACCTTGGATATCAATGTACTAGAGTACTTCGGGTTGTTGCTCTTTACGACGCTGATTTGGACCATGGCGGTCGAGCACTATGGTCTGTCCCGCCCGGTGCTTGCCTATCAAGGGTGGCGGGCGATTCGGAAGGCCTTTCTGGCCTCTATGTTGACCTTCACCACGACGATGGCGGCCACTTTCTTTTATCGGTCGGTGACCTTTTCCCGCGTTTTCGTGGCACTGAGCGGGTTCCTACTGCTGGGGTTTCTGCTCATAACCCAACAGGGTTTCCGCTGGATCATGCAGAGGGCCCGCCGGAGCGGCCTGCGCATCCGGGTTCTAATAGTTGGGGCCGACCGGTTTGCCGAACTCACGGCCCAGCGCTTGCGGGAAGGGAAGAATATGCTGCCTTGCAGCATCGTCGGTTTCATTCGCTTGCCGGAACAGGAGGTCGAGGTTTCTGCCGGTCCGGTCTTTGACTTTGCCAAACCGCAACAGTGGCCAGCAGGAAAGGAAATTGACGATATCGTGGTGGGTATTCCACCGGAGCGACTTACAGAAATTCCTGCCATTACGGAGAAGTTGGAAAGGTTCTGCACCCCGGTCCGTCTGGCTTTGGATTTTGGAGAGGGCATCTTGGTGCGAGAGCGGCTCTTTGATTTCGGAGGCAATCTGATGTTGGACCTCCGAATGAATCCCGCAGAAACCATAACGTATGTCGTCCTCAAGAGGACTTTCGATATTGTCTTTTCCCTCTTCATTCTCGTTCTGACTGCCCCGTTGATGCTACTGATTGCTCTGGCGATCCGTCTTGGCTCGCCGGGGCCAGCGATTTTTGTCCAGGACCGGATTGGGTTAAACGGTCAGATTTTCCACATGTACAAGTTTCGGACCATGAGAGTCAGCGACCCGGTGGAAAGCAATGTGCGCTGGACGACTCCCGACGATCCCCGGTGCACCCGTCTGGGTGCGTTCTTGCGCCGGACCAACCTGGATGAGTTCCCCCAATTTTTCAACGTGCTCGGGGGTAACATGAGCGTGGTGGGTCCGCGTCCGGAGCGCCCCTATTTTGTGCGGAAGTTCCTGAAAGACGTGGCGAGGTATAACACCCGTCACCACCTCAAAGTAGGCATCACGGGATGGGCCCAAGTAAACGGATTGCGCGGGGATACCTCAATCCCCGAGCGGATCGAGCACGACCTGTATTACCTTCGCAATTGGAGCCTTGCTTTCGACCTGCGAATCATCTTTCTCACATTCGTTCGCGGATTTACCGACAGGAATGCCTATTAAGCGGCTAAGGCCAATACAATCCTGGGGCGAGACACGCAACGCGAGGGAAATGAGATGCAGATTCTAGTGGCCGGGGGTGCAGGGTACATCGGGAGTCATGTTGCGTGGCAGTTGGTCCAGCGCGGTCATGAGGTGATTGTCTACGATGATCTTTCCACAGGCCACCGATTTCTCGTAGACGGGCTTCCTTGTGTTGTCGCCAACATCGCAGACCCAGAGAAACTCGCGGGGGCTCTGCGGGGTGTATCCGCAGTGATGCATTTCGCTGATCGGTCACAGGCAACGGAGTCCGTCGAGGATCCGAAAAAATACTTTGAAAACAATTTACAGGGGGGGCTCCAGCTCCTGCATGCTGTCCTGCAACAGGGTACGCCCTACTTCGTTTATTCCTCAAGCTGCGCCGTTTATGGATTGCCCCGAGAAGTTCCGATCGTCGAGGAGGCGCCCCGGATTCCAATTACTCCGTACGGGGCTTCCAAACTGGCATTTGAGCATTTTCTGGAAGCCTACAGTAAGGCCTATGGACTGCGGTTTGTGAGCTTGCGGTATTTCAATGCAGCCGGGGCCGACGAGGGTGGAACGATTGGCGAGCTGCATCAGCCCGAAACCCACCTGATCCCCCGCGCACTGGAGGTGGCTGCAGGACTGCGGAAGGAGTTGGAGATCTATGGAACGGACTACCCCACCGCGGACGGGACCGGTGTGCGCGATTACGTCCATGTTTGTGACTTAGCCGAGGGGCACCTGCGAGCCCTGGAATATCTGGTAGGCGGCGGCCAGCCGACCGCATTCAATCTAGGTACGGGGACGGGGAGCTCAATTCTCACGGTGCTGGCTACCGTGGAAGAGGTTACCGGGCACCCCATTCGCAAGCGTTTTTGTCCTCGACGTCCGGGAGATCCTCCGGTGCTTGTAGCGGATGCTCAACGTGCGCGGGACACTCTTTGCTGGAAACCTTCCCGGTCGCTTCGCGAAATGGTGGCTAGCGCCTGGAATTGGATGGGTTCCATCCCCCAGGCCGCGGCTCCTGAGCAGTGGAAGAGAGAAAATCGCCCTGCTTGATCGGCTTCTGTGAATGAGGGATCGGGGAATCGGTTCGATCCGGGAGGTTTATGGATCCGATGTTTTCTCCTGATTGGAGTGTTCGCTGGTTTCGGCAGAAGCAATTCGTGCAAATGGTGCGCGTAACCTTCTATCCACTTCTGCTCCTGGTTCTTCTGGGGCCGGCCTGGCCCCTAACGGTATCCATGGCTGAATCCAATGGATCCAGGGGAGAGGCGGATCCACTTCCGTTGATTGACCCGGGCGGCGTGGTGAACGGCGCGAGTCTCGCTCGCGGCGCCCCTCTGTCACCCGGAAGTATTGCCTCCCTGTTTGGAACCAATCACGCTCCGGGAGAGTTCACCTCGGCTAAGCCGGGAGAGGGGACAACTGTGCTGATCAATGGTCTCGCAGCACCCCTTTTATTTGTTTCTGCCACGCAGATTAATTTTCAGGTCCCCTGGGAGTTGGGCGGCTCGGGTGAAGCAATTGTTTCCGTTATCTCCGGTCAGAACATCATTCCCCCGGAAAAGATCCGGCTTGCTTCGTTCGCTCCGGGAATCTTTACTACCAACTACTCTGGCTCTGGCCAAGGCCTGATTCTGATTTCGGGTTCGCGTCCCCTGTTGGCTTCTGCAGCAGGATCATTCCCAATGGGCCGACCAGCCAAGCGCGGTGAATTTATTGAAATTCTTGCCACTGGCCTAGGGCTGGTGAGCAACCCGCCGCGAACCGGCGAAGTAGCTACCGGCAGTGGAATATCGGTGACGCTCACGACGCCGACGGTAACCATTGGAGGTCTGCCGGCTCTGGTCACTTTCTCTGGCTTAGTCCCAGGCTTCATCGGAGTGCACCAGATCCACGTACAGGTTCCCCATAACGCACCAGAAGGGGATGCGATACCGGTTGCGTTGAGCATCGGGGGGATGAGTTCTAATACGGTAACCATGGCTGTGGGAGACCCGGACAAGCCTGCCAGTGCGGAGCTTCTAGAGGTCAAGAAAATTTGGGACCAAGGGCTGCACAACGCCTTCACCGACCTCATACGGTTTCAAGGCCGGTGGTATTGCGCCTTCCGTGAGGGAACACACCACGATTCCTTTGATGGGCAGCTACGGATCATTACTTCCACCGATGGGACAACATGGACCACAGCGGCCGTGATATCTTCTTCCTTGAACGAGGACTTAAGAGAGGGCAAGCTGAGCGTTACTCCTGACGGTCGCTTGATGCTCATTGGTGAGGCTAGGCGTCGCTCGGGGGAACTAATCTTCTTTCGGTCTTTGGTATGGTTTTCCTCCGATGGTCGCTTGTGGAGCGATCCGGTATTCATCGGAGACGATGTGTGGCATTGGCGTGTTACCTGGCATAAGGGTGTCGCATACAGCATTGGGTACAACCCCCCAGATCCCGCTCGTTCCATTCGACTCTACACGAGCAACGACGGTGTACAATTCACCCCGTTAACTCACGAACTCTTGAGGGGGAATGTTAATGAGTCCTCGCTGCTTTTTGGGGATGACGACACTGTTCTCTGTTTATTGCGCAGCGATGATGCTGTTCCAACAGCCAAGTTGGGCACTTCGATGCCTCCCTACACGTCCTGGCAATGGATAGACCTCGGTGTGCGCATCGCAAGCCCACAAAAGATTCGGCTGCCCGACGGTCGAATCGTCGCCGCAGCACGACTCGTTGACACGGGGAACTCGAGGATCCGCACCTCCCTTTCCTGGCTCGACCCGAAAGCAGGAACATTGACCGAATTCTTAACCCTCCCATCGCTTACGGACACGGGCTACCCAGGAATGGTGCTCTACGAAGGTCTACTGTGGGTGAGCTATTATTCCACACACGAAGGCAAAACCAGCATTTACTTGGCGAAGGTGAAACTGCCCGAATCACCTTGACATAGGTCAATCAAACGCGGGGATCAGTCGCTCAAAAGCGGATGCCTCCGGTCGGGCACGCTGCTATCGCTCCATGATGTCCGCCGCTTGGTGGCCCGATACGTCAAGCACGACGACATCGTGCGGCTGTCCAGTGCTATCGGCTATGTCACTCAGCAGTACATGCTGGCCCGCCGCCAGCAGGAGATCTTCGCCGAGCCGACAGCGAACTGGAAGCCGCCCAACAGTTGCGCCAGCTTCGCCAGCAGCAGGCCGCAACTCAGCTTGACAGTCTTGCGGTTGCGGAAGTACACCGCTGTCGCCGGGTGAAACGGAAGCCGGCTTTGCTGGGTAGACCCCCATTCCTTGCAAATACCCGCCCAAAGGGCGGAATATTCTTTAGGTCGAATCGGCTTCACTCCAATTCCGGCTGAACCAGACATGCTCAGATTTATGCCGGCATAGTGCGAACGTACTAGGACTGTCCCGGTTCGATTGGGCCTTTCTGCTCATTTCCATTCCCACTCGGTTTATGCGAAATTACTAATAGATGCCGAAGCTTTGGTTCCGCATTCGCTTAGCGAAGGCAGAATGGGCTATTCGGGCATCGAAGATTCGTTTGTGGGGAATGGAACCCTCTGGCGCGTTGCCTAGAATGAGTCGTCCTTTCTAGCCACCGCCCCCGTTAAAGGATACATGCCCCTCAGACGCAAGGTCCCTGTGACTTTTCGGAGGTTGGTATGAGGAGAACCATCGTCTGGTTCATGGCTTTCAATATGATTGCAATTCTGGTCCTCGCTCAGGCCCCGGCCCAGGACAATAAAATCGCGCAAGGGCCGCGGCTGATCCAGTTTGGCGGCGTGCTGCAGGACAAGCTCGGGAATCCGCTGACGGGCGTGCAAGGCGTCACCTTTGCGCTCTACAAA
>Ga0209343_10003569_pt1 | contig 19516 bp, 14 predicted proteins | sample RifCSPlowO2_02_FD_184026 | JGI IMG/M metagenome (GOLD analysis project Ga0209343, IMG submission 184026) | Groundwater microbial communities from Rifle, Colorado - Rifle CSP2_plank lowO2_0.2 (SPAdes) (version 2) | ecosystem: Environmental > Aquatic > Deep subsurface > Groundwater | place... | reverse complement strand
GTGGCTCCCGGCACCACCATGTTCCACTTGACCGTCCAGTTGTAGGTGTCCTCGAACCGCTCGCGCGTGTAGGGCTGCGGCGCGGCGTGAAGCAGGCGCCAGGTCTGCAGCTCGCGCGGCTCGAGCAGGCCTCCTGTTTCCGCGATGAAATAGTGAATATACGGTGTCGGGTCGTGTTCGATCCGCTTGACCGCCCTCGCCTGTGCCCGAAACATCGCGGCGAGCGTCGGGCCGTCGAGGTCGTCGCCGGCGGCCTCGCTGCGGGTCGAGTGCGACTCGATCAGGATGCGAAGGCCTCGCTTCTGCGCCACGCTGATCCACGGCTCCATGAGGCTTGCCGCCGCCACGCGGCCCTGGCCGAGCGCCTCGAGGCGCTGGGGCATCGTTCCGGCGCTCGTGGTCTTGACGTGCGCCGGCGTCAGGAAGCCTTCCAGCATCTTCAGCGTGGTGAAGTGGGAGCCGTTGTTCGGCGTGACCGCGATCACCTTGTCCTTCAGCATCTCGGGCTCGTAGATGTTGGAGTCGCGGGCAACGACCAGGGCGAACCTCGACATGGAGGCGCCGAGCGCCACGATCTTCCGCCCCCGGAGTCCGTTGCATTCGGCCTCGACGGCGCGCTTCATGATCCCCCATTCGCACATGCGAAAGGTATCGATACCGCCGTCGCTGTATGCCGCGTCGAGCGGACGATCGAAGACCGAATCGAACTTGACGGAGTGCGACGTCGTGACCTGGGCCATGCCCGGTGTGGCCACGAACTCGATGTCCAGGCCCTCGTCCCTGAAGAACCCCTCGTCGCGGGCGACCAGGACGGGCAGGTCGTGGACCACGTTCATGAGCGCGACGCGAGGCTTCTTCGCAATCTGCGGTTCCCCCGTCATCTCCTGCAACGTCATGGCTGTCTCCTCCGGCGTGATGATCTCTTTCGTCCGCCCGGCTGTCAAACTGGTGCCGCGATTCGCCCGATGCGCGTCACGCTCCTTCACCCGACGAGCTGGTGGGTGTTGGGCGGAAACAGCTCTTCCACCGTCACAGGCTGGCCGATGATCCTCTGTTCGAGGGCGTACTGGATGACCTCCTCGAGCGTCTGGCGGTTGGGAGCGATGCCGTAGGGCAGCGGGTCGCGGCCGGTGATCCCCATGACCCGCCGGTGCAGGTCGTCGACGCGCGTCGGGTTCTCGATCCGATCGTCCTGAAGGCGCTGGACGTAGAGGCGTTTGGCCTCGGCAAACGCGTTGAAGATGTCGGGCGCCAGATCCGCGTTGGCGTCGAGGAGCTCGTCCTTCACGACGATCAGGTGATTGATGGGGTAGTGGCCGCGGCTGCGCAACGCTCCCATGGCCGCCTCCGCGGCGTTGGGAATGAGCGGCTTCACGTCGGGTGAATCCACCTCCACGCCGATCGCCGCCGGCAGGTCTCCGGACGCGACGAGGTCCGCCATCGTTCTCCCCTGCTCGATCGGCACCACGTTCGAAGGCGGGCGGTACTCCGCGACGTGCTCGTCGCCGGACAGCACCCAGGTGATCGTGTTCAAGTCGACGCCGTACTGGTGCTGCAGCACGCCGCGAGCCCACAGGCCGGTGGTGACCGTGTAGCCGCGGTTGACGCCGACCTTCCGGCCTTCCAGATCCCGGGGGCAACTGATGCCGGACTTCGTGTTGTACACGACGGCGCCGTGGTGGAACGCGCGCACGAGGAAGATCGGCAAGGCGGTGAGGCGCTTCCCATGAGCGCGCGCCGCGAGGTAGGTGGTCAGAGCCATCTCGGAGACGTCGAACTCGCGAGCGCGTACCATGCGGCGGAACGCGTCGATGAGCGGGTCCACCTCCACGAACTCGAACTCGCAGGACCGCGGCTTGAGCGTCCCGTCCTTGAGGGCTCTGTTGTTGCCCTGCGTGCGGGTGACGGTTTTCAGCTTGAGCTGGGACATGGGTGGCGGCCTACTCCCATGGCATGAGCGACGCGTGGATCACGCCCGGCACGCCCTGGCCGCCGACCGACCGGATGGCAAGGTCCACCTCGTTCAGCCCGAACCTGTGGGTGGTGACCTTCTCGAGCGGGAAGCGCTTCGACGCCAGCTGCTGCAGGGCGAGCTCGCACGCCTTGAAGCTGTGGCCGCGCGCGCTCTTGATGGTGATGAACTTCAGCGTCATCCGGCCGATCGGAAAATTCGGGAACTCGGCCATTTCTCCCTGGACCACCATCGTCCCGCCCTTGCGCTTGAGCGCGTCCACGCCGAGCAGTATCGGAAAGGTCCCGGCGCCGGCCGTGCAGTCGAGCACGACGTCCACGCCCCTGCCCCCCGTGATGTCCTTGATGCGTGCGAGCGGATCCTCGTTCTGGACGTCGATCACGTGGTCGGCGCCGAGCGCTTTCGCCACTTCCAGCCGCGCGCGGTCCCCGGACGTGCCGGTGACGATGATCAGAGAGGCACCGGCCTGCTTGCAGATCACCGTCTGGGACAGCCCCTGCTGGCCCGGGCCCTGAATGAGCACCGTGGAGTTATAGCCGACGCCGCCGTCGAACAGGGACCATTCGATGCCGTTGGACATCGGCGTCGCCAATCCGGCCAATTCCGGCGTCACGCCCTTCGGCACATGGTGAGCGACCGCGTTCCAGGGCAGGTACACGTACTGGGCAAAGCCTCCCCACAAATGGGGGGCGAGGTCGGCCGCGGTGTAGCCGTAGCGGATGGCGCGGGGGTTGTCGCGCCAATCGGTGTTCTCGCAGTGCCGGTATTGGCCGAGATGACACCACTCGCATGTGCCGCACGAGACGTAGTGCTCCAGGAAGACCAGGTCCCCTTCCTTGAACGCCTTGCGTTTGGTGAACTCGCGGCCCGCCTTGGCGATGTAGCCGATGTTCTCGTGTCCCATGATCACGGGGGCGCTGGAGGGCGGGTGTTTGTAGAGCCTGACATCGGTTCCGCAGATCCCGGCGACCTCCATCTTCAACAAGGCGCCATCCTGCGGAATCTCCGGCATGGGAAATTCACGGATCTCGGTCTTGCTCGGGGCGACTCTGACGGCCGCCAGAACTTTTTCCACCGCTGTGTGTTCTCCGAAAGTGGACGGTCAGGTTGAACCGGGCACGCCTGCCTCGCGGACGAGGGGCAGCGCGCTGCCCGAGCCGGGAGCGGATTCCACGATCGTGGAACCCGCCCTCGTGGTCGTTCGAATCGGCGATAGCAGCCGCTTAGTCCAGCGCCTCGACCTTGCAGATCGAGTTGCCGAGGTTGTTGCCGATCCACAGCGCATTGGTCGCTTTGTCCACGAAGACGCGGCGGACGTTGGTGCTGTCGGGCAGGAGATAGGTGACCGTGTCGCCGGTCCTGGGATTGAGGCGGACGACCCGGTCCGAGAGCATGGAGGCCGTCCACACGTCGCCTTTGGAGTCGGCTTCCGCGTCGTAGGGCAGGTGCCACTTGACCGGCATCTGCCATTCCGTGATCTTCTCGGTCTTGGGGTCGAAGCGGCCGATGGCATTGGCGCCGTATTCGGCGAACCACAGCACGCCGTGTTCGTCGAAATGCCCGCGACGCGCCCGCGGATGCGGCAGGGCGGGTTCCCAGGTCTGCAGCTTCCTGGTCCTGGCGTCGATCCGGCCGATCTTGGTGCCGCTCCCGCCGAACTCCAGGACATAGAGGTTGTTCTGCTCGTCGGTCGGAATGTCGTACCCGTCGATCGTGCGGCCCAGCTGATCTTTCAGGACGCCCAGATTTTCCCATTCGCCCGTCTTCACGTTGACGCGCAAGAAGGAATGGTCTTCCTGGTTGTTGGTCCACACAAAACCGTCGACATGGTGGTGGGCGGGCGACACCATCGACTCCTGGGTGTTCGGGCCCTGCCACTGGTCGGGAACCTTGTAGGTCTTCACCTTCTTGGTCGTGGCATCGAGCATGGCGATGCCGCCCTGATACATCATCGAGGCCCAGATGTTCCCGTCGCGGTCGGCCTTCACCTCGAGGAGACCGCGCGGCTGCTCGGCCTTCAGGACGGGGACCGGATGATCGATGATCTTGCCGGTCTTCATGTCCATCTCGCCGATGAACTGGCTGCCGAAATCGCTGTACCACACCTTGCCGTTCTGCACGATGACGTCGTGTGGCATGGCTTCGGGACGCGCCAGGTCGTAGGTCGTGATCATGACGCGGGTACCGCGACCCTTCGGCCGTGGCAGCGTCTGCAGCGGATATTGCCACGTCTCGTTCCTGGAGAGATTCACGCCGGCCAGAAACGTGGCCGCCTGCTTGATGCGTTCCGCGTCGACGATGCCGCGGTTGCCGCGCGGGCCGGGCAGAAGCGTCTGCGGACGTTGCGGCGGACTGCCCGGCGCGTACCTGCCCATGCGCGGAATGATCTGCGCGAACGATTCCGCCGTGTGCGCCGAGGCGACCACGCGCTCCAGGGTGTGACAGCCGACGCAATTCTGCAGGAACGCCTTCTGATCGTCCGTGCCCGGCATGCTCGCCAGCCACTCGGCGTTCGTCATGTGCGGCGCGAGATTGTCCGTCTTCGCCAGCGTCAGGTCGGCGCTCGTGGTCTTGCCGGCGATGACGTCGGCCGCCGGGCGGCCGCCTGCGACATAGCCGGCGGCGCGGACTCTGATCGAGTAGTGGCCGGGCTCGAGCCGGTCAGCCGGGAAGCTGTAGCGCCCCCTCTCGTCGGTGACGACCGTCGTCGCGATGCTGGCGCCGTCTTTCTTGGCGGTGACCAGCACGCCTTCCATGGCGCCTTCTGCCGCCGAGCTGACGATTCCGGCAAGCGCCGCCCCGTTCTGCGCCGCCGGTCCCGGCATGCTGAGAAGAACAGCCGCCACGACGGCGGACAGGTAAGCAACGGCGGACGCGTAGAAGGAGACGTGTTTCGCCTTCATGGATGCCCCTTTTGCCTGGAAACGACCGGCACGGATTCAGCTGGAACAATACACCAATTGAGCCGGGGAATACACCTCCCGCGGGCGGTGCGCGCCGCCTTCCGGCCCGTCGATTTCTGGCCACCATCCCGCCAATCTCGGTCGGCCTCGCGTGCTAAAATCCCGCGTTCCAGCCGAATTCCAGGGCTCAGGTTTCACGTTTCGCGTGCGGAAGATTGAGGGCTGCTCGGCGAATCGCTCGAACAGCGACGGCAACCAGTGTGGAGGGCCGTCGATCAGGGAGGCTCGAATGAAGACGCTCTGCGCGGTCGCGCTCGTGAGCTCGGGCGCGCTGCTGAGCGCCCAGGGCCAGCCGCAGGCCATGATCGAATGGGCATTTGCCGGTTCCGATCAGTCCCAGACGAAATATTCCGCCGCGGCGGACCTGACGCCCTCCAGCGTGAGCCGGCTGGAGCGGGCGTGGCAATGGCACCCCAACGAACAGCGGCTGCCGAACGGAGCGGAGCCCGGGAATTTTCAAGGGACGCCCCTCATGATCGACGACGTGCTGTACTTGAGCACGTCGTTCAACCGTGTGATCGCGCTGCATGCGGAAACCGGCGTGGAACTATGGGCGTTCGACCCGAAAGCCTACCTGGACGGTCCGGGGATCAACCTTTATTACACCCATCGCGGGGTGGCGTTCTGGCGCGAAGGCGGCGAGTCGCGCATCTTCATGAACAGCCACGATCGGCTGTTTGCGGTCGACGCCAAGACGGGCCGGTTGGTCACCGGTTTTGGCGAGAACGGCTACGCGATGCTGAGGGACGCGCTGAAGAACCACGAGAACAAGATAGAGATGCGGCAGACCTCGCCCCCGGTTGTCTATAAGAACCTGGTGATTGTCGGCAGCAGCATTCCCGATCGCCTGCAGTACGCCGGCGATCCGCCGGGGACGGTTCAGGCGTTCGATGTGCGGACCGGGAAACGCGCGTGGGTGTTCTATACGATTCCGCGGCCCGGCGAATTCGGGAACGAGACGTGGGAGAACGACTCGTGGGCGGTGACGGGCCACGCGAACGTGTGGGGGGCGATGACGCTCGACGCCGCGCGCGGATTGTTGTACGTGCCGACGAGCACGCCGAGCGGCGACTACTACGGCGGACGGAGGCCGGGCGCCAATCTGTTTGCGGAAACGTTGCTGTGTCTGGACGCGGCGACCGGCAGGCGGCAGTGGCACTTTCAGGCCGTGCACCATGGCCTGTGGGACTACGATTTTCCGGCGGCGCCCAATCTGGTCACGATCGAAGTCGACGGCCGACGGATTGACGCGGTGGCGGAAGTGTCGAAGCAGGGCTTCACGTACGTCTTCGATCGCGTCACCGGCCAGCCGGTGTGGCCGATCGAAGAGCGCCCGGTGGAGACGACCACGGACGTGCCCGGGGAGAAGCCCTGGCCGACCCAGCCATTTCCGACCAGGCCACCCGCCTTCACCCCGCAGGGAGTCACCCTGGAGGACGCGAACGACCTGACGCCCGAAATCACGGCCCTGGCACTCGAGCACATGAAGAAGTTTCGCGTCGGCCCGATCTTCACGCCGCCGAGTTTACGAGGCACGCTCATGCGGCCCTCGAATACCGGCGGCGCCAATTGGGGCGGCGCCGCCTTTGATCCGGAAACGGGCGTGCTGTACGTGAAGACATCCAACTACGTCTACGTGAACCACGTCTGCAAGAACGACGGGAGCGATTCGCGGATCGATGTCGCGTACCGCAACTACTGCACGGGTATCGTCGACGTTCCTGAAAGCCCCCTGGGTGGGATCCCCGTTACCAAGCCCCCGTATGCGGAACTGGTCGCGATCAATCTCAATAGGGGGGAGATTGCCTGGCGGGTGCCCTTCGGCGAGGGGAGCGAGGCGCTCCGCGGACACCCGCTGCTCAAGGGGCGCACGCTTCCGGCTCGATTGGGGACGCCTGGTAATGCGGGATCGCTGGTGACCAAAGGTGGTCTGGTCTTTGTCGGCAGTGGCGAGCCTTATCTCTATGCGTTCGACAAGGCGACCGGACGGGAAGTGTCGCGCGTGCCGACCCCCTTCCGAGTCAGCGCGAATCCGATGACCTACAAGACCCGATCGGGTCGGCAGTTCGTCGTCGTGGCGACCGGCGCCGGTCCGGACGCGGCCCTGGTGGGCTTCGCGCTCCGCGCCCAGTAGGCCAGCGCAGCCGGCTGCCTCGCGGGACGAGCGCAGCCACGAATCCCGGGATCTCGATTAGATGAGTCGCCGCTTGACGGTTTCCGTGAGTTCGTCGAACTGCTCCTGAAGCTTGTTGATCTTCCTGAGCTTCACGTCCTGCTCCGTTCGCATTTCGATCAACAGGTCTTCCATCCGGGAGAGACGGGTGTTGACGGGCCGGACGACGGCGGCCACAAGGGGCGGAACCCTTCGGCGCGCCTTTTTCTTGGTAGGCATGGCCGGCATTATTGCCACCAGACGCGACGGATTACGTGTACAAAAGTGAACAGGCCAGCCATCAATTGACGTCGTCTGGTGGAGTGAACGGCTTGATGCGGCCTTCATAGAAGGCCCGGTTGTTCTCCATACACGCGTATTCGATCAGGGTTGTCCCGGGATCGAGCGGCCAGGTGTCCTTCACGGTCCAGGGGCTCGTGTACGTCTTCGGATCGGTGACCGTGAGCGTGTGCTCGATCGTTCCGACGTTGACGCGTTTGAGCGTTTGCGTGAAGCGCGCCCGGGCGCTGAGCGGATGGCCGATGGTGTCCACTCGCGCGTAGCCGTTCATGTTGACCGTTTCGATGACCAGCGTGTCGCCCTCCCAGCGTCCAACCGACTCGCCAAACCATGACGGTGGAAGGTCCTTGATAAAGGGGCGGCCGTCGGTCGGAACGAGGTGAAACATCGAGTTCTGCTCGAAGAGCATCACGAGATGATCACTGTCCTGGATGATCTGCAAAGGATGCGGCCCGTAGATCGATCTCGAGATACCAAACGGCAGGCAACTTCCCACGTAGTCGCCGTTCGTCTGTATGAAAGACGCGTAGTTGTCCCACTTGCTTTTTCCCCAGGCCGTGTAGGGCAGTGCCTTCACGAATCCGGGAATGGCCGGGCTGGTCACATCCGCTCTGCGCGTGTTGTCCCACACGCCAGCCATGCTCGGTTTCCCGTTGGGGAGCCGCGGGGCCGGTCCGTTCAGGTCCGGCGCGGCGGGTGGCGTCCTGGCCGGCGCCTGCACGAGCAGCGCGGCAAGAAGCAAAACAAAGGTTTTCATCGGTTGCCACCAGAGGATCCGGCGAATACGCTGCGGCCATCCGGCAGGGTCACTCTGTTGGCGTTCGCCCGGAGCGAGCCGTCCTTCGCTCTGTTGCCTTCGACCGTCAGGGTGTCGCCGAGCTTCACCGAGTCCTTTCGCCAGCCTTCCCGGAAAAGGGCGTTCGGAGCGCCGCCTTCGACTCCCCAGTTCGAGAGCGTTCCGTTTTCGTCCTTCACGTCGATAAAGATCCAGATGTGGGGATTTCCCCACTCGACTTTCGTGACCGAGCCTTTCAACGTGACCGGCTTGGCGCGGTCGAATTCCGCGTCGAACGAGTGGTGCGCGATCGCCGACTGTCCAAGCGGCAACGCGACCACCGCGGCGAGAACGAGCATCGACATTCGTTTCATAGGAGGTACCTCTGACTTCGCTTCGCGGCCTCTTGATTACCCTTTTGTATTACCCATAATTTGCGCTTGCCGGTACCGCCCTGGGTCTATCGATACCGCCGGCCGGACCCGCCTCGAGCGTGACCGATCCGGGAAAAGGGGTGTCGGAGGGAATATACGCCCCTTTGGGACGCCGTCAAAGCCGCGAAGCCCACGCTTGACAAGCCGCCAATCAGGGTGATAATCGGCGTCGGGTCGTATCCCCGGGTCAGGCAACATCTCACCCCCTGATGTGGACGTTCGGTCCTCTGATTGCCGAAAGAGCCGGGTTGGGAGGAACACAAATGCAGCGCAGCGCCTCGGTGCTCGTGTTCGTGCTGACCGCCTGCCCGCTCATGGCGTCCGCCCAGCCCGGGCGTGACGAGCTCAACGACCAGCAGCGGCTAGGCCGACAGATCGTGGCTCAGGCGTGCGGCGTCTGCCACCTGGCGCCCGCCCTCCATGCCAAGACCTACGGTCCCCCGCTGACGAAGGCGGCGGGCGGAGGGGACGATGGCGTCATGCGCGAGTACATTCTCGAGGGGACTCCGCGCATGCCGGCCTTCAAGTACTATCTGCAGCCCTCCCAGATCGACGCGATCATCGCGTACGTCAGAACGGTACCCCTGCCGGCGCCCGCCCCAGCAGGACCTCGCTGAAGCGGGCGCTTTCAAGAGGGAGAAGCTCGATGACAAACCTGCGAAGTCTGCTCCTGGCCGGCGCGGTCGGTCTGGTGATGGTGACGGAGGCCGGGGCCGCCGAACACGTGCTGACCGGCGCGATCTCGTCGCCGTCGGGCCAGACGCTGGAGGGCGTGACGGTGTCCGCCAAGCTGGAGGGTTCGACCATCGCGACCAGCGTCTATACCGATGAATCCGGCGGCTACTATTTTCCACCGCTGCCGGCCGGCCGGTACCGCGTCTGGGCTCAGGCGCTCGGCTTCGACACCATCAAGAGCGTCGTTGACCTCGCCGCCGGTCAGCGCCGCGATCTCGTGCTGCAGCCGATGACGGACGCCGAGCGGCGGATGCGGCAGTTGCCGAGTGAACTGCTGGTCGCGGCGCTGCCGGAAGAGACCCCAGACGACGCGCGGATCAAGAAGATCTTCACGAACAACTGCACGGGCTGTCACGCGCCGGGCTACGTCCTGCAGTTCCGCTTCGACGAAGGCGGCTGGAACAAGATCATCAATCTGATGAAGGTCGTGCCCGGCACGGGCGTGTACCCCGGCGCGGGCGCCAAAGCCAACCAGATCATCGAGCACAACCAGAAGCAGCTGGCGGCCTATCTCGCGCGGGCGCGCGGACCTGGCGAGACGTCGATGAAGTTCACCCCGCGTCCGCGGCCGACCGGCGAAGCCGCCCGCGTGGTGTGGACGCTCTACGACCTCCCGCTCAACCCGGACGCCGGCATCGGAACCAAGTACAACGACAACGACGGCACCGACTGGTCGCTCGGACCTCCTTCCAAGCTCGGCGAGCTGCCGCACGACGGCGGCATGGGCCTGGACGGCAACCTGTATTACACCGTGAACAACCCGAACCGCCTCGTCACGGTCGGCAAGGTCGACGGCAGGACCGGCGACGTCTCGTACCTGAAGGTGCCGGGATCGAATGGCCTGGCGGCCACGAGTCACGGGCTGGTGCGCGACGCGCAAGGCAACTTCTGGTTCGACGTGAATCCGGGCCGCCGCAGCCTGGGCCGGCTCGACACCGCGTCGCAGAAGATCACCGTCTACGAGACGCCCTCGACCATGTCTCCGCTCGGTGGCGCCGTGACGATGGACGTCGACGGCAAGGGCAAGATCTGGGCCTCGGCGCCCGACGGGGCGGTGCGCTTCGATCCGGCGACCGAGACCTTCACCGGCTTCAAGTCCCTCTCGCCCTACAACAACCCCAAGGGCACCGGCATGACGTACGGGGCCGCGGGCGACCGCGAGGGGAACGGCTGGTGGGCGCAGATGGCGATCGACACCATCGGCAGGGCCGACGTCTACACCGGTGAGGTGTCGGAAGTGAAACTGCCCCCGGTCAAGTCCGAGATGGACCGCGTCCGGCCCGAGGATCGCGCGTTCTACGAAAATTTCAGCGGGGCGAACTTCAACACCCCGGTGCCCTGGTCGCAGGGGCCGCGGCGGATGGGCACCGACAAGAACGCCGACGTCCTGTGGGTGGGCAATTCGTGGGGCTCGACGCTGGCGCGGATCAACACCAAGACGCGTGAAACGACGATCATCCCGCTCCCGGATCGGACGATGCAGCCCTATCACATCGCCGTGGACAGCCGCCACAACTTGTGGGGCAATCTGTGGACCTCGGATCAGATTGTCAGGCTGGATCCCGGCGCCAACAAGTGGACGACGTTCGAGCTGCCGGTGCACGGTACGGAAATCCGGCACATCTCTCTTCTGGAGCGTGATGGAAGGCTGCAAATCGTGGTGCCGGTGTATCGCTCGAGCCAGATGGGCATCATGACCTTGCGCAGCGCGGCGGAGGTGGCGGCCCTCAAGGCGACAGGGAAATGACCTGTCTGCCGGGGCGCGCCGCCTGCGGAGGGGACGCGCCCGGCGGATTTCAGCGCGTGATGGGCGAAAACGCCCAAGAAATGCAGATTTCTGCTCTTGATTCGGCGGGCGCATCCCTATATGCTTCCGCCGAGACAGACTGCCAGGCCCGATAGCGGAAATTGCGGAGGAGGAGCGTCATGCCCGTCGCCCTGTTGCTGTTGTTCGTGGCTGCCTTGCTGACCCAGCAGCCCGCCACTGTCGTCCTGGGGGCCCAAGCCCCTGGCTCTGCAGCTGCGTCGGCTCTGGATTTCGAGTATTTCAAGACAAGGGTACAGCCGATCTTCATGGCGAGGCGCGAAGGGCATACCCGCTGTGCCTCCTGCCACATGCATGGGACCCCCATGCGCCTCCAGGAGCTCTCGGCCGGGGCCACCACCTGGACCGAGGAGCAGTCCAAAAGGAACTTCCAGGTTGTCGCAGCGCGGGTGATTCCCCACAGCCTGAGTCAGAGTAAGCTACTTATTCACCCGCTTGTATCCGAGATCGGCGGCACGTTCTACCACTCGGGAGGCAAACACTGGAACTCCTTCCTCAATCCGGAGTGGCAGGTACTCGCGAATTGGGTGTGCGGGCGGAAAGCCACCGAGAAGCCCGTCGAGTTGACCGGAGGGTGCGGCGGGGAGTGATCTCCTGGACCGTGGACGATCGCGACGCGAACGCCGCGGTCCAGCACGGTGTTGTAGCCAGCGCGGGATTGGGCGTTCGTGGCGGCTCGCAAGATGGCGACCCGACACTGGCGCGTAGGAAGTAAACGTCCTGTTTATTCGAGGAGCTGACGATGAGAACAGTCCACGTGGTTCGTTGCTGCCTGAAGCCTCTGGCGATCCTGCTGCTCACGCTGCCGCTGGCAGCTCAAGGCCAGGTTCGGATCCTCCAGAGCAACGCCGCCGGCGACCGGGTACACCTGATTGACCCTGTCACGAACAAGATCGTGGGAGAGATCCCAGGTATCGAATCAGCCCATGGCGTCACGGCGTCACCCGACGGAACCCGGATCTACGTCAGCAATGAAGCGGACAACACGCTGGACGTGGCCGATGTCAAGACGCTGAAGGTGACCAAGAAGATCCCCCTCTCGGGCCGTCCCAACAACATCTCGATTACTCCTGACGGGAAGAAAGTCTACGTGGGAATCAGGCACGCGGTCGGGGACAATCCGGGCGTGGCGGATGTGATCGATACCGCCTCTCTCACCAAGGTCAAGAGCGTCCGTACCGAAGGGCCCGTCCACAATCTGTATGTCACGCTGGACGGCAAGTTCGTGTACGCCGGCGACCCCACCAAGGGGTATGTGAGCGTCATCGATGCCCAGACTGACACGCCTGCGTGGTCGGTTAAATTTCCCGATGGTATCCGGCCGATGACCTCCGATAAGAATCCCGATGGCTCGACCCGTAATCTCTACGTCCAGTGGGGTGACGAGAATGGGTTTGGCGTCGTGGATTTCAAGACGCGCAAAATAACCCATGAGGTAGTCGAATACCCGAAGTTGGCCGCTGGGAGAGCGCCAATCCTGTCAGGTTCCGGTGAAGCTCACGGCCTGGCGGTCACCAATGACCAAAAGACCATGGTTGCCTGCAGCCGGCTGAACAACGCGCTCTACTCGTACTCGGTCCCTGATTTGAAGGTGACTGGAACAGCCAATCTGAGCGGGAGGGGCTGCGCCTGGGTGACGGTCACGCCTGACGGCAAGAGGGCCTACGTGGCCGACCCCGTGGGGAACGTCACGTTGGTGGTCGACATCCCGACGATGAAGGAAGTCGCCAAGATTGCCGTCGGACAGGTGCCGAAGCGCAACCACACGATGGTGATCCCGGCCGGCAGGGCGGCGACGCAGTAAGATTCGGGCCGTCCGACCAGAACCGCTGTGCCCATCGTTCCGTGGCCTGTCCCGGTTGTCTGTAGTCAACCGGGACGGGCTACCAGCCCCTGACATGTTCGTCCCACATTCGGGCCACCCCACTCGGAGCCACGGGTGGCCGCGCGGTCGCATTGCGATCCAACCGGCTGGGAGGCCGTCCATGCGAAAGAACCTGCTGCTCGCCACGATCGCTGGATTGACGGCGCTGATCATCCATGCGGGTCCGGATTCGCCTCCCGTGCAGGCCCAAGCTGCGGCAGCGCTGGCCGGGAACGTCAGCTCGGCCCAGGAAGGGCCGATGGAAGGCGTGGTGGTCAGCGCCAAGAAGGACGGTGCGACGATCACGGTCAGCGTGGTCACCGACACACAGGGCCACTTCAGCTTCCCGGCGTCGAGACTGGAGCCCGGTCGTTACACGCTCAAGGCGCGCGCCGTCGGCTACGATCTCGACGGCTCCCATGCGATCGACGTGGCGGCGGGCCAGGCGGTCCAGGCCGAACTCAAGCTCAAGAAGACGCGCAATCTGTCGGCGCAGCTCACCAACGCCGAATGGCTGTTGAGCCTGCCGGGCACCGACGAACACAAGAAATTTCTGCTCAACTGCAACGGCTGCCACACGCTGGAGCGCATCGTCAAGTCCACGCACGATGCCGACGAGTTCTTGCAGGTGTTCGAGCGGATGGGCACGTATTATCCGGGCAGTACGCCGACCAGGCCGCAGCGGCTCACCGGCGACGCGCGGCGCGACGGCGTCATGCGCGGCGGAAACGCCGCGATGGTGGCGCAGTGGCTGTCGACCGTCAATCTGAGCCAGGAGGAGACGCGGTCGTATCCGCTGAAAACCCTGCCGCGTCTGACCGGAAAATCGACGCGCGTCATCATCACGGAATACGACCTGCCGCGGCCCGAGACCCAGCCGCACGACGTGATCGTCGACGAGAAGGGGCTCGTCTGGTACTCCGACTTCGGCCAGATGTTTCTCGGCAGCATGGATCCGAAGACCGGCAAGGTGACGGAATACCCGATTCCTGAAACGAAAAAGGGCTTCCCCGTCGGGTCCCTGGACCTCGAGGCCGACAGGCAGGGAAACATCTGGGTCGGCGTGATGTACCAGGCCAGCATCGCGAAATTCGACACGAAGACCGCCACCTTCCAGTCGTGGTCGGTGCCGAAGGAATGGGACACGGATGCCGCACAGCTTGGCCATCTCGCGGTGGGCAACTCGGCTGTGGACGGCAAGGTCTGGATCAAGAATTCCGACGGCACCAAGATCTACCGGCTGGATCTCGCGACCGGCAAGATGGAGAATCTCGGCGCTCCGGCGGACCCGGCCACCGGAAAACGCATCGGCACCTACGGCCTCCATTCGGATTCGAAGAACAATATCTATCTCCTCGACTTTGCGGCCGGCAACATCGGCAAGTTCGATGCGAAGACGAAGGCTTTTTCGATCTATCCGACGCCGACGCCGAATTCGCGGCCGCGTCGCGGCCGGGTGGATTCGCAGGACCGCCTGTGGTTCGCCGAATACGGCGGCAATGCCATCGGCATGCTCGATCCGGTCAGCGGACGCATCCAGGAGTGGAAGCTGCCCACGCCCTGGAGCGCGCCCTATGACGCGGTGGCAGACAAGAACGGTGACGCGTGGACCGGTTCGATGCTGACAGACCGCGTCGCGCGGCTCGACACGAAGACCGGTCAATATACCGAATATCCACTGCCGCGGTCGACCAACATCAGGCGCGTCTTTGTCGACGATACGAGGAACCCCGGCATTCTTTGGGTCGGCAACAACCATGGCGCTTCGATCGTCAAGGTGGAACCGCTGGGTTAGCGCGCTCGCCAGGGGTTCGACCATCTTCAGGTTTGCGAGCGACGGGAGGCATGCATGTTCGAGTATCAAGACCGACGAGCACGATCCGGGGCCGTCGTGTTGGCTGTTGTTCTGTCCTTCTCCTGCTGGACGACCGCAGACGCTCAGGAGCGCATGCCGCCGATCCCGCCCGAGAAGATGACCGATACCCAGAAGAAAGCGGCGACGGATCACGCCGCGGCGCGCGGAGCGCTTACTGGTCCGTGGGCGGTCCTCCTTCGGAGCCCCGAGCTCGTGAATCGGCTGCGACCTGTGAGCGACTACTTACGGTTCAACAGCGTTTTGCCGCCGCGGCTCTCCGAGTTCGTCATTCTCATCACCGCGCGTCAATGGACGCAGCAGTACGAATGGAACGCGCATCATACACTCGCGATGAAAGGCGGACTCAAGCCGGACATTGCCAAAGCGGTCTCCGAGGGCCGGCGGCCGCAACACATGGCGGAAGATGAGGAAATTGCCTACGACCTTTCCATGGAGCTCCTCACCAACCACAGCATCAGCGACGCCACCTATGCCCGGGCGCTCTCCAAGTTCGGCGAGCAGGGCATCGTGGACATGGTCAGCCTGAGCGGCTGGTACACGCTCGTGGCCATGGTCCTGAACACCGCCCGCACGCCGCTGCCAGCCGGTGCCACTCCGGGGATCGCGCCTTTTTAGGAGCCCGCACGCGGGCCACCCGGCGCCGAGAATAGAAAAAGGCCCCATGCGTTCCCGCATGGGGCCCTCTGCGTGACGTCGTGAGAGACGCCTTCGAGTTAGAAGGTGTACGTCAGACCGAATTCCGCCACGCGGGGCGGCACGATCTCGGTGGGCCGCAGGAATCTGCTGCCCGACACGGCCCGTAACCGGGTGGCCGTATTCACGTTCAACGCATTGTACACATCGAATCGCACCGCCACTCTCTGCGCCGTCCGGAACCGGAAGCTCTTCTCCACCCGGAGGGTCAAGAGGTTAAGTGTGGGGATGCGTCGGGTGCCGATGGGCTCCGCGTTCACTTCGATATCCGGAATGGTCACGCCGCCCTCCAAGAGCACTTGCCGCGCGAACGCGTCGCCACTCTGATGGTCGAAGTTCGCGCCCACCGTCACGTCGTACGGGAAGAGGTAGGCCCCCGACAGCTTGCCCTGCCAGTCCGACGTGTTATCGGCCGTGTTGATTTCACCGTTGGGATTGAAGGCCCCTTCGACGGTGGCCTGTTCGCGCCGTTCGGGTACCCTCAAGTTCGGATGGATCGGTCGGTCTTTCTTCGTGCGCGCGTAGGACCCCGAGAACTGCCACCGGTTCGCGAGCCGTTTGGTGGCTGACAGCTCAATACTGTTGAATCGCTGACGGGCGTTCGGGTCGTTGATCAGCATGAACTCTTCGAATTGGGCGCCACTCAAGTCCGGCGAAAACTCGTAGTATGTGAGCAAGCCCCCGTCGTCACTGTTCCCGACTTCGCCATCGGGGCCCGGGTCCGTATTCGTGACCGGAATGTTATAGGTGTCGTAGAGGCGCAGGTTGTTCTGCACCCGACGGATGTTGTTATAGCGCGAGTGGATCCCGGTGACCTTGACGGCAAAATTCGAAACCAGCTCCCGCTCGAGCGAGAGCGAGAACTCATCGGACTTGGGTTGCTTCCCGTCCGGGTCCGGCACCGCCCTCGGTGCCGGGTTGTTAAACTCGTTGCCGAAGGTTTCGACGAAATCGGGCCCGTTCGGATCGAGGTTGACCTCGCCCGGATCGTAGTCGTTATTGCCGTTCAGGTCGCGCCAGTCATAGACGGCAATGGCGTCGGTATTCCGGTTCAGCCGCGTCGTGTCCGGTTGAAGGGTGCGGATATAGTCGAAGCGGCCCCACCCGCCTTTGAGCACGGTCTTGCCATTGCCGGTCAGGTCGTACGCGAAATGCAGACGCGGCGCCACGCTGTTCCAGACCGGGACCTCCACCCGGGCGAAGCACTGGTCGGGGAAGGCGACGTCCGAGGGAGGGGCGACGCCCTCGAGGCATTGTGCGGGGACCGACACATCGTTGCGGGCGTACCGCAGCCCCAGATTCAGCGTCAGCCGACGCGCGATCGTCCAGCTGTCCGTTCCGTAGATGCCCAGATAGGACGGGGTCTGCAGCCCTTGAACCGGGTGGTTAATCGCCCCGAACTGGTACGGTTCCCCGTCGTTATAGAGCAGCATGTAGTTGACTGGCTCCAAGGCGGCCCAGTTACTGTGGTTGTTGTGTTTGTAATAGTCGAAGCCCACCTTGAATTCATGGTTCCCGCGAAACGAATCCGGTTTGTACCAGGTCAACGCGCCTATAGCGTGATTCCGGACACTGTAGGCCTCATCTCCGCCATCATAATTCACGCCCGACAAGAACTCTCGCGCGATGTCCAATCGTCGGACATTGGTGGTGTCGACGTTGATATTCCGGTCGCGGCGGAAGGCGCCTAACTGGAGATTGGCGATGAGCGTGTTGCCGCGCACGCCCTGCCACTCCCCTTTGCCGAAGAGCTGGTAGAGGTCCTGTTGTTTCCGCGATTCATAGGCTACCTCGTCCCCCGAGCCGCCTTCTTCCGGCTTGTGGGACTGCGTGTAGAACCCGATGAACCGGTTCGAGGGGCTCGCCTGCAGCGAGACCTTGCCCGTGTAAAACGTAAAGGAGACCGAGTCTGGAGCGGGCGACCCATCAGGCTTGAAGGCGTTCACCGCATCAGATTCGTTGTAGCGCCTGCGCGCGGCCCCGTAGAACCACAGCTTGTTCCGGATGATGCGGCCCCCCAGGTCTGCACCGATGTCGTACCGTTTCACGATGGCGTTGCCGAGCTCGACGCCCTGGGCCCTCAACTTCGCATCGATGTTGTCGCTCTGAAAAGCCGGGTCCGTCTGATTCCATAACACGCCGCCGTGGAAGTCGTTGCCGCCGGATTTCATGATGGTGTGGCTCTGAATGCCGCGCGTCGGGGCAGCGGCACTCGCGCCCATGGTCTCGACGCGCGTTTCTTCGACGGTTTGAAAGTCGAAGAAGACGCCGGAGCCGCTTTCGGTGTCCAGACTGGCAATTGCAATTCCCTCGACCGTGGTCCACGCCTCGCCGGCCTGCCCGAACACGCGGGCGTCCGGGTCCTCCAGCATCTGGTCGCCCCCGACGTCAATCCGCGTGCGCACGCCCGGCGCCAGCGCCAGAATCGACATCAGCGAATTGCGGGACGTGGGCGTGAGATCGAGCACCTCGCGCGTCAGCAGCGTGCTGTTGGTGGTCGAGGTGACGTCCACGACCGGCGCCGCGGCGGACACGGTGACCGTCTCGGCCACCGTGGCCAGCCCCATCTGCACATCGAGGCGCGCGATGAAGCCGACCGTCAGCCGGACCTCCTGGCGCTGAGCCGGCCGAAAGCCCGTCAGATCATAGGTGACCTGATAGACCCCAATCGGCAACGGCGCCAGGCGGTACTCGCCCACCTCGTTCGTGACGTCCGTCACCTGCGGCAGCTGCAAGGCCGGACTGGTGGCCGTCACCGTCACGCCGGGGAGCACGGCGCCGCTCTGGTCGGTCACCTGACCGATGATGCTGCCCGTGCCTTGCCCAGCGGCTGGCGAGCCGGCAAATGCGAACAGACTAACCATCGCTACGACAAGCCCCCATCGAACACCTGACGTGCTGCTGCGCATGACTGTCTCCTCCGGCCCCACGATCGGTTCACTACCGGCGGATTCCCGGGGGGAAGAACCTCACCGGCCGCTGTCTTTCTGCGGCTGCGCGACTGCCGACCGAAGAGCGCTACCTCAGAGCTCTGAGGGCGCTACGTCAAGTATTAGAAGTATGAAAGCAGGGGCGGGTATGAGAGGCGGCGAGTATGAATGGCGGCAGGGATGAAAGTAGCGGTGGGTATGAAAGTGCGGCAGAGATATGAAAGGAGCGGCGGGTCTGACAGTAATCGGCGCGCGAATACGCGTATAAAAGTATCGGCGCTTATGCCAAGTATGGAGCGTATATCATAGGCGTCGCATCGGATGCAAGGCTCGAAGGTCGCGTACGACACGCAAGACACGCGATCCGGATGTCGTGTCCCAATTTCCGGATCGTGGGCCAGAAATTGTCTCTCCGGGGAGCGGTCGGTCGTGTTTCCGCCGCAACGGTTGACCGGAGCTCGCTGGACTGGCCCGCCGGAGCGGTGGCGAAGGAGTTCGCTATGCGAGAGGGCCCCATGCGTTGACCGCATGGGGCCCTTCTGCCTGACTGGTGAGAGACGTCTCTAGAAGTTGTACGACAGACCGAATTCCGCGACGCGGGGCGGCACGATTTCCTGCGGACGCAAGAACCGGCCGCCCGACCGCGGTTGTAACCGGGTGGGTGTATTCACGTTCAACGCATTGTACACATCGAATTTTATCGACACTCGCTGCGCCGTACGGAACCGGAAGCTCTTCTCCACCCGGAGTGTCAAGAGGTTGAGCGTGGGGATGCGTCGAGTGCCGATGCGCTCGGCGTTGACGACGATATCCGGAATGGTCACGCCGCCCTCGAGGAGCACTTGCCGCGCGAAAGAGTCGCCGCTCTGGTGGTCGAAGTTCGCGCCCACCGTCACGTCGTATGGGAAGAGGTAGGCCCCCGACAGCTTGCCCTGCCAGTCCGACGTGTTGTCGGCCCGGTTGATTTCGTCGTTGGGACTGAAGGCTCCAACGACGG